>ERZ1106939.843-NODE-843-length-25916-cov-4.880979_pt1 | contig 25916 bp, 17 predicted proteins | sample MGYA00403669_ERZ1106939 | MGnify/ENA primary metagenome ERZ1106939 (study PRJEB35170, sample SAMEA104062447) | human gut metagenome | biome: human gut; feature: human-associated habitat; material: faeces | place: Denmark | collected 2012-09-28 ...
CTTGAAAAGGATCTCCCGGAGGTACTTTCGGGATTCTACGAGGGCAGGACTACCGGAACTCCGCTTGCCGCCGTCATATTCAATGCCGAGCAGCACTCCGCGGACTATAACAACATTTCGCACATCGCGCGCCCGGCGCACGCGGATTACACGGGATTCCTCCGCTACAACGGCGCAAACGACCCGCGCGGCGGCGGTGCATTTTCAGGGCGGCTGACTGCCCCGCTCGTTTTTGCCGGAGCGATTGCAAAGCAGCTTCTCCGTGAACACGGAATCCGAGTTTTCTCGCATGTTCTTCGTATCGGAAACATATCCGATTTGCGGTTTGAACCGTGCATGTGTGAGCAGCCGATGCTTGACCCGTTTTTTCCGCTTGTTGTCCCGAGCAGGCGCAGTGCGTTTGAGGAGCTGTTTGAAAAGGCTGCCGCTGGCAAAACAAGCCTTGGCGGAATCGTTGAATGTGCCGCATTGCTCGAACCCGAATCGGCATTTTTCGGCGAACCGTTCTTTGACGGTGTTGAAAGCATGATTTCGCATATTGTGTTTTCAATTCCCGGAATTCACGGAATCGAATTCGGTGCGGGGTTCGGTTTTGCGGACCTTGACGGTGCCTCGGTAAACGACCGCATTCTTTCGGGCGGAAAAACAAAAACGAACAATTCCGGCGGAATTAACGGCGGCATTGCAAACGGTATGCCGATCGTGTTCCGTGCCTGTTTCCGCCCCGTTCCGACTGTTATGCGAGAGCAATTGAGCATTGATTTTGTCACGGGTGAGGAAACTGTTCTTGCTCCCCGCGGACGTCACGACGTATGCATACTCCCGCGCGGATGTGCCGCCGTCGAGGCTGCCGCCGCAATCGCTCTGCTCGATCTCGTTTTCAGGCAGTAACGAATTCTCTGCACGCCGTAATATCCCTATATGTAAATTATTCGATTTAAGGAGCTTTATTATGAACGAATTGGACGGTTTCCGCGCCGAGATAGACCGAATCGATACCGAACTTGCGCGCCTTTTGGAGCTGCGGTTCGATTTGTGTGAAGAAATCGGGCGATATAAGCGCATGAACGGCTTGCCGATCGAAAACTGCGAACGGGAAAAAGAGCTCGTTGCCGCACGCACGGAGGGAATGCTTTCGCACCGGAGCGACGCCGTTGCAGTGTTCCGCATGATAATCCGCAGAGCAAAACGCATTCAAAAAGAAAAGCTTAATCTATATCTTGTCGGAATGCCCGGAAGCGGAAAATCACGCACGGCGCGGCGCCTTGCAAGGGCAATTGAAAAACCCGTTGCCGACACCGATAAACTTATCATCGATAAACAGGGCATGTCAATTGATGAAATCTTTGATACACACGGCGAGGCCTTCTTCCGCGAGATTGAAAGCGAAACTCTGCTCGGCGTTGCGGAACGCGGCGGACATGTTGTTGCAACCGGAGGCGGAATACTGACTGTTGAGCGAAACATCCCAATAATCAAAGGCAGCGGAATCGTTGTTTTTTTGAACAGGGATATAAGCATACTGCTGAACGCAAAAACCGCCAACCGTCCCTTGATCCGCGGCGGACGCGAAGCCGTGCTCAAACTTTATGCCGAACGTATCGAAACCTACCGCAAATGTGCAGATCTTATTGTTAATCCGGACAGCGCCGGCTGCATCGGGAGAATTCTCGATTATTATAAAAGAATAACCGAATGATTGGCTGCACTGCCGACTGAATTCCGCAATAAAGCAGCGTCCCGAAAATTGCTTGCAAATGCGGGACGCTGTTGATGTATTAATTGCTGCCGCAGCACCTTTCACAGCTGCGCTTTGCAGGCAGATTCACCGTGAATTCAATCAATCCATCCTCTGTATTAACGGCAGAAACGCTTCCCCCGTGAACACGAACTATCTTTTTCACAAGTGCAAGCCCGAGGCCGTTGCCTTCACGCTTGTGTGATGTATCTCCCTGATAGAATTTTTCAAAAATGCGCTTCAGCGTTTCACCCGACATCGGCTCTCCCCGATTGGCGATTTTAAAGCTGAGCATGTCATCTTTTTCCTTCAGACTTATGTATATTATTTCTCCTTCCGGACTGAACTTTATTGCATTGTCAATAAGGTTTGACCAAACATTGCCGAGCAGTCCTTCAACCGCACAAAACTCAATGCTGTCCATATCCATTTCAAAGCCGATATTTTTTTCACTCCATTTGTTTTCCAAAAGCAGAATGGATTGGCGAACCTGTTCATCAACGCGATAGCTGCTCAGAGTGAACGGCATTGTCTGGTTTTCAATTTTTGTTATCATCAGGATATTTGAAACCAGCGTTGAAAGGCGGCGCGTACTGACAACAATGCGCTCCGTATATTCACTTCGTGCCTCAGCGGACAAACTTTCATCCTGAAGAAGCATCGCATAGCCTTCAACGGAGCTTAACGGAGTTTTAAATTCATGCGAAACGTTTGAAACAAAATCGTTGCGCAGCGTTTCGACTGCATTCAACTCGTCAACCATATGGTTAAAATCGCTGTATACGCGCCTGATGATTTCAAAATTGCTCTTGGTTTCCAGCTTCACGTCATAGTCCCCGTTCGCAACACGCTGCATTGCTGTGCTTAACGCATTAACCGGGCGCACAATGTTTCCGGAAAGTATCACCGTTATTGCAGTGCCGAGCAGCAGGCTCAAAACTGAAATGCCTGCAAGCACCGTGAATATTCCGACCCGCTGCGCCGTCCATATTCCGAGCCGGTAAAGCACGAACGTTAAGGACATTGCGATAATCAGAGTGCATGTGAGTATAATAAACACCACAAGCGTGAAATATGTTCGTATTTTTTTCTCATTTTTCAACTGCTGTGCAATATCAATAACATCTGTTTTTTTTCGTTTTGAATTCTGTTTCCCACCGCATGTCTCCGCTTTCTTTTCCGCCGCGCATCCCGATATGCAGTTTTTCTTTATTTCATCATGCTCCATGCCGTTTCACCGCCTTGTAGCCCAATCCGCGTATGGTAATGATTTCAAAATCGTCATTATCTCTGAACCTGTCGCGCAGCCTGTTGATGTGTACATCAACCGTGCGCGGTTCTGTCTCGCTGTCCAACCCCCATATATCATCCATTAACTGCTGACGGGTGAATATCCTTCCCGGATATGCGGTCAATTTGTACAAAAGCATGAATTCTTTTTGCGGCAGAACCATGCTTTTGCCGTTTGCTGTCACCGTCATTGAGTCGTATTCAAGCACGGTGTTTCCTATTGTCTGCCTCCTGTCGCTGATCATTTGTGCACGCCGCAGCAAAGCGCCCACGCGCAGCACCATTTCGTTAACGTTCACGGGTTTAACCATGTAATCATCCGTTCCCGAAGCAAAGCCTATCTGCATATCAACAAAAGAATCTTTTGCCGTTATCATCAGAATCGGTATCGTAATCCCGCTTTCGCGCAGACTTGAAGCCAGTTCATAACCGTTCATATTCGGCATCATAATATCCGAAATGATTAAATCAACATATTCCTTGTCCAGCACGTCAAGTGCCTCCTTGCCGTCGGAAACACATATTGCCGAATAACCGTGAAGAGTCAGAACACGATAGAACAATTGCCTGAGCTCAATATCATCCTCTGCAATAAGAATCTTAAACATAATTGTCAGCTGCCTCGCTTTCGTTTGAAATAAGCCTGAGAACTCACTTTTGGCGCAGAAACCGCGTGATTCGCGGTTTTTTCTGCAAATACAGACTCAAATCAATATTATTTCTGTTACGTTTACAATTACCTTTGTTTTGACGCGGCTTCCCGTCCGCTGCTTCCTGTGCCGTGTGCACTTTCAAGGGGCGTTTTCCCATCGTCAGTATTATTTTAGCACAAAAACATCAAGCGAATATTAATTATCGCCCGATTTTTGAAAAAAAAGAGTGTTTTTTTCGGCAGAGACGTCTGCTGTTTTCTTTTTCGACACAATTTGAATATCAACCGCTGTTCACACTTGGTTCACGGAAAGTTTGCGAAGAAGTATTAACATAACATCAGGAAAAGGAGGCAACCGCAATGAAAAGATCTTCCCAAACAGAAAAAAAGGTTTTCAACTCTGCAAACGGCTTTGAAAAGAGACCGGCCGCCAAGAAAAATTGTGCGGATTACGGTTTTTGCGCCGCGCAGATTTTTATTGCATTGACCACAGCCGTATCACTTTTGTTCGCAAAGAAACTCGGCTGGAACCTTCGCGAAAACATGCTTATCTGCATCATGACATCCGTTCTTTTGTTCAGTCCGTGGCTTGCCGAGCATGTTCTCAGGGTTTCATTTCCGCCGATTCTGAAACTGCTGTTTATGCTGTTGATAATGGGCGGACCGATTTTCGGCAAGATATATAAATTTTACTATATAATTCCGTTTTGGGACAAATCGCTGCATGTCTCATCCGGCTTTCTTTTTGCAGTTATTGGCGCGGTGTTGCCGGACGTTTTGGACAGCGGCAACAAAAGCCATTCGCAGGCACTGAAGCTTGTGTCCGCTCTCAGCTTCACACTTGCAATTGCCGCCGTGTGGGAATTCTATGAATACGCCATGGACACGTTTTTCGGAATGGATATGCAGCAGGATACAATTGTATCCGGCATAAATTCCTATCTGTTAGGCAGCGAAAAAGGCGTTGCAGGTTCCATTTCGGATATTCAATCCGTTATTGTCAACGGCGAAGAGCTGAGCATCAACGGCTACCTCGACATCGGGCTTATTGACACAATGCAGGACATGCTTGTTTGCACTTTCGGAGGAATTTGTTATTGCGTATGTTTCATACTTTGCGAGCACGGTGTCAAGCTCCTTGGCAAATTCAACAGTCTGCTTCCGTATCGCAGTTCCGCAATGCCGTGTTTCGACCCCAGCGGCATCTGCTCCGACGAAACGGGACGAACGGATGAAGGATCAAATACATCTGCGGCGTGAGTAATCGGCCGCTCAAAACATACAAAGCTTCGGAATCTCAGTCAAAAAACATTTACACGCAGCGGTTCCGAAGCTTTGATTTTCAATTGTCGGCTCATTTATTAATGATTCATTGTTATTTTTAATATTATTCTTGTTAATTAAGTTTTTTTGAAATTAGCGTTTCATTCTTTTTCGGCTATTGAAATTTTGGTACTAATGCGGTATAATTAATCCAAATTTGAACATTGCAAGGGTTTGTTTTGCCTCAGTCTCGATGCAAAGCTTCCTTTTCTGTTTATTTTAACTGCAAAACCTTGTTTATTTAATGGCTTTGCCGCGATTTATTGCCGCTTTGCACTTTGCTGCAAGGCATTGAGCGATTCAGCCGGAGGTTCGATTTGATTATTTATCAAAAATCGAAATATTTTTCTGCCGAACAGGCACAAGATAATCTTACAGGGCTTTCCCCCCTGCTTGTTCGTGCGCTCCGTGCAAGAGGTGCCGTCACTCCGGAACAAATTGAAAGATTTCTTCACCCTTCCGCTGAAGATTTTCATGATCCGTTTCTTCTTCCCGATATGGACAAGGCCGTTCAAAGGATACATGCTGCACTTGAGAACGGCGAAAGAATCTGCATTTTCGGAGATTACGATGTTGACGGTATTTGTTCAACCGCCATGCTCGTTGATTATTTTCATTCAGTCGGTGCAGATGTAGGCTATCATATTCCGTCGCGTCGGGAAGAAGGCTATGGCATGAGCCGCGGTGCAATCGACAAGCTGCATTCGTGCGGGGTGAACCTCATAATCACTGTTGACAACGGTATTTCCGCCGCCGATGAAATCAGCTATTGCAGCGAACTCGGCATTGATGTTATTGTGACGGATCATCACATTCCGCCCGAAACCGTTCCGAAATGCACCGCCGTTGTCTGCCACACAGTCAGCAATTCACAGTATCCGAATTCAATCCTCTGCGGTGCGGGCATTGCCTTTAAATTGCTCCACGCACTCGCCGGACTTGAAGCTGCAATGCAATATGTTTCCCTTGCGGGGCTTGCCTCGGTTGCGGACGTTGTTCCGTTGCTTGACGAAAACCGTGTTTTTGTTAAGTTGGGGCTTGATGCGATAAACAGCGGCAATTGCTGCAACGGGCTTTACCGTCTTTTGAACGGTGTTCTCACTGCACGTCGGCCGTATAATGCATGCACTCTCGGCTTTGCTGTTGCCCCGCGGCTTAACGCCTCCGGGCGAATGAGCGATGCTTCACTCGGAGTTGAGCTTTTTCTTTGCCGCGACCCCAATCGTGCCGACGAGATAATCGCCCGCCTTAACAAGCTCAACGAGCTGCGTCAGCAGGATGAAGCAAACATTCTTAACGATGCAATTCGCCGTCTTGAACCCTGCGACCTTTCGGACACAAGAGCAATCGTCCTCCGTTCCGAAACATGGAATGCCGGTGTTATCGGCATTGCCGCTTCACGCATTGCAGAAATGTATCACCGCCCGACGATACTGTTTTCGGAATCCGACGGCATACTCAAGGGCTCTGCGCGATCAATAGACGGAGTCAACATTCATGAGGTGCTTTGTTGCTGCCGTGAATTTTTCGTTCGTTTCGGCGGTCATGCAAAAGCGGCCGGAATAACAATGGAATCCGCATTTTTTGAGGATTTTCGCTTAAAACTCAACGCTTGTCTTAAAGCAGGCTATGATGACTCCGTGTTCATACCGTGCAAACGATACGAATTCGATATTCCGCTTGAGCAGGTCACCAGAGAATTGATTGCCGAACTGACCCGCCTCGCCCCGTTCGGAGAGAGCAACCCTTCCCCCGTCTTCCGCTCCCGCCATGTGGCCGTGAGCAGGCTGCGCCGCTTCGGCAGCGATGCTCAACACACAAAAATGGACGTAAGCCCGAGCATTTCGAGCTCTGCGGCTCCGTTGGATGCAGTTTGGTTTGCCTCGGCCGCAAGTTATTATCGGCTGCTGAATGCCGACACGGTTGATATGCTTTATACGCCCGGCATCAATAATTGGAACGGTTTTGACAGCATTCAGCTTCGCGTTGTTTCCGCAAAAGCGGAGCAGCCGCGTGACATCGATGCCTATATTGAAAAAGGTATGCGCTATTTCTGCAACGGCTTGCTTGAAAACCTGTCTTATCGGCTGTCCGAACCGGAGCAGCTCCCGGAAATATGCGAAACAACCCTCGCCGAGCTTTGTTCCCGCTCTATATCCGGTTTGCTTGTGCTTGTTTTTTCTGTTGAATCCGCCAAAAAGATTCTTGACGAAATTCGCAGCAGTCAAATCGGCAATGTTGACATTTGTTACTCTTGCGTTGCGGATTCACCCGTTTGCTGCAACACCGTTTTGCTTGCACCGCAGCTTGCAAATCTGCCTGCATTCGGGTTCAGCAAGGTCGTTTTCTACGACAATCCCCCTTGCAGCGGTGTTTACACGGCGGTTTCACGCCGAATGAGTTCCGCTTCAATGCTTCGGATGCCGTGCACGAACAGCGACTTCGGCAGGGTCGCACTGCATTTTGCCTGCGATCGCGATTTCATGGTTTGCAGCTACAAGCTTGTGCAGTCAATTCTTGCTGCTTCACCCTGTTCTCAGGGGGAGCTTTGCGGCAAGATGTCCAACAAGCTGAACGTTCCTGTTTACTGTGCGCTGTTCGCCGTTCGGGTATTTATCGAGCTTGGCTTTATCGAATTCACTCCGGGCGGTGCACTGCGGAACAGCAGCGAAATTCGGCCTGCGCCGCTGTGCGCCAGCACTTTATATTCCGCTGTCGAACGTTTGCGCACGCGCAATTTCCCGGACTCGGAGCAGGATGATTCCGATGAATAAGTTTTCAGTTTTATGCCGATATAGGCTGACTCGGTTTATTCGGCAAAAACTTCAGTATTTTTCAATAACAGCAAACAAACATTCCCGCTGTATAAGCCGTGCGGGGATGAAACGAAAGGAACAGATTTAACCATGATTATCAACGAAACCGAACTGATTGCAACGATTCGCAGCATTCCCGATTTTCCGAAAGAGGGCATACTCTTCCGCGATATCACCACACTGCTTAAGAATGCCGATGCATACGAAACGCTTGTTGAATCCATTGCCGAGAAGCTTCGCCCGCTTGATGTTGACATCGTTATCGGTCCGGAAGCACGCGGTTTTGTTATCGGCTCCGCCGTTGCATATGCGGTTCATGCAGGTTTTGTTCTTGCCAGAAAACCCGGAAAGCTCCCCTGCGAAGTAAACTCCGTGTCATACGGACTTGAATACGGCTCCGACCGCCTTGAAATTCACAAAGACGCAATTCTTCCGGGGCAGCGCGTTGCAATCGTTGACGACCTGCTTGCAACCGGCGGAACAGCAAAAGCGGTTATCGACCTTGTGGAAAAAATGGGGGCAAAAGTTGTTGCTGCTGATTTTGCAATCGAACTTACCGATCTCGGCGGTGCCGACCTGCTCCGTGATTATAATGTTTACTCAGTTATCAAATACTGATATCAAAGATAACTCTCGCGAATGAATGTTCCCGGCAATGCCCGTTTCGGAACCTTTTGCGAACCTTCTTCCGAGAACTCCGACTCGGCACTTTGCCGATTTGACAGAGCCAACCGTTCGGCGCGGGCCGCGTGCCTGCGCCGAATGCATTTTTTGCTTTTTGAACGGTACCGAACGTTCATTCCTGCAAAATTTATCAAAGGTAAAATTTAGCTAAAGGTGGGTGTGCTATGGACAGATTGACCGCTGCCTTCGAAAAAAAGTTTCCGAAGGAAAAAACCGAATTATTAGTAAAGGCAATTAATTTTGCAAAATCGGTTCATGCTGACCAAAAACGCGAATCGCAGGAACCTTATTATATTCATCCCGAAGCCGTTGCGCTCATTCTGCTCGATATGGACATGGATGCAGACACGGTCATTGCGGGTCTGCTTCATGATACGGTTGAGGATGGGCACGATATCACCGTTGAAAAAATTGCACAGATGTTCGGCAAGGACATTGCCCGAATGGTGGACGGCGTTACCAAGCTGACCAACAGCAATCTTTCCCACATGCTGTCAAAAGAAGACAGACAGGCCGAAAATCTGCGCAAAATGTTCCTTGCAATTGCAAACGATGTTCGCGTTGTTGTTATCAAGCTTGCGGACAGACTGCATAACATGCGCACACTCGGTTATTGTTCAAAGGAAAAGCGTGTTCGCAAAGCACGGGAAACCATGGATGTTTACGCCCCCCTTGCGGACAGGTTCGGAATGGGTGCCATAAAAGTCGAACTTGAGGATTTATCGTTCAGCTATCTGATGCCCGAAGAATGCCGCCGCCTTCAGTCCCTTATCGAACCGAAGCAGGAAGAACGCATGGGACTGCTCAAAAAAGCCATGCACAAGCTTGAAATCGCACTTAAGGATGCCGGAATCAAAGCGGAAGTCAGCGGACGCAGAAAGCATATTTACAGCATCTACCGCAAGCTGAACATAAAAAAAGTCGGACTGAACGAGATTTATGATCTTGTTGCACTTCGCATAATTGTTGATACCGTGCAGGACTGTTACGGTGCGCTCGGCATCGTTCACTCGCTTTGGCGCCCCTTCCCCGGCAGGTTCAAAGATTACATTTCAATGCCGAAAACCAACATGTACCGTTCTTTGCACACGACGCTTTTCAGTGATCTCGGAATGCCGTTTGAGGTGCAGATTCGCACTTGGGAAATGCACCGCACCGCAGAATACGGTATTGCCGCACACTGGATGTATAAAGAGGGCAGAACACGGCAGGATGAGCTGGACACAAAGCTTGCGTGGCTGCGTCAACTTGTTGACTATGATTCCGATGCAAACTCAACAAAGGAATACGTTGACAACGTTCGACACGATTTTTTCTCCGACTATGTTTTTGTTCTGACTCCGAACGGCGAGATTATCGACCTGCCTCTGGGCTCAACGCCCGTTGATTTTGCTTACCGTATTCATTCGAACGTCGGCAACCACACACAGCACGCAAAAGTCAACGGTGCGCTTGTGAAGCTTGACTGCAAGCTTAAAACCCACGATGTTGTTGAAATCATTACGAACCCGCAGGCAACGCCGAGCCGCGACTGGCTTAACTTTGTAAAAACATCCCAAGCCAAAGCAAAAATCAAACAATGGTTCAAAAAGGCGAATCGTGAAGAAAATATTGTCCGCGGCAAAGAAATGCTTGCCGATGCCGCAAGACGACAGGGGCAGAAGCTTGCCGACCTTACGAAGGCCGAATTGTGCAAACCTCTGTTGAAACGCTTCTCCATGAACGAAATGGATGATATTTATGCGGCTATAGGCTACGGCGGAATCACAACCGGGCAGGCATTGCATAAACTGATGGAAGCCCGGCGAAAAGTTCAGCGTGAGGAGGAGCTTGCACGCAAGCTTGAAGAGCAGGAACACGCTCCCGCAAAAAGTTTTGACGCAAACGGAAGAGCCGTCATTGTCAAAGGCGAGGCCAACATGGTTGTTCGCTTTGCGCAATGCTGTTCTCCCCTGCCCGGCGATGAAATTTTCGGATATATCACGCGCGGCAGAGGTGTTTCGATTCACAGCAGAAGCTGCCCGAATGCCGCAGCACTGCTTGCCGATGCGGACAGGATAATCGATGTCTCATGGGCGGACGGCGAAAGTGCAAAATTCCCCGTAACAATTCATATCACCGCTTCGGAACGCGTCGGGCTGCTGATGGATATTTCACAGATGCTGATGAACATGAAAATCAACATCAATCTTGTCAACGCAAAGCCTGTTGAGGACGGCACAATGATCGAAGCCACAATGGGGTTTCAGGTCCAAAACGCCGAGCATCTCGACAGCATTATAAAAAATCTTATGAAAATTAACGGTGTAAAATCCGTTTCAAGGGTGAGATCCGTATGAGAGCTGTTGTTCAAAGAGTCCGCCGCGCAAGCGTTTCCGTCGCCGGCGAATGTGTCGGCAAAATCGAAAGAGGGTTGCTTTTGCTTATCGGCATAGAACCTTCCGATGCGCAGAGCGACATTGACTATATCGTTAAAAAATGTACTCAACTCCGCATTTTTGAAGATGCAGACGGCAAGATGAACCTTTCCGCCGGTGAACTCGGGTATGGAATTCTGCTGATTTCACAGTTCACGCTTTTCGGCGATGCCCGTAAAGGCAACCGCCCGAGTTTTATTGCTGCCGCTCGTCCCGAAACGGCGATCCCCGTCTACGAAAAGCTCATCGATGCTTTTCGCGCTCAGCTGCACACCGAAACGGGTATTTTCGGCGCGGATATGCAGGTTGAGCTTGTCAACGACGGTCCGGTCACGATCCTGCTGGACAGCAAAAAAATGTTTTAATTCCGCTATATTCAGTCTATGTTTAAAAAGGAGAAAAGCCGCATGAAAATTCTTTGTGTCCCAACCGGTCCGCTTTCCGTAAATACCTATATCGTTTTTAACGAATCCGCCGAAACGCCTTCAAATTCCGAAAGGATTCCCTGTGTTGTTATCGATCCGGCGAATTCGCACAAGGTGGTTGAAGTTCTAAATCAAAACAACCTGCACTGCACCCATATTCTGCTGACGCACGGTCATTTTGATCACACAATGGGTGTTGCGGAATTGAAATCGCATGAAAACGCACTTGTTGCAATTCACGAAGCGGATGCGGGCGCACTTGCAGGCGGAAAAGCAAGCCTTTCCTACCTCGGCGGTGCGCTTGTGAAGCCCTGCAAAGTGGACATCATCCTCCACGGCGGCGAATGCTTCACCGCTGCCGGCATCGAATTCAGCGTTCTGCACACCCCGGGGCATACCAAGGGCGGCGTATGCTATGTTATCGAAAAAGAACGTGTGATTTTTTCCGGCGACACGCTTTTCCGTCTCAGCGTGGGAAGAACCGATCTTGACGGCGGTGACAATGATGCACTTTACAACTCCCTGCTCCTGCTGACAGGCAGGCTGAAAGGCGATTACCGCGTATTCCCCGGCCACATGGGTGAAACAACTTTGGATTTCGAACGGAAACACAATCCGTATCTGCGCGGCGGCGGAAACCAAGACTATTGACGGAAAATACAGAAAATGCCGCAGCTGCATTAAAGAGGCAAACAATATGTTTTTATTCACAAACAGACAGGATTTTTTTAACGATATATGCGAAGAAATACGGCTTTTTCTGCCCAGAGAGGAGATAGCTCCCGTTTTGTCCCCCGCTGAAATTCACGCAGCGGGTGCGGGCGAAAAGACGCTGAGTGTTGTGCTTTCAAACGACGGAACGGATTTTTTTGCCGAGGCCGCCTTTGTTGCGAACGGTCGGGAGCATTCATACTCGTGCCAAACGCCCTTTCGCAATGATGATTCAATTATTGAAAAGCGTTTCGCAAAACGCTGCATTAAAATCGCTGTCTTCCGCGCAATGCGAAAGGCATACCCCGATGCGCACCTCCCGTGGGGCTCTCTGACAGGTATACGCCCGACGCGCCTGCTGCGCGAGCTTCAGCACAGCTGCGGTCCTGCCGAAGCCAAAAGCATGATGCTGAACGATTTTGACGTCACGCCGCAGAAATTTGCACTTGCGGAGAGGATAGTTTCCGTTCAGGAACCGATTTTTGCTTCCGTGCGGAAAAACGATGTTGATGTTTATATCGGCATTCCGTTCTGCCGCACACGCTGCCTGTACTGCTCTTTTGCTTCACGGCTCCGCACGGCAAAGACGGACATGCAGCCCTATCTTGCCGCACTGAAGACGGATATTGCAAACGGTGCGCAAATGGTTCGCGAACTCGGGCTGAATATTCGTGCGCTGTATCTCGGCGGCGGAACGCCCACCGTGCTGACCGCGGACGAGCTGCGCGATCTTTTGGATTTTGCAGAGGAGGCCTATAATATTGCACCCGGCACGGAGTTCACGGTTGAAGCCGGACGGCCGGATACGATAACAGCTGAAAAGCTTCGCATCATCAAGCAGCGCGGCGCAACGCGCATATCCGTAAATCCGCAAACGATGTGCGATAAAACATTGCAGCTTGTCGGCCGCGATCACACATCCGAGGATATCAAGGCGTGTTTCAACCTTGCGCGGGATATCGGTTTTGATTCAATCAACATGGATCTTATCGCCGGTTTGCCGGGCGAAACGGCAGCTGACATGCAGCATTCCGTAAACGCACTCGTTGAGCTTTCTCCGGAGTGTCTGACAGTTCACACGCTTGCAATAAAGCGTTCTTCCCGTCTGCGTGAAAATCTTTCCGAATACGCTCTTCCCGATGTTTCGGAAGTTGAAAAAATGACCGAGATCGGTGCGCTCGGTGCTGAAGAAACGGGTATGCTTCCTTATTATATGTACCGTCAAAAATACATGGCGGGCAACATGGAAAACGTCGGCTATGCAAAACCCGGCAGCATCTGCATCTACAACATCGATATGATGGAGGATTCGCTGAGTATCATTGCTCACGGTGCGGGCGCAATGAACAAACGCGTTTTCCCGAGCGGCGGAAGAATCGAACGCGTCCCGAACCCCAAGGATATTGAAACATATATTTCAAAGCTGCAAAAGACCCATGCCGACAGGCTTGCACTCTTTTGCAATGAATAAATGCAGCGGGCAGCGTTCCGCATCACCCGAAACCGTCAGATGCGGAACGTATTGAATTATTAATATTTCATTTCAATTATATAAGAACTTTTGTGATTTTAAATTCTTTTGTCACAGTTACAAGTATTTTCTCCGAACAGATTATATATATTCATTTTATACTCAAAAAAATGTTGAAATTCGTATGGTCTTGCGGTATAATGTATGCGAGCGAGCGGGATAATACTTGGCTCTGTGCGTTTTCCCGTCTCCCATTCACTCGGTTGTGCGTTTCGGCTCGGTCAGCAACGCGCTGAATAACCTGAATCTACGGACTATATTCACACCCCAAATTCTCTCAATTCAGTGTTAGTTTTGCCCCTTTCCGGCGCCGCCGTTTTCCGCAGTGCTGCGGCAATGCCTTCGGGCTGCTGCGGTTCATATAAAGTTTGTTTTTTATTTTTAAAATATTCAGGAGGTTTTTCAATGAAGAACATCAAAAAGCTGCTCTCTCTGCTGCTTTGCGGAATCATGCTTTTCGGCATGTTCCCCGCGTCCCTCTTTGCAGCGGACGGAGGCACGGGCGACGGTTCCGGAACCATATCCGAAACGGTCGTTCCCGAAATCACATGGAAGAGAACGTTCGAATATGAACATCGCCATGACACTCCGGCAAATCAGCATACAGATCTCGGCGGACTTTATGCGGGCGATAAAACAGCTTATCTCACAACAACAGCCGACCCCAATAACACTACCGATTATTTAAATAAGGTTCATTGGGACTGGGCGACCCTTTCCAAGCATTTTAACGACAGAACCGATGATGTTGACGATTCCGCACACAAAGTTTGGGACTACGGTCACACCGATGTTCAATACGCCGACCCGGTGAAGGCTTCGATCACCAACCCCATCGCCAGTTCCTCCCAGATCGGCGGCGTCGGCATCATTCCCTATGCCCCGAGCGCAGACCAGCAGGCGATTTTTGCGGCAACATGGAACAACAGAGCCGCTCAGGATTTCAAAGCTTCCAGTGTTGACGGAACCGGTATATATTATTCAGGCTACTATGTTTCCGTCAAGAAGGGACAAATGGATATAGGCTACGGCAAAAAATCAAACGACAGCACCATTTCGGACTTCTCCGGCAAATCTTACACCGCACGCAGGTTCTCGGGTTCGTTCGTGTGGCCCGAAGGCTATACCCTTTCCGACTCCATCGAACTCGTCTCCAAAAACGACTCCTATTATCAGAAGATTTATGACGCAATCAACAACGACGAAAATCTTAAAGCAGCTTTCGGCGGCAAGAAAGTTGTTGCAATCAATGATGATATGTTCGTGTTCGTCTATAAGGACGGCGAACAACTGACTAAAGACAATTACTCCGATTATCTTGCATTCTTTGCAGGCACGGCGGGCAAGGGTGTTTGGTCCTGGCCGAATGCAGACCCACAGAATTGGGGCGGCGAATGGAACGTTACCGAACCTGCAACCTACGGCGACAAATATGCTTCAAAGGCATTTTACAAGGTTTTTCCGAATCTTGACACCGAACATAAGGACAGAAGCAACTCCATGCTCCCCGAAACGCTTATCGGAAAAGAAGCTACAAGCACCACGGCGGCAACCGCCGGTATGATGGCGCTTTCCGATTACTGGTATTCCTTCATGGACGGCAACGCAATTTCCACCGTTCTGAACAACAAATACGGCACAACCGGCATCCATGCGGGCGACACCGTTCATATCGACATTTACTGCATCGATATGGACAAGGTCGGCGGTATGGACGAGCTTGAAATCAGGCTCACAAGGCAGAAGCCCACCACCTCCACCGTTAAGGTTCGCTATTGGCTGAATGAAGTCGGAGAAATCACCGACACCACCAAATACCTCGGCGAAACCACTATGACCGGTCAGGAAATCGGTTCTCTGATCACGCTTGCAAACGGTACGGATGTTAACCAGCTTAACCATAAAAAAGCAGCGGCAATAGCTAAGACCGATGACAATAGAGACGTTGCAGACGGCGTTCAGATTGAACTGCCGTTTACCGTAACCGAAAAATCCGAAGATAACATCATTAATGTTGTCTATGTTCCGGCAGAAAACAAGGTTGTTCATCTTTGGGCAGGCAGCCTTGAAGTGCCTTACGATGGCAGCAAGCATGTTGTTCATAATGTTAAAATCACTCAGGACGGCTGCAATGATATAACTGTTTCCGATTCCGAAACGACAACATCATATCAGCTTGCAGACGGAACGGGAAACAAAGTAACAAATATTACAGCCCAAAGGAAAGAGATTTACCCGGGCATATATGTTGTTGACTTTGCAAGAACTTCCACGGTTGCAAATAACTACGGTACTGTTTTAGGAAACTACAGCATTATCTATCACCCCGGTACGTTGAAGATCACCTATGCGCCGCCTGAAAAGACGTTCGTCTATGATTTCGGCGTACAGAACAGCTACAAGCTTACGGATGTTGAAGAAAAAGCTGTGGGCATCAAGACTGTTGATGAAACCGTAAAACATGTTGGTTTTGATGGCACCGATAAATCCATCCTTTACACTCCGCAGAGCGTAAACAAGGGTGAAACCATTCAGACAAAGCTTGTTTTCACCGGTAATTATATAACCGAAGCAACATCCATCACCTTCCTTCCCGCCACAAATGTTCTTTACGAAGAGAACTTTATGACCAACCGCGGCGGGACGACCGGCGAATGGAAAGCCGAAGGCACAAACAACACCGCGACCGTTGTTAAGGACAACGAAAACAGCGTTTACGGCTATGCCGATGCATACAAAGGCTTTGCCGACTACAGCAACGGCGGCGCACTGAAAGCAACGCTCGATTTGAACGGCGGCAAACGCGCCTACACAACCGATGCCGTTGAATTCAGTTTCAGCGGAACGGGTTTTGACATTATTTCCGAATGCGGCACCGATACGGGACTTCTTCTCGTTGCACTGTCCAAGGAAGGCAAGCCGTTCAAGGTTTATATCGTTGACACCTATTTCTGCGGCGATAACAGTATTGGCGGCAATCCCATTATCACGGGCCCCGGCATCCTTGATTATCAGGTTCCCGTTGTTCGCGCAATGAATCTTGAACACGCAGATTACAGCGTTCGAATCCTCGGCTACCTTACGGACACCGCGGGCGCAATCGTCGGCCCTGCAAGCCCGACACCTTGGGACGGCGGCGAAACCGGTGCGGAAAGCAGTACGCGCGGAGCGAACGGCATTGACACGAACCGAATCCTGCGCGAAGCGGGACTGAAGGAATTCATCGGCTGCGAAGTCGAAACCTCCTTCATGGACGAAAACAGCGTTCTTAACGGCGGCACGGGCATTGCGGCAAAGAACAGTCCGAACAGGACTTTCGGCAAACGCGGCGAAGAAACCGCACAGACCGCAGACGTCTATCTTGACGCATTCCGCGTTTATCAGCCCCTTGCAGATGAAACGAAGTACGTCAAAAACGAACAGCGTCTTAAGTACGCTCCCGTTTATGACTATGTTAAGAACAGCGCGAACTCGATCGGATCTGAAATTCTTCCCAACTCCATGGTCTATGTTGAATATGACGGAGACACCGGCATTGCAAACATCGCGAAATATCAGGATCGCGGCCCGCAGAACGAGGTCTATCTCACCAACGGTAATTATATCGGATTTGCCCTCGAAGGCTACACTGAGGGTGACACCGTTATGATCAGCGCGAAAGCGGTTGCGGGTGAGCCGATTCTCGGTTATCTCGATACAAATGCTCTCGAAGGCGCGGAAATCTCCTCCGGCATGAAGATGACCGAAATGTACTATGATGTTACGGCTTACGTACGTCCGTACGACAGCACGAAGTATGTGCTTGTTCTCGGCAATATTGCCGAAGCGGGAACGAGAACGGGAACAAGATCTATCCTGTCCGTCAGCGGCATTAAGCTTGCAAAAGACATCACCCCCGCCACAAGCACACAGATCGCGGCAGATATTGCAAGCCTTGTTACCCTTGCATATCAGCCCGTTGAAGAACCCGTGTTCACGCCCGAAAGGTTCGAACTCCACTACAGCGGCCGCGCACTTGCAGGTTGGTTCACAAGAATCAGCGTTAAAACATCCACGGATGTTGACCATGTCAGCGTTTACAGGCTTGCGGACGACGGTTCACTTGTTCCCGTACGCGAGAACATGCGCCCGATGAACAGCCTGTTCACCTATTTCGGCTGGATGGATTACTACGCCTTCAGCCTCACCGTTCGCGCTCCGCGCCGCGGAATGACGGATACATATTACATCTTTGCCTATGATGCAAACGGCGTTGCGAGTGAGCCCGCAATTGCTTCCATCACCGGCAGATAAGGAGAATACCCGTGAAAAAGACTTATGTAAAGCCCGAACTTGATGTTATCGAGTTTGACCTCGGCGAAGCGATTGCAGCCTCTCAATGTGTTGCACAAGCGTACAATCACGACCGAACGAGTTGTCAGCTGCTCCCGCCGTTCGATACGCTGTTTCCGGGACAGGATGCAAACTTGTTCGGCACAGGAGAGAATCAATGCGGTGTTACCGTTGAAGGCTACTGCTACTTTACAGTGAACGACACAATGGTATTTGCGTCCTAACACCACCCACCGACGCGTCTGCGCGCAATGCGCGCAGACGCGTTTTGAAGTTTTTGAGATGAAAAAGCATTTTTTCTATCGTTTTCGTTTTGCGGGCAAAGTTTTCGAGATTCATTCGGAAGCGCAGCTTGATGTTGATGCGCGAAGTGCGTTGTTTTGGGAGACTGAATACTTTGAAAGCTCCGAAACCGCGGACTGCGCGATTCAGGTTCGGCGGGCCGAACCGCCTGCCGCCTGCGGAAAACTCGTTTATGAAAACGCATTCTTCAGGCTGTTTGAAAGCAGCGAAGGCTTTTTGCAGCAAACGCTTGACAGAGCCGCGCTTGAGCGCGGGGAAAAGCGCGCAATGCTTGCTTCCCGCTTCGGCGGCGCGTTGAGCGAAAGCGCACTTGATGTTAATGCGCTCAACATTGATAACGCGCTTAATATCGAAGTTTTTCTTCCGCAGGATTTCCCGCCGGAACAGGAGTGTATGCAGCAGATTTGGCAGAGCATCAACCTGCCCTTCCAGCTGCTGCAAAAGGGCATTTTTACCCTGCATTCCGCAGCGGTTCAAACCCGATTCGGAGCAATACTTTTTTGCGGGCGTTCCGGAATCGGAAAATCCACGCAGGCGAATCTTTGGAAGGAGTATGAAAACGCTTTGATTCTCAACGGGGATCGATGCGCTGTCGGCTTTGTTGACGGCGCGGCAAATGCTTTCGGACTGCCGTTTTGCGGCACAAGCGGCATTTGCTTAAACTTTTCTCTGCCGATTGCCGCAATTATTTCGCTCGGACAGGCTCCGGAAAACAGAATCACCCGCCTTTCGGGTGTTCGCGCTTTGAGGGCAATTATGAGCAATACTGTCGGGCTTTACGGCGGAGCGATGCGCGAAAGCCATGCGGAACTCTTTTTCCGCGCGGCAGAGTGCATTCCCATTTTTGAGCTGCACTGCACGGCGGACTTCCGCGCGGTTCGGTTGCTGAAAGAAACACTGGAAGGAGGTGAATGAAGTGAAATATGCGGAGTATGTGAACAGGCTTTTTGCAAAGAGCGCAAAAAGGGGCATTCCGCTTTCCGGAACGTTTGAGCTTACGGCGCGCTGCAATCTCCGCTGCCGCATGTGCTATATCCATCGCGAAGAAAATGACGGCGAAATCAAAACGGACGAATTTTCCTCGGAGGAATGGCTGAACATTGCAAAGGAAGCGCAGCAATGCGGCATGTTGTTTTTGCTGCTGACCGGAGGCGAGCCTTTTATTCGGCCCGATTTTGAAGAAATCTATCGCCGATGCCGTGAACTCGGCATTATCGTTTCGATAAACTCAAACGGAACGATGCTCGGCGAAAAACAGGTCGAATTGCTCCGAAAGCTCCCGCCGCAGAGGGTGAATATCACGCTTTACGGGGCATCCGAAGCAACCTATGAAAAACTTTGCCGCAGCGGCAGTGCTTTTGAAAGAGCCTACCGTGCGGTTGCAATGCTCACGGAAGCGGGTGTTCCCGTCAAGATCAACTATTCTGTAACACCGTACAATATTGGAGATCTTGACGCTGTTGAACGCTTTGCAAATGAGCGTAATCTGCCGCTGCAGGCGGCAACGTATATGTTCCCGCCCGTCCGTGCGGATGAGAACTCCAAAATTTCTCCCTGTAAAATCGGCGAATGCGAAACCTGCGAAAGGTTCACGCCGGAGGAATCCGCTGCCGCAAGGTGGGCGCACGAGCTGCGAACGCTTGACCCGGCGATTATTGAAAAACGTGCGGAAGCTGTTGCACTCAACACGGATATTCCGCCTGCCGAAACGGAGTGCGGCGATATTCCGACGGAGCGTATACGCTGTCGTGCGGGAGCTGCGGCGTTTTGGATCACATACAACGGGCAGCTTCGACCCTGCGGAATGATGTGCGAACCGTCCGCTTCGCTGAAAGAACGCGGATTTTCCGCCGCATGGAACGACATTCGGGCAATGCGCGAAAACATCATGGTTCCGGCAAAATGCACCGCTTGCCGTTTTCGCAATATCTGTGAAGCTTGTCCCGCCGTTTGTTTTGCCGAAAACGGGCGATTCGATGCAGAACCGACCTTTATGTGCAAAAAAATGGACGCATATACACGGCTTGCAGCAGAATATCACAAAAGAAGATAATTACGGAGGGAGCTTATGCAAATAAGCAAAAATTACGTTTTAAGAACAATTGCCGGAGACAACCTTTTGGTGCCGCTTGGGGGAAGCAGCACGGAAACAAAGGGAATGATTTTGCTTAATGAACTGTCGTTGTTTGTTTATGAGTCAATTCAAAAAGGACAAACGGAGGATGAAATCCTTTCGCGCATTCTTGATGAATATGATGTTGAGATCCCTCAGGCAGCGGCTGATTTGGGTGAAATTATCTCCGAGTTCACGAAACTGGGCATAATTAAATGATTTAAACCCGGCTTTACCGCATCATTACGGTTTAAATTTGTTTAAGCAATCCATCAGTCTATTATTGAAAGGAAAACAATATGAGGGTAAATACGATAAAAAAAATCATCGCTGCAATTCTCGCCGCAGTGTTATGCTTCGGCGTTCTGCCGTCACGGAGCTTTTTCAACACTCTTTCCGCCGTTGTTAAGGCTGCGAACGCGGATTCGCTAAACGAGGCATATGCGGACGGCACTTCGCTGATGCCTATCGGCCCGGCATTCACGGTTGACACGCTGCTCAGCTGGGAACCGACAAACGATCCGGATTCCGACTACTCAAGATCCGTTGTTCCCCTTGCAGACAGATACACGGGATTCACGGTCAACGACTATGCAAACCCCGATGCTAAACTCATGGTTTGCTCCCTTGCAAACTCCAAACACGATGCAACAAACGCACAGGGACAGGAAAGCTTTTCAAGCTATGCCTTTAACTACTGGCAGTACGCAACCTCCTTTGTGTACTGGTCCGGTTCAAAACGGGGGCAAGTCGTTGTGCCGACAGGTGAATTCACCGATGCGGCGCACACAAACGGCGTTCCCGTCATGGGCACGATTTTCTTCGACTGGGGCGGCAATTCCTCCGTTGTGGAGAACTTTGTTCGCAATTACAGAAGCGTTGCGGACAAGCTGATTGAAGTTATGGAATATTACGGCTTCGACGGTTATTTCTTCAATGAAGAAACCGGTGTTGACTACACAACCGCCGGTAATCTCAGAAGCATGATAGCATATATGCGTCAGCAAAGGCCGAACATGCTTATCGGCTGGTACGATTCAATCACCGACAGCGGCAATCTCAGCTATCAGGATGCCGTTAACGGCAGCAACAGCGGCTGGGTTTCCGCAGGCGTTAACGAGTTCTTTATGAACTACAATTGGACGACTCAAGATGTCAACACGACCGTTTCCACCATGCAGGGTCTCGGCAAAAGCCAATACGAGGCCTTTGCGGGGCTTGATGTTCAGCAGAACTGCATGAACACAAATTTCAGCTCAAATTATCTGCTCAACAACAGCAACAAATTGAAGCTCTCTCTTGCTCTTTACTGCCCGAACTCCACAATGGGGCTTTCCGGTGACGGTGCGGATTTCCACGAGGTTGAACGTCAATTCTATGTCAACGGCGGCGACCCCAGAAGCACTTCCTCAAGCGGCTGGGCGGGCATGTCAAGGTTCTTTGCCGACCACACGACGATCATTTCCGCGCCGTTTGTAACCAACTTCAACTCCGGCCACGGAAAGGCTTTCTATATTGACGGCGTCAAATCCCGCGATGCGGAATGGAGCTATCAGTCCGTTCAGGATGTTATGCCCACATGGACATGGATAATCGATTCCAACGGACAAAAGCTCAGCGGCGCATACGACTTTGAAGACGCATACAACGGCGGTTCTTCAATCAAATTCTACGGTTCGCTGACGGCAAACAAGCCCAATAATATCATGCTTTACAGCACGAATCTTGACATCAACGGCAGCACAAATATTGCCGTGACCGCCAAGAATGACAGGGGGCTGATGAAACTTGTTGCCTATTACGGCGACAGCAGCACTTCAAGCTATGCGAATTGCCAAAAAGCAACTTTTGCCCTTGACGCAAGCAGCGGCGGCTGGACAACAAGCAATGTTTCCCTCGCTTCCCTCAGCGGCAAAAAACTCTATGCGATCGGCTTTGAAATCGGCGGCACAAGCAATGTTTCCGACTATCAGGTCAACATCGGCAGGCTTGCCGTCACCGATTCCGAAGCGGCTGCTGCAAGCGCAAGCAATGCAAGGCTTGAAGAAATCATTTATCTCGACGCATACACTGCCGAAGCGCGCATCAAGTGGAACGGCAATAACGCCTCCACCTACGAGATTTACAGGCTCAATGCGGACGGCACAAGAACACTTATAATGGAAACGCCCAACACCGCGTATTATATTCCGAACCTTGTCCGCAACGATGATCAGGCAGATGTTACCATCGAGGTCGTTCCCGTAAACGCAAACGGTGTTCGCGGCGAAAGCTCCCGCTTCACAATCGATTGGCCCTATGAAAACGGCGATACCGAAAAGCTGAGCGATGTTACCGTTCCCGTAAACATCTGCCCCTTGGCCGAAGTCACCGGCTATTCCGCTCAGAATGACGGCGAACCCGCATGGAAGGCTATTGACGGAACGAGCGAAAACGGTTCCAAATGGTGCGCCACGAATAAGCAGAGCGGCTGGATGACGATAAAACTCGACCAACCGCGAACCATCAAACGAATTCGAATTGAACACGCCCAATACGGCGGCGAGGCCCAGAACATGAACACAATTGCTTTTTCCGTTCAGTACAAAAGCGGAAACAATTGGGTAACGGTATACAGCACAAACAGCAACAGTTCGGCTGTCACCGATGAACTGATCACACCCGTCACCGCACAGGAATGGAGACTCGATATCTCCAACAGCGGCTCTTCCGCATGGGGCGCTATCCGTATTTACGAATGGCAGATGTTTGAAACGACCGAACGCAACCGCACGGACATCGTGCTCATGAAGTTCGCTTCCGCAAAGAACAACAAGGGCGCAAGCGATACGTTCAGTCTCACCCATGCTCCGACGGGCAGCACGGTTCGTCTCTATCTGCGTGACGCAAACGGGAACTACACGCAGATTGCTTCCAAAGAAGCTCAGAGCAGCACAGTCAGCTTCACCGGCCTTGATTACGGCAGCGATGCAGGACGCGTGTTCTACACGGTTCAGGAAGGTAAGCAGGAAGAGAGTATCAAGCTCAGCACCGCCTTTGATGCAGAACCCGGCGCGGTAAAATACAGCATTAACGTTGTTCAGCCCGCAAACGGCAGTGTTGCCGCTTCCGCGACCTCCGCAACTGCGGGTACGACCGTAAAACTTACCGCAAACCCTGCGGAAGGCTACACCCTCGATTACTTTACGCTTGACGGCGCAAGGATTAACGGAAATACTTTCATCATGCCCGCACGGAATGTTGATGTTTCCGCCGTGTTCACCGCAAATGCGTACAGCATCACCGTTGTTCAGCCCGCAGGCGGCACGGTTTCGGCTTCCAAGCTGTCCGCCTTTTTCGGGGAAGCAGTTGAGCTGACAGCCGTTCCCGATGAAGGGTACGAGCTCAGTCATTACGTTGTCAACGGTGCGGCGAACAACGGCGGCACCTTCACGATGCCTGCGCGTGACGTTATTGTTACCGCAGTGTTCACAAAGGTCGCCGAACCCTCGGTCAATCTTGCGCTTAACGCCACCGTCTATTATTCCAATAAGAAGTATCCGGATTATGCGAAGAACGGACCGCAGCACGCATTCGACGGAAAGATGAGTGATCGCGAAGCCGACAAGTGGCACGCTTCCGGCATCAACGGTTGGGTTGCATTCGACATTCATACCCCCGTTGCAAATCCGATACTCAAGATATATCATGCCGGTTCCGCAGGTGAAAATTCCAACCTGAACACTTCGTCATGGGATGTTTATATCCTTAACGAAAGGTATCTCACGGAAGAAGCGTACTTCAATATGGACAGATCCACGCAAAACCGAGTCTGCCAAATCGCATGGTTCTGGAAGAGGATTCATGTCACAACCGGCAATACCGCTGACATATCTATCGACCATATTGATATGCCCGAGGCAAGGCGTTTGTTCAAAATAAACATGCGCAAAACGAATCAGACCGGGTATCCCTATTATCTCAATGTTTACGAAATTGAGATGTATGCCGGCAACTGATAAACCCTCCGAATTTGCCCGCTGCCCCTGCTTTTTACCGTAGGCAGCGGAACAAAAAAGCGAAGCCTGGAGCCCGTTCCTGTTCAAAAAGCAGGAGCGGGCTTCGGTGCTATTGACAGCGGCTCACGGATAAGTTATAATAGTAGTATCGATTTTTTACGGAGGGACGGACATTGAGTACCGATGACGACAACGGTAATCATGAGTGTCAGGGCGCGGTAACATACTGCTGCGTTTCAGCCGAGCATTGCTCCGGCGGGCATTTTCTGCCCGGTTTTTTCGTTATATATTCCGCATATGCTCAAATGCGTATCCGAAAGTTTTGCGTTCGGAGCGTTTTTTTGTTGCCCGCGTTCCCATCCCTGCAAATTCAACAAGGAGCAGTTTTGACCCAATGAACCACATTTCAATGATCGTTGCCATGATGATATGCATCATTCTTTCCGCATATTTTTCCGCAACGGAAACAGCTTTTTCGTCTCTTAACCGCACAAGGCTGCGTACAATTGCGGAAAAAGGCAACCGACGCGCCGCGCTTGCGCTGCATCTTTGCGATAAATATGACAAGCTCTTGTCCACCATTCTCATCGGAAACAATATTGTTAACATTCTTGTGGCGTCACTCGGCACTGTGCTTTTCGTTGAATTGTACGGAAACAAGGGCGCAACAATTTCAACCGTTGTTGTTACAATCGTTGTTTTGATTTTCGGCGAAATCAGCCCCAAGAGCCTTGCAAAAGAGAATCCTGAAAAATTCAGCATGTTTTCGGCTCCCCTAATCAATCTTCTGATGATTGTTTTTACCCCGCTCACTCTGCTTTTCACCGGCCTTAAAAAGCTGCTTGCAAAGCTGCTCAAAACCGACAGCAACAGAAAGGTCACGCAGGAAGAGCTGCTGATGTTTGTTGACGAAGTTGAACAGGGCGGAAGCATCAACGAGAACGAGGGCTCCCTGCTCCGCAGCGCAATCGAGTTTAACGACGTGCAGGTTGAAGACATTTTGACCCATCGCGTTGATATTGAAGCGGTTGATGTTGATGAATCAAAAGACGAAATTGCAAAGATTTTTACCGAATCCGGACATTCGCGTCTGCCCGTTTACGAAGAAACGATAGATGACATCATCGGCATAATTCATCATAAGGATTTTTACACGGACGGCGGCATTACGGAGCATTCGGTCCGCGAAATCATGACAAAGCCTATATTCATCCCGCCGACTCTGAAGATAAGCAACCTCCTGAAGCTGCTGCAAAAGGAAAAAACCTATATGGCCGTTGTTACGGATGAATACGGCGGCACACTCGGCATCGTCACCATGGAGGATATTCTTGAGGAGCTTGTCGGCGAAATTTGGGACGAACACGACGAAGTTATTGAAAACGTGCGAAAACTCGGCGAAAACAATTACGACATCAACTGCGCAATGGATCTCGATGAATTTTTCGATATGTTTGATATCACGGATGAAACCGATTCATCGACCCTTAACGGCTGGGTCATGGAACACCTGGGAAGGATTCCCGATGTCGGCGACAAATTCAGCGCGCACGGCCTTGAAATCACGATAAAGGCTGCGGACG
>ERZ1106939.845-NODE-845-length-25865-cov-157.145486_pt1 | contig 25865 bp, 28 predicted proteins | sample MGYA00403669_ERZ1106939 | MGnify/ENA primary metagenome ERZ1106939 (study PRJEB35170, sample SAMEA104062447) | human gut metagenome | biome: human gut; feature: human-associated habitat; material: faeces | place: Denmark | collected 2012-09-28 ...
ACACTAGTTCCATCAGTTTGTAAATCTAGTACCCAATCAGTATAAACTTTAGCACCAGCAGCTTGATTTAAAGCAGCACTAACTTCTTTAGTTTGTTTATTTTCTAAAGTAAATATAACAGTTAAAGTACCATTTTTAGTATTAGTAGATTCATTATTAGGTATAGTTAATACATTATTACTTATACTACCTAAAGTAGTGGAACTAGTAAAGCTAGCAGTAAGATTAACAACAGTTTCAATCCAAGTTCCAGCATAAGTAGAACCTTTGGTTATACTCCCCGTGGAGGATGCATAGTCAGTTCTCTTATATCCACTTTTAACAGAACTAGTAGGAAGTTTTAAATCATAACTGCCACCTGTATTTGCAATAGCACTATCAACTACTGTTAATGTACTAGTATTATATATACTAGCTTTACTACCTTCAAATGTAACAGTATAACTATCTTTAGCTTCTGTATCATCAATTAATACAACTAATTTACCATTAGTTATAACTCCTTTTTCTATTCCATCAAATAAAACTTTAACTCCATCAGTAGGAAAAGTAACAGTATAAGAAATAAATCTTTGTTCCCATTCTAATTCTACATTATGAGTTATAGGTAAATAACCATTGTTACCACTAATAGTTTGAGATTTATAATGTTCAGCAGTAATATTAGCAGTATAATCAGTATTAACAGGAATAGTAAATACAAATTTAGTATTATTTTCACTTATAACAGGAGTATAACCATTAATAGTAACAGTTCCGGAAACATTTAATTTAAACGTAATAGTAACTTCAGTATTCTCTGGATAAACAAGTTTAGAACCTTGATATATTTCAAATACATCTATACTACCAAGTTTAATATCATGTATTCCAATATCTCCTTGATATATAGCCATAATTTAAGCATCCGATTTAACTATATAAGTAGTATTATTATCTTTTTGTGCAATAGCTGCATATTGAACAGCAGTACCAATCCATATTTTAGGATTAACTATTGGCTCAACAGTAAGAGCAGATAATCTATAAAGAGTTTGGTCAACTATTTGAATAGTATTATAAACATAAGAACCATCCTCTGATAAAGCAACATGATGAATTGCATTAGCATTACTCCATTGAATAATTATAATATTATCTGTATATCTAACATTAAATGTACCATACTTACCATTATGAAATACAGAATTAGGTTTACCAATAGCTGTAGCAAATTCAGCAAAATTAGTAAAAATAGAATTAATAGCAGCTAAAACTTCTTCTTTACTACCACTATTTGTTAATAATATAGTAATATTTCCAATATCATAAGATTTAATAATTGAATTACTATTTATAGCTACAAAAGTATTAATACTTTTTGTTTCTTCACCACCAACTCTAGCTATACCTTTATCCCAACCTAAATCAATTTTATTAATTCCACCATTAGAAAAATAAGTAATTGTAGCACTAATATCTTTACTGCCTATAACAATTCTATCAAAATTAACTCTATTATTATTATTATCAACAGCAATAATACTTCCGCCTTTTAATAGTATTTCTTTAACTTCATCAAAAGTTTTATCACAAGTAAATTCTTTTTGTCCATTAGTATATATTCCAGTAGGAACAGTTATAACTACACCATAAACAGGAATAAATCCTTCAGGAGTATCTTTTCTTTCATATAATTGTTGATTAATATCTTGCATAACTTTATAAACTTTAAATGGTGGCACTTATTCAGTACCACCATGATTAATATTAAGTTGTTTTCTTTTTAATAACAAGTTCATAACCATCAGGAATTAAAGCTTTAATAGCATCAGCAATAGCTTTATCAACTTCCGCTTTAGTATAAGTATTTTCTACTGTTGGCACATTATCAAACTTATTATTAATTTCTTCTTTAGTATAAACATTATTACCAAGTTCAGTAATTTGATTAGGTAAAGTTTCATCAAGTTTAACTTTATCAGCAGCAGACATAACACCTGCTAATTGAGTAGTAGCAATAGGTATATCTACATGACCATGAGGTTGTGCCGTATAATGGTCATCTTGGTCAGTTACAAATTCTTTACGATAATAATGGTATTTTAATTGTACATAGTTTGCGTATGCTTGACCAAATTCTATGGTATCTACAACAGTATTTGGTAAACTATTAGCTATCGCAGTAGTTTTTCTACCTTTACCACCATCATAAGCAGTACCTGTAACTTCGCCTAAAGCTAAAGTTTCAGATATAACTGCATATTTAGTTCCAGACCAACGATAAGTTTTACCACTATATTCAGTATCTTCACTTATATCAACATAAATTTTACCTTTTTCAGGAGTATAATATACAGGAGCATCTTCTATATACTTTTCAGCAAAATGAGTTTCATCAACATAATATCCTTCAAGAACATCATCAACATAACTAGGTAATTGACTTGCTGGGACTTTACCATCTCCATCAAGACTAGCAATACCATTTGCTATACCTCTTTTAGCCTCAATAGCTTCATTACAGAATTGAATAATCTTTTCTTTAATAAGAGGATAATTATCTATATTAGTAAGAATCTTCTCAACTGTTGCTTTAACCTTATTCTCAATAACAACTTTAAGATTAGGATGATTATCAATATTATCAAAGATATTTTCTATATTACCTTTAATAACATTAAGTAATTCAGTAAAGTTATTAATATGTTCAAATATATAAGTAACTCTAGCTTCTACCTTAGTTTCAATAAGATTCTTAAGAATAGGAAATCTATCAATATTATTAAAAATATAATCAACTCTACTATTTACAGCATTATTAATACAAGTAACAAGAGCAGGATAATTATTAATATTAGCAAATATATTCTTAACACAATTACAAACTAAATCGGAAAGAATACCAATAAGTTCAGGATAATTATTAATATTATTAAATATATAATCAACTCGTTCATTAATATTATTCTGTATAGCTTCCTGTAATTCCGGATATTGACCAATATTATTAAATATATCAACTACTTTATTAACAGTATTAGTAATAATAAGATTCTTAATTACAGGATAATTATCAATATTATTAAATATGTTGCCAATAGTAGTTTCTACATGAGAATTAATAGCATTAGTTATGAATTGATTAAGAGCAGGATAAGAAGAAATATTATTAAAGATAGATTCAGTCCATTGTTTAATATATTGATTAAATATTTCTTTAAGCTCAGGATATTCATTAATATTATTAAATATATCTCTAATAATAATAGGCAAACTTTCAACTGTACTATTCTTAATAATTTCAACTAGTTTAGGATAATTATTAATATTATTAAATACATTAATAACAAAATCATTAATAAAACTAGTAATAATATCAAGAAAGTCTTTATAATCACCTATATTAGTAAATATCTCTTTAAGTGCTTCTGCTAAATCTTTAATAACAGTATCAAAAGACCATCCTTCCCAATTAGCAGGATTAGTCCAAGCAGCATCACTAATATCATCACTATTATATCGTTGTGTCCAATTAATATTAGTTGCATCACGATAAGTAATAATATATCCTTTACGACGATAAATTTTATCAAGTTTATTAACAGTATTAGCAAAAGTACCTTCCCAAGTTAAATAAACACTATTACAAGCAGCAAGTATTCTATCAAGTCTAGTACCAGTTAAACCATCAAATACAGCCTGTATAACAGTTAAAGGATATATATTATATCTAGTATCATTTTCTTCACAATACTTATCTAGTATATGAATTGGCATATTGCCCTCTTTATCACATTGAACTTTACTAGGGTCAAAAGATTGACAATTAGTACCAACAAAAACATTCTCTTCTTCAACCATAATTACCACGGATTAGAAACACGTTTAATATAATGTAAAGCAATAGTAGGCATAAGTTTATTAATAGCAGTATAATTACCTGTCCATCTATTACCACTTATTTGACTCCAAGTCATTTCACCATTATTACTAATATTTGGACCAGTCATATACCAATTAGTAGAACGATTAATACCAAGATTATTAAATTGACTTCTATCAGTACCATAAGGCCAAGTATTACGAACATCCCTATCTAAGTCGCCTGATATAGAACGCCAGTTACCCGGTGATACAACGTGATGATTACCATCACCACATTTTCCTTTACCAACAGCAACAGCATGTTGATGAAGAGGTAAATCTGCGCCACCGATATAAAATCCATATGCACTTACATTACGACCCGGAGCAGCAGGGTCATAAGTATCTTTAATATTTTCAAGAACAGTTTTCCAATCAAGATTTCCTTGTTTAGGATTATTATAAATATTAATACCATTAGGTATATAACCCATAACAAAACGTCCTTGTGCAGCAGTATAAACTTCCCAACCATTAGGAGGAGTTGAAGTATCCCAAAGCATAATAGAACCAATAGGAACAACGGCAGCAATCCAAGCTTGAATTTGACTAGCATCAACTCCACCACCTTGTTCACTTCCACCACCTTGTCCAAATCCTTCTCCAACTAATTTATTTTTAATATCAGTATAGAGAGAATTAAAATCTACATCAAGTCTACTAGGTTTAGTTTCACTGTCTGCAAATTTATTCATAACAAGATATTTACCAGTTCTAGCTTCACCAAGTTGAGTAACAGACATGACATTATGAGTGCCATCTCCACCAGAGCCACCACCTCCTTCAAGACCAGCGATAATATCATTAATTTCTTGCTTAGTATAATAATTATTAAGTATAGAATTAATAATATTACGTACTTCTTCTTCAGTTAGTCCACCACCGCCAGAACCTCCACCGGCAGCATTAATAGTAATAGTACCATCATCATTTTCAACAAAAGTAATATTAGTACCCGGTCTAATCTTATTTTTAAACATTGATACATAATTACTTTCAAAATACTGTTTATACTCATTACTGATATTACTGCCACTTTGGTTTATTTTATTAAGAATTTCTTCAATCTTATTATTAATATATTGCTCAAGATTATTAATACTATCTTCTACACTACTATTTAAATCTTCAATCTTATTATAAATATCAGTAAATTTAGCGTTATATTCAGTAATAAGATTATCTATTCTAGTATTAATATTAGAAACTTCTTGTTGAAGATTACTTATCTGTTGGTCATGAAGTTCAAGACGTTCATTAATCTTTCTAAGTTCTTCAAGAAGCCAAGCATAGAACTTTTCCATTTCTTCTCTTAACTTCTCTAAGAAAGCTTCAAATTCAGCACGAGTAAGATAAGCAGATAAATCAAAACCCATACTTACCCATTTTTCACCATCCCAAAACCAATAAAAATCATTAGTATAAGCTCCACCCCAACCAATAATTTCAACTTGTTTATTATCTTCATCTAAATCAAGAGGATGATAAAGTATTTGACCTTTAGCCCAATCACCATCTAAAGATATAGATTCTTTATCAAACATATCTTCTTGACGATAATTACTAAGAAGTCTACATTGATTTAATTTAACTGCACCATCATACATTCTACCACCTCTCCAAAGAATTATACTATTATCTGGAAGTTCAATAGTTTGTCTAGCTAAACAATAATCATATTGAAGTATATAAATAGTATTAGGCTCGTTAATCATATCTTGAGTAAGAGTATTAACACCACTAATCATATTCTTACGAAGATATTTACGAGCCTTTCCGCTATAATCATTTACATTATAGTCTTTATCTGCAAATTTAAGTAGATTATCAACAACGGTTAAATCTTCTTCATCAGCAGCATTAGTAATTTGAGAAGCAGTAAACATTTGTTTAACAGATTCACTAAGCATATCAGGAGTAATCTGACCTTCAAGTATTTGAACAGCATTATCTTCAAAATACTGTTTAAGTACTTGTGCCATATAATTAACTACTACGTTACGACGAAGATAATTATCTTGTATATTAATACCAAATTCATCAGCAACAGCACGTTCTGCAATTGCTCTTGGAAACATACCACTAAAAGATTCTACAAATTTAGAACCAATTTCAGAATCAGCCTCAAGATGCCATTTCTTAGCATTATTAACAGGAGTTATTTCATCAAGAATATAACTCTTTTTAATTTCAATAACATAAACTTCACAACCTACTCCAATCTGTTCCCAAGTAAGAGCATCTCTATCTTCCATTGTAGATACTACAATTCTAGCAGCTTTAAGACCTCTTTGAACAACAGCAATAAGTTCTAGTATTTCTTTCTTGAAAGTTTCATAATCAATAACTAAATCTTCTCGAAGTTTAGCAATAGGTTGCCAATACTCTTCATTAGATAAAGGAATACCAGCAGGAACAACTTTACGAGATATATAGCTAGCATAGAAACCGTCATGAACTATACATAGTCTTTCATAAGGTCTATCATTCCATTGACCATTACAAGTAAGACTAACTTTACCAAGTTCTTCTTCTATTGTTTTCATACGTTCTCTAGGTTTACTAAATTCATAGTGTAGACCCCCCGTAGAGGATGGAACACATTCACATTATTCATTATCATAATCAACATCACTAAGACTATAAGTTTCATTATATTCTTTGCCTTCTTCTTTCTTCTCCCAAAGTTTACCAGTTTCAGGGTCAACATAAAATTTAGGAGCATCTCCACAACTAACTATTGCATGAATTTTACCTTCTTCATCAACAGGAAGCGTAATAGAACCACTATACTGAACTTGTTCACTACCTTCATAAATAATATTAAGTTGACCTTTAATATATTTAAGAAGAGTTTCAGCAAGTTTATCTTGACCAAGTTGATATGCCGCCATAGCAGATTGAAACATATTCCAACAAGTAATAATATTTTTATTATTACCTTTACAAGTAGCAGAACAATCATTAAGCATATCAACTCCATATTGTGCCATAAGAACTAATAGTTTGTGATAAGTACAAACAAATTTACTTGGAACTGTCATATAAACATATTGAGGAGTAATCTCAACTTGTTCAGTTCCACTAGCTTTTACATAGACACCATTAACATAATTATCATCTATTTGTTCACTCATTCTACCATCAAGTTATTATATGAATTAATAATTGATTTTTGTTCTTCGTCAGAAAGCAATTCTAAGGCTTCTAGAGCTTGAATTAAAATTTGTCCTTGTGTTAACTTGCACCAATTTTTTTCGTCCAATGGAAAGCCTAATTCTGCTATTCTCGCTTGTTTTTCAGCCATAGCTGCAATACGCAATTGCATCTCTTTAGATAGCTGTTTTGGATTATTAATATAACCACCTATCATAATATCATCTTATTTAAAAGCCTTATTAATAATATATGCAGTATAATCATTAACTCTAATATCAATACGTTTATTAAATGCTAATATACGTTGATTAGAATCAAGATGTTTATTATATATTATATTAATAATATCACCATAAACATCTTCTTTCCATTCATCTTTCATATAATGACTAAGATAATCTTCATCTCCACGATACATATTTAATTTAGAATAAGCATCATAATAAACATTGTTAACTAAGTGTCTAGCATTATATTCAATTTGGTCACGATTAACATCAACGTTATTTGTAATGATAGTAGAAGCAACAAACTTTGCACATTCAGAAGCAGCATTAACCATAGCAATAGATATGACAGCTTTAGATTTCTCTCTATCTTTATCTATAATATCTTTGGTAACTATATTAAGAAGTTTAGCAATATCAGCTAAAGGATCTTTCTTTTTACTATCTATTATCTTATTAATTATAAGATAAATTACAATAACAATGCCTGGAACAAGACCTTGTTCAAAAGCATTTTGTATTAATTCCATCTTTATAAAATAAAAATAGGGACTATCAGTATTAACAGTAATGCCAATACCAATAGTCCCTATTTGATTAATATTACCTAAATATTTACCTAATCAAGTCGGGTAACAGGTTATGCTTTTTCTTCAGTGACAATAGCTTTAAGGATAGTTTCAACAGTTGCAATAGCAGCAGCTCCAGTTGGGAATGCTATTTGTACAATCTGATGAACAACTTCATCTCTAGTTTTCATTTCACGTGGAACAGCAAAACGAAGAGTAAAGATAGTATATCCAGCATCTGCACTATCAGGTTGTTTCAAAGGATTAAGCGGATATGTAGGATACAGTTCAGTATAAGTATCTCGATAAGTATATTCGATACCAGCATCGGCAGCAGCTTTATTAGCCAAATCAGTAATATAAGCCGCATCTCCATATGCAGGAAAACCAGTAGCTGTAACTGTAACACTAATACCAACTAATTCATCAGCTCCAAGAATTTCATAATCAATACCTTTAGACTCAGCAGTTAGAGTGATTTTAGCCTCAGCAACAGATGCTTTAATACCATGTCCAACAGTATTATTATTAATTTGGTTAGCTAATTTCTTTGCTACATCATTAGCAGTAGGATTAAGACCAGTATGAATGGTAGCAGTCCAACGATTACGTTCATTGAACTTTAATCCTTTTTTCACAATCATGATAGAATAATCAGAATAAGCATTTACATCTCCGATAGTAAGATTAGCAGAAAAAGTAGTAGCAGCTTGATAAACACCTTTAACAAAAGTAAGATGTTTCTTATAAGCTGGAAGAACTACTGGACCATTTGCTTCACGACCAAGATTAATGTAAAACTTATCGGTAATCTTAGTACCGTCAGCGTCAATCGTTTCCTTGCCATTAGCAAGATAAGTAAAAGCAACCGCTCCAGCAGCAAGAGGTAAGCTCGCTCCATAAGCGACATTGCCCGCTAACAAAAACTGTCTCATTTTTAATTTAATTTAGAGTTTAACTTTGTTTATCAGCTCCATTAGAAGTAGCACCAATACTAGCAAGATAAATCTGTACTGCACGCATAATTATTTCCATATGTAAATAAGGAGGTAAATCACAATTAACCCAATCTTCTTCTCTATCTTCATCAAACTTAACTTTAGCAGGTTCTTTGATATAAAGATATTTAACTAATTGAGGTTTAACTGTATTATTACGTCCAGTATATATATCAACATTGATACCAGATTCATCTCCAAATATAGTAACTATCGGAGCATCTTTCGCAGCACGATTACAGAAATCTCTTAGCGTTTGACCTAAATCTTCAGCTTCAATAATTCTGCAATCATAAATTGTCTTGCCATTATAACTAACTTGAAAGCCTGTATATAGCATTATTCCGTCGCTATCAATATTAATTTTATAAGGGTCAACTTCTGTTCCATTACCTGTAATATCTCCGCCGTTAACAGTACCCGCTCTGCATAAAGTTCTAAGAGCATTAACAGGACTAATAGAAGCATTTTGTCGAGCAACCTTATCATTATAAGGAACAGGTCCAACGTTTTCTACTATTACATTTCTAGCTTTTTCAATTATAGCAGCATTAAGACAAATATCTATATCTTCCATGAGAATAGCACGAACGGTCTGCATACCCATCTGTTGTGCCAGTTCTCTGAACGTCACGTGCATCTCCCCAATGTTCATAATCAAATGTTTTTAAGTTTATTTTTATAAGCACTAACAAGAGCACTATTAGTAGGATTTTTAAACCATGTAACAGCTTCTTTAACATTAGCACCAATGAACTCACCATCAGGAGTAGTAATATTTTGATTATGAATTGCTCTGATAAATTCTCCACGAGAAATAAGAACCTCAATTAAAGATTTAATAGTAATATCTTTATCATTGCAAAGTTTATTAAACTTAGCAGGTTCATTTGTACTAAATTTATCAAGATGTGATTGTTTATCAACAACATCCATAGCCATACCGTTAGGAATATTAATATTATTGGCAACACAATATTGAATAAATACAGCATCAAACAAATCACTATTCGTGAGAAGTTTAACATAATTACCTTTAGCAGAATTAATTTCCTGACGATGTTTAGCAAGACGCTCAGCTTCTCTTTGATCATCTTTAAAATAAAATCTAATAGATGGGTCAGAATTAATAAGAGCAATATCTTTAGCTACATCTTTATATAATAAACAATGACGATAAATTAGATAATCATCAAGAACAATAGGATAACCATATTTATACTTTTCACTTTCAAGAAGATTTAACTTAGTAATCTTAGCTTCAAGAGCTTCTCTAAGTTCTTTAACTCCTTTACGGTCACTATTCATATAAGCAGTTTCAATAGCTTCTTCTTCAGCTCTAAAACGAAGATAATCTCGTTTACGATTCCAAAAGAAAGAAATATCAAAAGTCTTACCTAGTTCATCAACTGAAACACTAATATTATTAAGATAAGCCTTAACCCGTGAAATAAAGTTTTCATTATTAGGAGCAAGACCAATTAAAGCAGGAAAATAAGATTCAATCTCACCTTTATTAGAAGAAAGAGTACGAGAACTACGAACACAACTACCAATCTTATCCATTCGTTTAGGTAATGTTTTATCATTAACTCTACGATATAATGAATAATTAGTAACTAAATTAATAGTAATAGTTCGTTTTTCAGTATAAGGTTCATCAAGACTTTCATCTCTAAATCCTACTGTATTAGCAGGCTGTTTATCTACTCCATCCTCTACGGGGGATATAACCTGTTTATCTGTATTTATATTAGAAGCAGCAAGAGTATTTTCTCCTGCTTTATTAGCTTCATTTACTTTGTTAAAATCCATATCTTAAATAGCTTCTTTTAAATGATTATAATACACATTTCAATAAGAACATCTTAGTGGTATTATCTACCTGCAAACCAATAGAGCCTTTAACTTCATAACGAGCCATATCAATTTCAGTAGCTGCATGATTAGTATTAGGCAATCCCCAGCAAGCAGGAATATCAGTCATACCTTCGATAACTTTAGCTTTATAAGCCTGTCCTTTTTGACGTACTATACGAACATTCTGATTACCTTTATAATTACTCATATCAATTAAAGCAGCTTGATGAGAAGTAATAGGCAAGCCAGTAGTAGGATGAATCATACCATTTTGCTTAGCAGCTTCAGCATCAGTACCCTTATCAAAATAAGCATTATGAATAACAGTAATAGTATATCCATCTGGAGTTTTATACTTATTAAAGTAACGTCCATAAGAAAGACCATCACCATTATCTTGAATCATCTTTTCACCAAGAGGAGTAATAAATCCGTTTTCTTTAGCATCAGTTCTGATAGCCATTTCAAAGTCACGAATAAATCCTTTACCGCCCATAAGAACAACTTTCTTATCTCCATCTTGAGTATCACGGTCAAGAACATCACCAACTGTACGTTCAAGTTTATTAAGAGTCAGAACTTCACCATAAGTATCATAGTTAGATTCACGACAAATTTCTAACATACCAGCAGTACGAGGAATAGGTTTACCATTATCATGGTCTTTCAAAGGAATAGTACCATCAGGTAAACGGTTATATTCAGACTTCCACAAACGTTCTTCGTTCATTACTCTCATGTGCAAGTTGAACTGTCGCATCTCTTCGTTAATCCAAAGATTAGAAGTACCACCATTATCATTTTGGAATTGATATTGAGTAACAACATTAGCAAGATTACCAGCTATTTCTTTAGAATAACGATAAAACTCAAGTTGAGAAGTCATTCCAGCAGGGCCCATAGTATTGCTTCTGTTACCTTTAGAATAAGATTCAGAAACAGTAGGAGCACTCATTGCCCAATACATACCTTTAGCCAACCATTGAGGGTCAACATAAGCATCAGGATTGGGAGAAGTAAGTTTCAAAAGATAAGCATAACCATAAGCAGATTCACCTAAGTCTTTCTGAATACGAACTTGAGTAACACCATCAGGAGCAGTAAGACCATGTTGTTCAATAAACCAATGAGTAGAGAAGTGAACTTCAAATTCACTACCATTTTGACCCGGTTTAGTAACAGCAGTATTAAAGTAAGTTACAAAGTCTGTAAACTTCATACGACCCATAGTTTTCCAAGTCCATTGTACAGTAGCAACATCTTTAATACCGCGACTACCTTGACCTTCAGTAATAAAACTTAAAGGAAAACGGTCATCATCCATACCATAATTATAAGTCAGAAAACTATTAATTTCTTCTGGCTTTTGAAGTTGAAGATAAGCAATTGATTCTTCATTAGAATAACCTCTATCTTCATAACGAGTTTGTCCAATAACACGTAATGTTTTCATCTACAAATTTACTATTATGTTAATAACCAAAACGCTCATCTTTCAGAACGTCTTTTTTACTGTCAGGTTTAGTTATTTTAATAGCTCCTTTTGTAGATTTACGTTGACTAGCAGTAAGTTTCAACTTTTTAGCTTCTTTATCAGAAACAGCCATTTCTATCAAACTATCATAACCTTTACCTGTATATTTAAGCCAAGCCTTAAGCAGTTCTTCATCGCGTCTTTCAGCAGGAGATAACTTCATTAAATCATTTTCATAACGAGAAAGTCCTTTATCATCAACTTGATAAACATAATTGAAGAAATCTTCTGGAGTAGTAGAAATTTGTTTTCCATTACGTTCAATAATAACAGTTTCAGGAATACGATAACCAGCAATTTGTCGTTTATCAATACATTCTTTAACCCCATTCCAAAATTCTACAAGTTGTTTCTCTTCTTCTGCTTTAACTCGCATAGCTTCTTTAGCATTAGCTTCACGCATTTCGTTATCAGCTTTCTGAAGAGCTTCAAGTTCTTCTTTAGCAACATTGAAAAGTTCATTACTATCTTTAAGATATTGAATATACTTATCAACATTACCACGACGATTAAATTCCTTAAACGCCTCACGAACAATAGCTTCTTGTTGACTTACATTATTTTCATCTACTTCAATACCGCTTCTATCTCGAAGTTCACCAAATCCTTCAAATGAATTACCATTTGCAACATAATAATTAAGAAAATCACCAACGATAGGATAATCTTCAAATAACTTATTAACACCAGCTTGAGCAAATTCGTCACGTTTTAAATCAATAACGGATTGAATATAACTTGCAACTCCTTGAGGAGTATTATCAAAAGTAACTGCTTTACCATCTTCCGAAGTAACAGAAACACCTACAAGTTCTTGAATTGATTTAACATCAATAGTATTTTCTTCTTTAGTATCTTCTACTTCAAATTCTTTAAGATAAGCAGCAACTTCGTTTTTAGCTTTAAAGATATTACCTTTATCGTCAATAAGATTACCGTCTTTATCAACAGTATATTTATTATCTCCATCTTCGATAATAGTACCTTCTTCTAAACCATGTTCAGCATCAGCGTCATTCGCTTTGTCATTAGGCTTACCCCCCGTGGAGGATGAAGATTGGTTATCTTTATTAACATTAGAATCGCTATTCCCATCTCCATTACCATTATTAGTAATATCATCAATAGAATTACCATCAGCATCTAACTGCCCTGTTTTACCTGTATCAAGGTCTGTAATGTCGTCAGTAGGTTTTCCATCACCATTAGATGTTTCACCATTAAAACCAAAACTATCAAAATTAGGCATAACTCTTTGTTTTTAATTAATTACTATATCACAAATATAAACTATAATAATAATATGAGTTTTACTTGTATCGTTAAAATATGTTCACCTTTAAGCCGATTTGCCGACTAACATACTATTGCTAACTAGGATATTTATTACTGATAACCTAACCTGTCGCTTTCAGAGAAGCCGTGTATGAATCAAATTTTATCATAATGATTAATCTATCACGAAATGAATAAAGTGCTTAAAATGAGCTTAAAATGGCTCATGTGATGTAAATAAAAATGAAAATGGGCTGAACCTACTTTCACAAGCAAGTCCAGCCCTATTATAAACAAAATTTAGAAGTACAGCCGATTATTTACTTTTACTATCATAACGATTTTTATTCGTTTTTGCAATCTTGACTTTATCATCACTTTCTTTAAGTTTAACAGCTAATTCTTTTTCTTTAAGTTGTGCTTCAACAGAAGTCTTTTGAGCATCTAAACTAAGTTTACTACGTTCAAGATTAAGTCTAGCATTTTCCATACGTTCTTCAGCTTGACTCTTTTCAGCATCACTAAGACCATTATCAAAACTCATAATATTAGCATTTGCTTTCATAGCTTCAATCTGACCATCAAGATATTTTTCAACTCTAATTGTTTCTCTATCTTGTTCTGCTTTTCTATCAATCTTAGCAAGTTCAAATTCTTGACGAAGTTGTTCTGTTTGTTGAGAAACACGTTCAACATCAAGTTCATGCTCACGTTGAATATTTTGATACTTATCAATAAGTTTACTAATTTGAGCAACATTATCTCCACGTATAGCAGCATTAGCCATATCCATATTACCATTCTGAGCAGCACTAAATGCAAGCTGTTTATATTGTTCAAGTTTCTCACGTTCTTTAACAGAAGTTTTACAAGTAACAATATAATTGGCAAATATATGACTATTAACATCAAGACTTAAATATTTAATATCACCATCTTTAGTTTTATAAGAAGTATTAAGACCATCAATCCAAGCAAGTTTAGTATAATCCATTTCAGCTTGATAATCTCGTTCTCTCATTTTATCAAATATAAATTCAATAATAACAGAACCCATACTTCCACGAATAACTGCTTCATCAGTAACTCCTTTACCAGCACTATTAGCAATCTCACCATAACGTTGTGGAGTCATATCACATTCCATTTTAGCAGTCTGTTCAATCTCTTGAATAAGTTGTCCAAGTTCAGTAATATAATTATTCATTCGACTTTCAAGATAACGAACATTTTGTGCTCTAACAAGATTAGCATCATCTTCATCATCAATATAAAGTACACCATCAGCAGCCATACGATATATAGTTTCAGCAGGCTTTTTACCAAGAAGAGATTTAGCAATCATAAGAACATTCATCTTATTTTTAGCAATAGCCATTTCTCTATGATAAGAAACTATATTACGAAATACTTGATAAGGAATAACTGTATCTACAATACTAAATCTTCCAAAACCAGGCAAAAGTTCTGCAATACCATTATAAGGAAGTTTACCATTCCTATTGTAAGCAATAGGACGAGCCTTATAAGGATATATACTTGTAGCACGAGAGCCAATTCTAACGCTCTCATAAACTTGTGGACGCCACACCCATTCAATACTAATATCACCACCAGCAGGGTTAAGCTGATAAGTTTCATCAACAATTCTTGTTGTAACAAATGCTCCATTACTATATGTAAGAATACCTTCTTTTATTTCACCTCTCCAAACAGTATGCCAAACTTCAAATAAACCATTATTAGCATCACGAGCCATTATATTAGTGTTCTTAATATGTTGTAAATCATCTTTATTAAATTTACTACATATATCACCAAAATAATACATATATTTATCCCAATTTAAAAGTGCTTTATCACTAGAAGTAGTAGCACTATATTGATAATATGTATCAAGAGCTTCACGTTCTTTTTCAGAAAGATATTCATAAAATTCATCTATAATTTGTTGTTTAGTCAACATACGACGTTCAGCAAACATATCATAATCTTCTGCAAACATATTATCGTTAGGAACAGGAAAAGCATCTCTAACACTAACAGCACGTTTAATTAATTGATTACCTACAACATCTCTATATGTATAACAAGCTCCAAAAGCAACAAATTCAAAATAAGCTCTAGCGTATATAGTAAAAGCATCAGTAAGGTCATCAATAACATTAATTAAATTTTGACCTTGAGCACTAATATCATCAATAAAATTTTCATTAAATTCTTTAATAAAAGCTTCAATATCAACAGCTTGTTCAGGATTAAATTGTTCAGGATTATTACCTTCATTAACAAACTGCATATAACTTTCTTGTATCTTCTTAGCAACAGCTTGTTCAGCAAGCATCATAATTTGTTTACCAAGTTCAGCATCTCTAGCAAATACAACTTCTGGATTATTAGCTCCAACAATAAAATCATGTGGATTCTTAATATATTCACCAATATATCTTCTAATAATACCTTTCATCATATCATAATTACGCATAGTAGCTGGAAAACGAGTTAGATTTTCATCTTTCTCATTATAAGGATTAAGAGTTTTTCTATAATATTCTCTAGGAATATTGCCAAGAAGAATATTAAACTTTTCTTCTACATTAAAATCAGCTTTACAAGCAATACCAGCTTCTATAACATAATCACAACATTTAGCATACCAATCAACTTCTTGTTTTTCAGCATAACTAACATGCTGATTAGGAAAATCAAGTCTACCAAAATTATACATATCTTTATTTGTTTAATCTTAAAACCATTGTCTATTAAAAATATCTGTTTTATCATTATCTTCTGTAACTTTCTTACGACTAGCAAGTTCTCGTTTACCTTTAATATCAATAGATTTCCAATATATACCTAAAAGTATAAGACTAGATATACGGTCAAAGTTACCTTCAGCATTAAACTTTTTAAGTTCAAGAATTGTTTGATAATCAAGAAATCTTTCAAAAACATAAATATCTTCTCCAAATTCATTTTTACCAATAACTTCATATAAGAACTCTTTAAGAAGTCGAAGACCATCTAGTTTCTTAGGGCCACTACCAATATTATAACCATAACTAGTACTAACTTTTTCTTTAACAGCAGAATCCCAAACATATAAAGGTTCATAACCTAGATATTTAGTAGCTTTCCATTTACGAAAATTAGAAACAGTTTCACCACGATTTATTTCTACAAGTCCAGTACCAATACAATTATACCATTTACATAGTCGATAAAACTTTTCATCAGCTTCTTCTAGTCTTTCAGTACGTCCATAATATGCAGCACATAATTTAGGTTTAAATCCATTACGTTCTCTAGGCATTTCAATAACAAATATACTATTATGAGAATGTCTATCAGTAATTTCTTTTTTATCTTTATCAATACCAACAGGGTCATAAACTGCAACATAAGTGCCAGGAAGAATACTTCTTACAAGTCTATCATTAATATATGTTTCTTCATATTCTGGAGCAAACCAAACTCTTATACAACCATGAGGGTCTTCGTTACCACGTCTAGGAACTCCTTGAATATAATCATAAGTTTCCATATCAGGATTTTCAATTCTTATACGAGCATTAGATTTAAAATAAATCTTTTTAGTTCCATCTTCAAATAGTTCACCATCAGTGTAAAACTTATAACTATTATCAACTCGAAGTTTATCTTCAAACTTATTAAGAGCTTCACTACTAAATATATTTTCACTAGCACTACTAAAAGATTCAGCAGGAAATAAAGCGCGCTGACCAAGATAATTAAGATATTCTGCAAAAGTCTTAGCAGTCTTTTTCTTTTCAATTCTTTCTCGTGCAGCAAGCTTAAGTCCTATTCGTAGATTACTATTTCCATCTTCATCAAATCCTTTAACTCCATCTATCTCTCCTTCAAGACCCCAAGCATAAGATTTAAAAAATCCACAAACTTCATTACGAACATCATTATCAAAAACATTTTCAAAAGCCATAAATCCAAATGCCCTAGGATTATAAAAGTTTTGTTCAAATATTTGCATATTAGCAGCTGTAGCTGTTCCCCAAGCCATAAGAGTACCAGTAGTACGAGTACCAACAGTCATTGTAGGTTCAGTTACATTCATAAACTCATCAAAATTCTGCATTGTAGATAGCTCTTCAACTTTAATTGTAACAGCATCTTTACCAATAGCACAGTCTGGATTATTATTAGCACTAACACTTAAAAGAGAACTAGACCAACTATCATCAGCTTCAGCTCCATTTTTCATACGATAACCAAGTTTAAAACTATCAGTAGTAGGACTATATATACCTCTTTTAAATGGAGTCTTTTCTTCAAAGAACTTTAAGTTATTAACAGCAAAATCACTTAAACCTCCTTGTTTAATTAAATATTTATTATCAGCTGCAACATGAATAACAACTTTATGCTTAGATAAATTAACTTCATTAGAACTATCAGCAGCCATAATATAAGAAAAACCTCCACGTCGAGTTTTATCAATAATAAGATGTAAACCATTACGTCTACAAAATTCTATAATTTGCCAAGTCCAAAATTGAGCATCAATAAAACTAGGAAAACTATAAATCTTTTTAGCAGTAGCTCCATGTTCAGTAACAATAACAGATGATTCATCTGTACGTTCCATACGAGTATAATTAAGAAAATTATAATGACCGCCTGTTATCCAAACATCTTCTATACTTCCATCCGGATTTTGCCAACAAGGAGCAGAAAAACCATTACGTCGTCTATCACATTCTCTACGTCTAAATTGTCTATGAGGAATACTATCAACTTTAAATTGAGTATATTTACCTGTGGCTTGATATGTTCTAGCAGCTTCATTAAAAAGTTCAGTATTAACAAATTTGCCAGGTCTAATATTTAAAAGAAAACCACCACTATCTCCAATTAAAAAGTTATTATGAGGGTCATACCATCCACAATCACTAGCTTTCTTATACTTTTTCTCTTTATCAGGTTCTTCAATGTATTCTAGAAAAGGATATTTACCATCAGCCATAATATTTTATTTAACTAGTAAACAAACAACAAAAGCGATAGCGCAAACAGCACCACCGCTTACCAAATATCTATTCTTACGTTTAATACGTTCAATAGACTTATTTAAATTATCATTTACTTTATTACTATTATCAAGATTATTTTGTAAAGTTTCAACTTCTTTATAAAGAGCATTATATTTAATCTTATGGAGATTAATTATACTATCTTGTTCGTTAATAATATCTTTATAAAGTTTAGCTTTAATAATTTTAGTATTAGCAATCTTAATCATATTAATAGGGACAAGAACAGTTGTATCAGTAGTGTTGACTCCCCGTGGAGGATGCACTATATTATCAATCTCACTCTGACACCAACTTCTTGAATAACTCCCAAGTAGCACTGTCATTAAGACTAATAACTTTATCTTCAATATCTTTCTCATGTTCTTTTAATTTATAAACTATACTTTCTCTTTCAATTATAACTAACTGTATAGAATCAATCCGAACATGATTAATAGCGGTGTCACTTTTATTATATGAATTGACTTCTACACTAAAACGACTTATTGATAAATACAGAGTAACACATAAATTAATAATCGCTATTATAAATATTACTATTAACATCTTCTTCATAATTCTATACAGTATTAAGTTAATCTTTTATTTCTATAAGTTTATTAAGTAAATCAAGATTCCATCTACCAGTTTCTTTAAGACCAAGAACTCTTTGAACCATCTTGATAGCTGCAACTTGACCACAATTCACGTTAGTATCAAATAATTGTTCAGCAACTCTCTGACTATTAAAATCATCAAGTTCAAATACATCCCAATAACCTATTTTATACTTTTCCCAAACAAGTTTCTGAAGCTGAACATCATTATCAAGTTTAGATTTAAACTCTTTACTACCAACAGTATAATGTTTCTTATAAGAATCAATCATAGTCCAACCTTGCCAAGTAGGATTATATTTACGACTGATACCTCTATAAGTTTCTCCACCAGCATCATCTTTATCGTTTACATAACCACCTTCTTTAATAGATAGTTTTTTAAAAGCATCTCCAAAGTAAGCCATAATTTAATTTATATAAGGATTAGTACAATATCTAAAACAATCAACAGCATCATAATATTCATCTTCATCAAATTCTTTAATTGTAACCCAAAACCAAAGAACTTTAATTTGAACTTTATAAATCACAAATTCAAAGTCATCACCAATATGATGTTCATCGCCAATTAATCTTATATTTTTTCTACGATTAATAATATACATAACTTATTCATCAAGAGTTCTACGAATCCAACCTCTAAGATATTTGATATTATTTCCTTTGCCAGCAATATCATTATAATATCTAATACGTTCAAGTTTATATTTAGCTACAAAATAATCAGCACTAATTGTAGTATCAAATTTATAAGCGTTAAGAGAATCTTGAGTTCTACGAAGTAATTCTTTAGTTAGAACTAATTCATTAACCGCAGTAGAATCAGTAACAGGAACATAACGAATTTCAGGAACTGGAGTAATACGTTTAGCACATCCACTAGATAAACAAATAGCAAATATAACTAAAACAATAAAACCAATAATTACTCCAATTAAATTGTCTTTATTTAATTTCATATAGCAAGTTTAAATTGAGTTTGAACACCACTAGCTTTAATTTGTAATTCTCTATCTTTAAGAACTTTATTAATATCATCACGTAGATAATTCATAGTAAAGAATTTAGTAGTTTCAACAGGATTTTCTTTAATATGATAAAGACCATCAGAAAATCTTTTTGGCATACCATATTCATTAAGTTCAAAATCACTGTCAATATGACATAACCAAATACCTTTAATAGTTAAACCAAGTATATATTCAACAGCAAAAGCATACATACTAAGTTGAAGATTATATATAGCACCATTACAATTAGGAAGATGATTAAGAGGAGCTAAAAGTCGTTCATCTTTATCAACCCAAACATTAGTTTGTTGTGCAGGTTTAACTGTTTTATCTTTCTTATAATAACCACTACTAAATTTTAATCCACCACGATTAGTTTTCCAATCACCTACAACAGCACAATTAGTATCTTCATTAACTAGAAGAATATCAATAGTTCCACTAATTAACCAATCTATAAGAAACATACCAATCTCACTATAAATCTTATATCCTCTTTCAGTGTACATTTTAAACGCATCATAAATAAGAGGATAACGATTATCTGTAAGTTCAATAAAATCTTTAAGATTAAGAAGTTTATAATTAGCACCAAAATTTGAAATATCAGCAATAGTAACCATTACACCATCTTCACGTTTATCAAGATAATTAATAGCTTGTTGAAACATAGATGCCCCTTTAACGCCATCTTCAAGACCATTATGAGTATTAGTTCCACGTTCACAAGCTTCTTTAGTAATAGTAGACCATTGTTCTTCTAGTTTCTTCTCACTTATTCCTAGTTCTTTAGACTTCTTTCTCAACCAATAGTTCTTATCGAACTTTGGAGCATAATTATGAAGGATAGTAGTAGTTGAAATATAATCATTACCAAGACTATCATTATACTTATGTTCTTCTTCATGAAAAATAAGTCTAATATCATTATATCTTTTATCTCTAAGTTCCATATTATTAATACCATTAAGTTCAATACTAGTTTGGACCCGCTTCGGCACTACGTGCCTACGCTAGACTCCCCGTGGAGGATGGAATAGATTCAGCATCAGCTTATTCTTCAATCATACTACTAGTAATTTCAACTCCACCTCTACCAGCAACATTCTCTTGTTCATACAGAAGATTTTCTTCAGCAACATTAAGAGCTTTAATCGTGTTTGGAAACTGATTAGCTAAATCATTAATTTGTTTCATATAACCAATAACAACTGGAACATCTTCTAGACTAGCACCATCAGATAATTTGTCATTCAACAATTCATTTAACTTGCTAGCAGCTAGAGCAACATTATGAATACCGCGCTTAATATTAAGTACAGCTTCCATACCAGCACCAGCTTTTTGATTATAATATCTTTTAATAAGTTTCCAAACAAGAATATCAGGTTGATAATTTTTAGGTAAATCAAAGTTTTCAATAGCTTTCTTAAGAGCTTCTTTTTCACTAAGACCTTCTTGTAGACATGGGCCTTTAGGATCACCAAGATAATAAATAACTCCAACTTCTTTAATATACATCTCTTTATTATGAGATTTATCTCTAGTATAAAGAAGACTAACATCTCTATCAAGAAGTTGTTTAAGTGTAGGAGCTTTTGGCATACCAGTTTCATCTATGGTCAGCATCCAATCCAATTCCAAACCGTTCATATATTTCTTCTACTTCTTCATCAAATTCAATAATTTCAAGTTTACCCATAGCATATAGCCAAAGATTAGCATAAGCAGCACTATGTTTTTTACTTAGTTTAATCCAAATAGGAAGAAGTTTCTTTTTAAATTTAAGTTCAGTCTTAATCTTTTCTTCTTCTTCATAATGTTTTTGCTTTTCTTCTTCCATAACTTTAGCAGTATATTCTTTATACTCTTCTCTAGTCATAGTTTTTCTAGCTTCTTTAAAGTCTTTATAATGACTAATAAGTTTGGAACGATACCAATTCTTTTGAATAGTACCAATATGAGGAATAGCAACACATTTATCTTTTCGTATATTAATACTAGCTTCTTTTTCAAGACTTTCAATAATAGATTTACAAAGTATTCTATCATCACCTTGAAATCCAATATCATCTAATATATTATTTATATCTTTATAGATAAGAATATAATCATCATCAAAATCTTCATGAGAACTAGTATTAGCAATATTAAAACTAGTATTAGTCTTAAAATCCATAATTGAAAGTTTAAGAACTCTTCTTAGATTACTACTATAAACAAGAACACAAGTACCTATAATTTTAAATTATACATAAGCAGTTCTAAGAAGAGTTCGATTATTTAGACGAAAATGGCTAATTAGCTTTTTCAGCAGAATGATAAACAAAAGGATTAATAGCTTTATGTTTATCAGTAATAGCAGCTCTTAAATCGTTAATAGCTATAACTTTAAACTCAACAAACCAAACTTTCTGTCCTTTTTTATATCCTTGATTTTGTCCAAAAGTACCAACAGTAATAGAACGAGTTAGTTCAGTATCATTAGTAATATACTTATTAACAAATTGAGGACTAAGAACATTATGTTTAAGATAAAGATGATAACCACGTTCAAGAGTAGAACGGTCAATAATAATCTTATCCATTTGATTCATACCAATAAGTTCAGCATCTTCTTTACTAATCTTAGCAATAATTGGCATAACCTCAACTGTACTAACTTTATTATTAATAACACCAAACAAACTTTCATTTTGGCAAAGAGCAACAACACAATAGTGTTTAGCAACAACTACATTAGTAAGAACAGCGTCAAGTGCTTCACTTGTTATTTCGCTGATGTTAGTAGGTATTTGAATACCAAAATCTTTAAATTTACTTTCAACTTTAATCATAACACTAAATTATTTAGTTTTAATAATACTATCAATACCAATATTTCCAAGTTTAAGTTTACTAGGAACTTTAACTTCTTTTTTATTCCTTTCTCCACTATGAAATTCTTTAGTGTATTTAGGTTTAGTTTCACTTTTATCTTTACCCATAACTTAATTGTTTTTAGCAAATGTAAGAGTTTGAATGAATCTACCAAGAGAAAAACTATTTTTAACATTTGTGTCATAGAGGATTATATGATTATAAATATGCAAGTCATACTCCCCGTGGAGGATGGAGATAAGCTAGACTTAATCATATTAGTATTAATGATATTAATAGAGATAATGATAATGATAATAGTATTGATTAACTTAATATGATTGATACTGATTGTATTCATCCTCCACGGGGAGTATAGCGGAGGACGAAAGTCCGGAGCGGGTCACAGCGAATCTATATAATATATTTATATATAATATATCTTTATAGTAATTATAATACATTGATTATCAATAAGTTATAATACATATTATGTATCATGCTGAATACCTAATTCCCCATCAGTATGCAAATTAAGTGGCAAAAATGACTACCTTTGTGCACGAAAGTTGTTCCATCTATGGAATACATTTCGCTAATTTCCTAGAGTAATATATTTTTATGTTGAACTTAATACTATTATTGTTATGACTTTTAAAGAAGATTTTAAACCTAGTAGAGTTTATAATAAACTTGTTATTGATGCTATTAATAAAGATATAGCTAATGATAGAAGTATTATTATACCTAATACTTTTGATATTGATATTAAAAATAATAATAAAAAATATCTATGTGGTACTGGACGTATGGAATGTTTTGATACAGGTAAAATTATTAAAAGATATTATTCTAATGTTGGTATTAATGCTTGGAGAGAAATAGTTGAATTAAGAAGTATAATTCTTCATGAACTTTTTTATTTTATTAATTATACTATTTGTTTTAATTCTAATGTTGTTAAAATTAGTAAGGATTTATTTGATGCTGTTTGTAGAAATGGAATTAGAAGTGGATGTAATAAACGAGATTTTGCTAATGCTATTGTTACATTAGAAAAACTTAATATTATTCGTAGAACAGATAAACGTAGTATGTTTGAAGTTAATCCTAGAGTTATATTTAAAGGTGATATTAATAAATTTCATGAAATTATTACTAAAGGTAAACTTGATGATTCTAAAATAAAACTTGATAATAATGTTAATTATATAGATAGAATAGGATTAGTTAAAGATGATAATTGTATTATAATTAAAAATAAACAAGTATATAAAAGTGAACTTGATTATTTATATGATGATAATGAGAATAATGTAGATAAAGCAAATAATGAAACTGAAATAATTGAAGCAGAAGAAGTTGATACTAGTAAAATTGATTGGGATTGGTAATGATAATAAAGATGAAAATGATAGTATTGAAAAAGAAGGTTATAAATATAATGAAGATAAATGTAATAATAATAAGGATAATGACGATGATGATAGTGATAATGATGATGATTAAAAAATTGAATGTATTGATGTGATAGTGAGGCTAGTGAGTATAAGGGGTGGGTCATTAAATTGGACTTGACTACCCCCGTCAAGTTCTAGGAGAAAGTAATAATAATTAAAAAGAGGAAAATTAAAGTGATGAATATGGTGAAAATGATGTTGAAGATAATAGTGAATAAGGTAATAATAAAGTGCATAAATATAATAGTAATGATGGTATTGAATATTATATGTATTAGTGTGATAGTGAGGCTAGTGAGTATAACCCCCGGTCATGTTAAACTTGATTGACTACCCCCGCCTAAAGTTGATAGAGTTAATGATAATCCTGCTCATTATCAACATTAAATACATTGAGATTATTCATCTCATTATATTACTAACTATTAATACCAATCATTATGAGAACAAACAAACCATTGTTGTTAGTTGCAATCATACTAATGATACCAGCTATCATACTATCATTGAATGTAGAGCCAACTAGTGATGAACAGATTACTGCTGTTGTATTTGGAATACTATCAGCTATTGTTAGTTATCTTAGTAGAGATTAATCTCTACTAGATGATGTTGCTCATTATCAACATTAAATACTTTGCAGTTGAAACGAAACAACTGTCAGTAATGCTACTGATTAGCGTAATTAAATACTTAATAGTCATGCCAGACGTTAAAGATTTTGCACAAGCTGCACAAGGTGGTGCTGCGGCTGCTCCTGAGAATGTTAATGTAGTTAATCCAACTACTAGTGTTAACCAACCTGTTCAACCTACTGTTGATACAGATAACCAAAGTTCTGCGCAAGTGGAAACCATTGATGATGTTGTTAAACGCATCTGTACTGATGGTCATAGTTATGTAATGACTACTGTCATTACTAATATTGATTGTCAAGAACGTACAGGTCGTAATGGCAAATCTTATCTCAATGCGTTTGTTACTATTGCTAGTCCTGTCAAAGGTGCTCAAAGTATGCCTGATGGTACACATCGAATGGGTATGCTTGGTGCTATTCAGATGCCATTCAATCAGATACTGCTTGTAATGCGCAAAGACAAGTTCTACGGTAGATTTGTCAACTATGTTGGCGAAGCTGCTGAAGCTGGTTTTGCTAGTATGTATCTGACTGGTGTTGCTGTCAAAGTTCTTTGCCAGTTTGTACCTGCTGGTGTACAAGACTGTAATCCATTTACTCGTAAAGACAATCTTTACAATGTTGTGGATTATGACCGATATGTATATCATATTGTAGGTATCGAACAGCCTACTGACCCTGTTCTTGTTGGTGCATATAA
>ERZ1106939.850-NODE-850-length-25722-cov-7.938559_pt1 | contig 25722 bp, 19 predicted proteins | sample MGYA00403669_ERZ1106939 | MGnify/ENA primary metagenome ERZ1106939 (study PRJEB35170, sample SAMEA104062447) | human gut metagenome | biome: human gut; feature: human-associated habitat; material: faeces | place: Denmark | collected 2012-09-28 ...
TTCTTCCAACCGTGTTGTCTATGTGGAAACAGACAGGGATTCGGCAGAAACGGTTACTCTTCCGATCTATCAAAATGTCTTATTTTAACTATATTAATTATTCAAATACATTATTCCAAAATATAGTATCAGGTTTTACATGTCTATAAAATCTTCTAAAAAATACTTCATAGAATTTAGCTTTCTGTACATCAGATAATTTGTTCACATAATCTTCTAACAATCTTTTTTGCTTTACAAATGAGTTAGTTTCAGTAACAGGGAGTTTATTCAAGGTCGCAAAAAATGTCTCATTAATATTGGACATTAGTATTTTAGCAATATCATCATCAAAATACGGTAAGAATTCTATAATAGAAATGGCTTCTATCACATTCCGGGTATATTGTGTCTAGCCTATCTTAGTTTTTACAAGATTCAACAATGAGTCATTGTCCTGCATACGATTCCCATTTTTGATTATTCCGAAATATTCCCCCATATAAAGAGTATCATTGGGAATACTTTCTTCATAGCTTACGACGGTCATAATTCTTGGATCTATTAAAAAGGTTGAATCGCTATGTGAAAGCCTTGAATACAAATCCTGAAATTGCGCAATAAACATACCATCATAAGTAGTTAAAATATTGAGATCTTCGCCAAATTGGGCTATGAAACTGATATCGCAAGAAACGGCTATCGGCATGAGAGCTCCTTCTTGGCCATATATAAACCTTATTTTAGTAATGTCCTGAGATGTTAGACTATTACTAAATAGTAAAAAGACAAATGTGACTAAAATTAATTTCATGGTTCTGGCGTATAACTATTTCTAAATTCTTTGATTTTTTTTCTTAACTCTTCGGAACTTTTAGTGCTAAATTCTTTATTAGATATTACGGAACGAGTTACAACCCACTGACCATCAGCATGACTTTTTCTTCCAGGATGATTTGCGGGTAATTCACCATTTGCCTTAGCTGTTTTCAGTTCAGCTCCTTTTATAACGGAACGTTCTTCTGTAGTACCATATTTATTATCAATCTTACTGTCTACTCCTTTTTTATTATTAACCGCGTGTGCAGCTTCATGTTCAAGACCGGTAGCTGGTGACAAAATATTGCCATCATCCAACTTGAGACCAGCTGTAGGATTGAATCTTATAGCATTTGCATTTGGCAAGTACACATTATCATAACCCGTTTCTACAACTCCAATTCTCATCTTTTTATCAGTTGCAATTGCTTGTATATTTTCACCACCTCCATTCGCTACATTATAATTATATGCAGTTATAACATCTTTGACAAATGAATTTTGAGGAACTTGGGCTGCATTTATTCCATTAAACATAAAGTATCTTTGTTTTCCGTTCTCATCTCCATACCAAATTACCATATCTGCTCCAGTTGGATCGATATATTTAATCGGATTATTTCCACAATACGTATACGGGCTCATTTCATAATACTTCTCTGTCAGTGGGTCTACTGCTGTAAATCTTCCTAATGCCGGATCATACTGTCTCGCTCCGTAATCATACCAGTTCAACCCCTTCTTTGTATCCAGTTCCTTCCCGTTATACTTATAAGCCTGAACATTACCGTCTGCTGAAGCAAATGTACCTCCGAAGGGATAGTAATGGTTTACCTCTTTCTTCTGTCCTGTTTGGTCTACAATCACACGGTTATTACCCTGATGATCCTGCAAGTAGTAGTGATATTTCTTGTCAGACAACGTGATATATCCTGCATCGGTCAGCAACAATTTCTGCATCCCATTTTCATAGACCACATTCCCGCAATAGTCAGTCGTAGTGGTAGTGTTACCTATTTTATGGACAGTACGGAGTTTCGTGCCGTTCAATGCATAAGTATAAGTAATGGTACTACCGTCCTTAAACGTGACCTTGCTTGGCAAATTTAAACAATTATACTGAATATCAGTAATATTCTTATTTAAATCTTTCGTCATATTTCCATTCTTATCATAAGCGTACTCATCGGCCTGCTTCACGGCATCCTTGAATTCAAAGCCACCATTATAAGCTGTAGCTGTGGCAGCATCGTCCGTACGAAATAATTGGAAAATCTGTCGTAGCTGAAATGCTATTATAGTGATAATTATAAAAAATAGAAGGACAAAGCATTGGACCTTGTGTATTAGGGTAATTTCTAAATAATTCAGAGAATGGTCCATCCATGACAGAAGGAATGGTGAATAATGAGGTTGTGCCAGCATTTTGACACAACCTCTTGTTTAGATTAATAGATTAGAAGGTTTAATGTTCGTTGAATTGAACGGGGCAACGCCCATAACAAATATTCTGTAAAGCCTCATCTTTATATAGATAACTCCAAAACATATCTTGATCACCTCTTTGGAAGACCTCAAACTGATATTTATTAGGATCAATGTAAGAAATAGAAACTTTTCTGTCTGTTTTTTGCAAAAAAAGATCCGCGAGAGTGTCAATAACGTAAAAACTACATCCTTTATAGTAGAAAACAGCTTTAGTCCAGTGGTGACAAGTCAAACGGGGGACATAATATATTACAGAAATACTTAGATAGGGATATCCTTTCCTGTTTTCTAAATCATAAGGAGCTTCTTCCCTAATAGAAAAGTCAAAAGCTAAACAATCTTTGGTCTTTTCGTATTCCGGACATTCTCTAGTTTTTATTATGATAGAGTCTAATATGGGATATAACAGTTCACGGGGTTCATATACCTCCAATTCTTTTGTTATATAGTCTTTAGCCTTATAGGTTCTAACTTTTACATACTCCACATAAGGATGGCAGGCTGCAAATAGAAATATTCCACATGTTATTGATAAATAGCTAATTATTTGTTTCATATCATCAACCTTTTTTGATTTAATAGTGTCATGGCTTATACGTATAATATCTCCCTTGATTTAATATTCTAAATATGGCATTAGGGGAATGTTTTAAGATATTGGCAGCATGTCCCATATCTCCCTTTTCTCCTGATGGGTCAATAGCTCCTGGAGTTGGATGAATGTGATCCGCTCGAATGACTTGAAATCCTTTATTAATGTATTTACTTATTTGATGACTTCCACCTTCAACAGTAGTCTCATGATGGCTAGTTGACAACAAATTGACAGAATTGTCTTGAGTGTCTTTCATTAAAGTATTTGCCCACTCAATGCTTGTATTTTTATCCAGAAAATTCATTAAAGCTAAAGATTCTTTATCACTTCGAATTTCGTAAGAATGATTAGCATACGATCTTCCAGTTTTATGTCCTTCTACATCTAGATATGGACCTTTCATTGTCTTTGCACTCATATTTCTGCTTGCACCTGCTCGTTCATTTAAAATACCCTTACTTATTTTTATTCCGGTCTTATCTCCAGATGTATCGTAGTTCTTAACTGTTTTGACTGAATAACTACTTTCATTATATAGTACATCATAGTAATTACCGCCCTCATCGCTTACTATTTTTATATGACCTTTTTCATTAACCGTATATCCTGTATAGAACATGCCAGTTGGATCGATATATTTAATCGGATTATTTCCACAATACGTATACGGGCTCATTTCATAATACTTCTCTGTCAGTGGGTCTACTGCTGTAAATCTTCCTAATGCCGGATCATACTGTCTCGCTCCGTAATCATACCAGTTCAACCCCTTCTTTGTATCCAGTTCCTTCCCGTTATACTTATAAGCCTGAACATTACCGTCTGCTGAAGCAAATGTACCTCCGAAGGGATAGTAATGGTTTACCTCTTTCTTCTGTCCTGTTTGGTCTACAATCACACGGTTATTACCCTGATGATCCTGCAAGTAGTAGTGATATTTCTTGTCAGACAACGTGATATATCCTGCATCGGTCAGCAACAATTTCTGCATCCCATTTTCATAGACCACATTCCCGCAATAGTCAGTCGTAGTGGTAGTGTTACCTATTTTATGGACAGTACGGAGTTTCGTGCCGTTCAATGCATAAGTATAAGTAATGGTACTACCGTCCTTAAACGTGACCTTGCTTGGCAAATTTAAACAATTATACTGAATATCAGTAATATTCTTATTTAAATCTTTCGTCATATTTCCATTCTTATCATAAGCGTACTCATCGGCCTGCTTCACGGCATCCTTGAATTCAAAGCCACCATTATAAGCTGTAGCTGTGGCAGCATCGTCCGTACGCGTTAGCTTGTTACCGTCCAGCGTGAACGTCAGGTTGTCGATCAGGCCGTAAGAGGAAGCTCCTGTGCGACCATTACGCCGGAGTGAGGTTATATTACTTTGTTTATTATACGTATATGAAGTACTGTAATTCGTACTGGAAATACCGTTCCATAAATAATCAGCGGAGGTCAGTCGGGAAAGTCCGTCATATCTGAATCGGTATCCGTGTAATCCCGTATCATCCGAAGCCTTCCAACTCATGGCGGAGATATTGCCATTGTAGCAGGGTGTGTTTCCACCATATGACTCGTTGTAATACAAAGTCTGATTGAACAATGTACCGGTAGATTGGCTCTTGAGCCATGAGCGGATGTTATAGGTATAACTTGTTGTAAGAGCAGACATGCCATGCCGCTTGCAACTTTTTATACGTCCCAAGTCATCGTACGTATTTTCTATGAGTGTCACCTCACCATTTGTGTTTAATTTATGTTTTGACTTTGACAGGCGGCCCGCATGGTCGTACTCGTATGTACATACTTCCGTCTGTGTAGCCTTACCCGTGGCTGTATGAACATGCTGGCGCTTCAAAGGATCGCCTATGAAGTTATAGGTAACGTACTCCACTTCAGTTCCTCCCAAATGGTTCGTTGTCCGGCTTTGGATGATACGTCCGCGCTCGTCGTAATAGAAAGCGGCGTAATCATATCCGGTCACTCCGGTAGCGTCCACGCGTGCTGTAACCGTTCCTGTCAGCAATCCTTTGCTGCTTTCCGTGTAGCGGGTCCCGTAACCTGAAGGGGGTGTGGTGTAGTTCAGAGAGGTGGGTACCCCGTGCTTGCCGATGAAAGAGTAGTCATCGTAGTAGTTCACTGTATACACTACAGGAGTCGTCAACGTGATATTCTCGGGGATATAACCATGAAAGGCAGTGCCTGTATCATCACGTCGTGCTTTCACATTGATTTCCGATAACTGTAAATCCTCGTAAAAATAGGAGTTGTGACAAGTTCCCGTCACTACCGGACGACTAAATTCATCGGAAAGGGAAAAGCTCCATTCTCCGCGGGCACGTTGTTCGCCGTCTTGCGAGAAGACCTGATGGCTTCCACGGTCATAGATGTAATAGATAGCATCACGTTCCGGAAGTTTCTTGTAAATGTAGCGGTGCAGGAAGTCATAGCGGTAAGAATAACTGCTTTGCCTATTAGAAGCTCCTTCAGGTTCTCCCGGTTTGGGGTAAGGAACGGAAGGTGGGTAAACACCCACCAGATCGTCGCGACTGTCATATTCATAATGAGTGAAATAGGGTTCGGAACCATCTATATGTCCCGCTAGGATTGTACGTCCCAATCCGTCTTTAAAATCATAAGCCTGATTTCCGTCTTCATCCGTAGTACAAACGCCCAATAAATCTCCGTAGGAAACCCAGCTGGAAAAATTGGGAAACGACTGAGGATTACGGGTAACATAGCGGTAGCTTACAGGGTGTTCTGCCCATGCCTCGCTTGCTCCATGTTCTGCAATCGGTCTGTTCAGAGGAGAGGCTTCGTAGGTGGTCTGCACATAGGGACGTGAATCACCGCTTGCCAACGAGCTTGCGCCGCTCTTCAGGGAGGAGATATTCATATAGCTGCCATTTCCTGTAGACTTGGCGGGAAGCCATGTTCGTAGCTTACGTCCCTGGTCGTCATATTCCTGTAGGGAGACGATATCTTTCTTGTCGGGGGTGATGCTGCGGTCTACTGTTTGTGAGGGACGGCCCAGGCCGTCATAGTATATCACCTGTTCACGGCAACCACTACGGTCGGCCGAGGTGTAAGTACGGGCACTAATGTAGTTCTGAGAAGTGCTTACCTGCGACATGCACAAGAGTTGGCACAATAAAAGTGAAAGTAATAGATATATTCGTTTCATAAGTGTGTACGGATTTTAGTTATTGGTTACGGTAATGATAGTCATATTCCTGCAAGACACGTTTCTCGCTTTCCTGCATGATGTTGTTTTCGTAATAGTAATTTCTCTTCAGGCGTCCCAATTCATCGTACTCGTAATACAGGGTCTTTCCTGTAGGGTCGGTGACGGAGCTGACGCCTATTAACGGAAGATGCGTGAAAACAGTGACCTGCGCTTTTGAGAGGGACGTGTGTTTGCGCAAGGCTTTCAGTTTGGCTGCATCGGGGAGGGAATTCTGTGCCAATGCAGAGGATGTCATGCCAAAAATGGAGGACACGGCGGCTTCTACCTGTGCCAGAGTCGCATTCTTGATCTCTGCAATAGGATATCGATCTCCATATCCCCATAGGTAGACCGTATGTAAGTTGTCTCTGGAGATTACTTCGCGGGGATTTCCATTAGGAGAGTAAGCGAGGATTTCGCTGTGGAATCTATTCGTTGCATAGCACTTTTGATAAAGTCGGGTGGGCAGTATTAATGTGTCTCCGCTCTGTGTGGGAAACTCTCCGAATTCACGTTCATAGCCATCGGAGTTACTTTGTTTTTTTGTCAGCACGGGAGCGATAATGTGTTTCTCTACCATTTTGCGGATTATATCCGTGGTAGTGCCGGTTTGTGACAATTTAGGATATTCCCAATTGGTTTCCTGTTGCAGCTTACCTGCAACGTGCTTTTTCTTTAGCATCCGGTTGCCGGAGAGATAGTTGTATTGCTCTGTTTCTGTAATACCTGTTTCCGATTCATCATAAATGGTTATGTCACGCTGGTAGAGGAGTGAGTGTCCGAGCAATTGGTAGGTAAAAGTGTAGAAATCACCAAGGGTAGCGGTTTGGGGAACAAAAGATAAAGTTCCATATCGATTGGAATATTCCCAACCTTCCACTGATGCGCCACTGGGATGCCAAATGAGTGTTTCGCGTCGTTTCAGTTTATACTCCTGTCCGTCGCTCATGTAGTCAGTTTGTTCTTTCAGCAAATTATAGCGATATTTCTCTCCCACATACGAAAGCACATTGTTGAAGTATTGCGGTTTCTCGAAAAAGGCTGTGTCATACTGCATTGCTTCGTAGATGTCATATTGATAAACGGTTTTTCCATTACAATTTTCGGGAGTATATGTAGTTGCTCCATCTTTCAGATAATAGACCGTGACTTCGGGATAGACCACTGCAGGACGGCCATTCAGTAACCGCTGAAAATTAAATGCGCTGAAAGTGCATTCCCATTCCCATTTAGCAGCAATGAGACCTGCTGATGGATCATAACTCATAAAGGGATTGTAATTGAAAGAACGATACTGTCCGGACGGATCAAGGCCGAGTACCATGTTTAGCACCGACATCGGAATAGGTTCTGATGATTGATAAGTCATATAGGTCTGAATAGTAGGATCTAAGGTTGGTTCACCTGCACCTGTATGAAAATAACGTCCTCCTATTCCACCATTTGCGTCATAATCAGTTTGCCCGTAGCAGTAGTGTTTGGAGTCACTTCGTACACCTTCTGCCGTATAATTGACGATTTCACGAATTCTGAAACCGGTAGCTTGGGTTTTGATACGTCTTTTTTTGTTGTGAATATAGTCACCGTCATAATCTGTAAACGTAAAGAACTCATGGTTCTCAAAGTGAAACTCTGTATAACCACCCGTCGGATAGGTTAGTTTGTTTAGCACACAATGAGCTTCTGCACTGCTCGGTGTTCGTGTATTGGCGTATGAATTGGAAATCCTCACTTTATCCAATGGAGACAGGTCATCTCCATCTTTGGGTACATCTACTACGTAAGTGGAAGAGGCAGCTCTGGATACATCGAAGCCGACAAAAAGATTTAGGCAGGCCACATTGTGAATATCGGAACGATAATTCAGGTTGCCCCAATGGTCTGTTCCTCCAAAGCTGGCGCTTGAAGATGTATATCCACATTGATAAGTCTCGGATGTAATGCCATTGCTACCAAGAAGTGTAATTTTGTCAAGAGTACTAAAAGGCAAGTTCCCCGATCCGTGATAGTGCAAAATTCCTTGATGTTGCTCCAGATTGATTTTCCGGATAAGCGTGCCGTTATCTCTGATGTTGATGGCTTTGGCATAGTTGTAATGCTCGCTGTCGCTGCCGTCTTGATAGTCGATGTTGATGGTTGTGCTGCCATAAGCTATGGAGGTTAAAAGTTTCATTTGATAGGCGTGCTGTTGCGTATAGGTTTGGAAAGTGACGTCAAACCTGTCCGGATCTCCATCCACTTCATAAATATGATGGAAACGTACCGCTGGTTCCACCTGTTGCCGTCCATAGTTGGAGCTGATACTCTTTCCATAGGCAAAAGTAATAAGCTCTGCGGAATGAGGTAGGCGGATTGAAGTCAGTTGCCAAGATACGTAGGCAGTACCATAAGGGGTAATGGTACATCCCGGTCCTGCAAAGGTAGTATCTGCGCCATCGAAAGAATATTCAATGCCTTGTTCGTCCACCACTTTAAAGGAATATATCTTACTGGCATCAGCCACGTGGGTTATCTTTACATCGCGTCCGCCTGAAACCACGTACTCGAGCTTGCCATCATACTTTATCCGGATGACAAAGTCGAAAGAACTGCCATCAGGCAGGGTGGCGGTAAAGAGGTCGTACTTTAAATTGAGTCTGTTCATGGTTGCTTCCGTAAAGTTACGGTAGGATTTACCAAACTGATCGGTATCCAGTTTGAAACCTGTAGTCTCATCGGGCATACATTCAATGCTTCGGGATATACAACTGCTTACAGATAATGCCCAACCATGGCCGAATACGTCGTAGTTATAACCTGGATGAAATGGTGTAGGATTATACTTCAGACTTAAAGGTAACTGATAGCCGTGGTGTTCGATATTGAACAAAGGGATGGAAATATCAGGCACTCCCATGGCTGGGTTCACTGCCACGTCTCCGTACATTTTGAAGGCCGCTGCCTGAGGAGAGGTCGGAACAGAAGGGGCAATGTATGGAAGCTCTGATCCTGCATGTGCCGCAAATGGAAAAAGTGTAGCGAAGAAAAATAGTATAAAAATGTATCGTTTCATATATCTTTGGGTTTTGTGATGATTAGAAAATGCGTTTTACTAAAGTCTTAATCATGTTGTTTTTTTGTTTGAAATATTGATTTGAAATCCTGCAGATCCCAGACTTCGGAATCTGCAGGATTAAAAAAAATATGGGAATCTCGCTTTTATAGCGGCATTGCATTAGCTCCTATGACTCCCGCTATAGCTGATGCCACTGCGATAACCACTTTCAGGATCATATCCCATACTGATTTCTTGATTGCCATAATTCCACACCTCCTTTCGTAAGGGCACAACCCGCCCGGGTGGCGCTACAACGCACCACAATTAAGTTGATACTTTTCATGTTGAGTGAATGAATAGTTTAGTCAGAAAGGAAAGAGCTGTTTAGCCCAGCGGGTTTTCGTCCAATCCTCCGTCGCCACCGTCGCTGTTTCCACCGCCGCTACCATTGCCGGAACCGGTCGGTTCCGGATTATAGAGGACACATTTCACGCCGGTTACCAATGACCGGGTGGCTACGGTGCGGTCCGAATTACGGGTGGAGGCTGGGGTGAAATGTATCTGCAACGAGGCCTGCGAGGCAGATACTTCCTCCTTATTCTTCACACCTTTACCCCTTGATTTCATGACAACCCGGAATGTGCCGAAGCCGTCCAGCGTCACCACTTCGGATGATTGCAGATGTCTGGTCAGTACGGTAACCAGGTTGTCGATAGAATTCTTCACGTCACCGGTGGAAAGGGAGGAATACTCCGCAATTTCCCGGGCGATCTTTTCGGTGTTTACAGAACCCACATAAATGGTGCGGGGATGGAATAGTTTGTTTCCGTCTTTGTTCTTCATTGTTGACTGAATAGTCTTGTAAAGTACTGGCATAATAATAAAGTTTTTGAGTGTTGATAATTTATTGTTTGTGTATTAAGCTTAACCACATTGCAAAGATACGGATGTTTTTATGATGGAAAGAATGATTTTTGCAAAAGCGTTCAAGAAAATGTTTATTGATGGAAAATAACATGAAACTATTGGTTTTGTTTTGTGTATATCAGTCGGTTGTCTCACGCTATTCCGCTACATCTGCCATTCTTTCCCCCCAAAAAACATCCCAATCCTTTTTTCTCATTCCCGACACAAACTCAGCAGATAACGTCCCGGCAAACGAATTTTTCCATGGCAGTTGCGCAGATCATAAAAGCCCTGCCACACCGGATGCCCGATGGCGCCAAAGTTGCTTTTGCAGACGATAGCGTACTGTTCGGCAGGCGGAATGGGATAGAGGCGAAGGTTGTAGATAAGGCCGTCAAAGTTGCGCTGTACCTTGTCCTGAGGTGGTTGCAGGCAGCCTACTTCCTCGGTAGTCCACTCCTTTCGCTTACCGCTTCGGCTGGTGGCTTTTGTATCGTTAGCCGCAACTCTTTCTCTGGAAAAATTTTCCTCCTTCTTTCCCTCCGCGGACTTCTGGTCCGCGTCTCCCTGAGTTCCTACTTCGGGGGAACTATTGAGGAGGGGATATTCTTTTGTATGCTGTGCTATGCTATTCTGTGCTATGCTATGTGTACCAAAGTACACATTTTGACTGTTCTCGGGGAAAAATGTTGCATTTACAGGGATAATTGCTGCATTTTCACCTTCATACAATTCTTTTTCTTCGGGGGTGTTCAAAACGGTTTCCGGATTTCTCTCTGATCCTTTTTCCGAATTTACAGCCGGATTTATTTCTCTATCCTTTCCTGAATTTATCTGCGGATTTTCCCCAGGGACTGTTTCCTGATTTGCCTTCGGACTTTTAGAAGTATCTTCTTCATGTTCCTTACCTTTACCGGACGATATCGCCGGAGTCTGTTCCTCAGGTGAAAGAAGGCAGTAACGTTCATCTATCAGCGAAATGTTGCGACGCTTGGTTGCGAAAAGAAACTGGCGCTGAATATCGGCTGAAGTCAGCAAGCCATATTCCCGGAAGAGCGTGGAGTTAAAAAGACCATACTCTGAGGCGAGAGTAATGACACGTTGCACGTAGGCTGCATCTTTTTCATATAGGTTGTCCGCCAGGTCTTCGTAGAAAAGAGCATCTGCCAGTGCATAATAACCTTCGTTAGTGTAGATGCTGCAAAGTGTTTCTACCAGTACGGTTACGGCGGCATCGCCTTCACTTTTCATAATCCGGCGTACAATGCGGTCGTGTATAAAATCGGTGCTTATGGGGAAATAATCAAGTCCCCGTTTTTTTATTCTGGACATGGTTTTTAGTGATTAGTGTTTAGTGATTAGTGATGAATTGTTGGTGATCCGTGAATTTGTGACCAGTGATCAGTAACCGTATTTTCAGATACAAGCTACTAACCACTGATCACTAAACTCTAATCACTCATTACCTCCTCCTTGAGTCTTCGCCGTTTTCGTGCTATGCTTTCGTTCACCACTTGTTTGGCGTGGCGAATGAGGGCTATCCGCACCTCCCTGTTTTTGACCAGAGTGATGACGAGATAGGCTTTCGGATTGTCAGGGATTGACGAATGAGGTTGTTGCTTTCGCCTCAGACGACTACTTTCTGCACGGCATTTCTTGCAATAGCAATCCCGGTATTGACTTTTTTGACTGACGTAAAAGGCTTCACAAGGAAGCTCTTGGTGGCATTTTCCACAAATGCGGGTTGGGTTTGATAATAATTGATTCATGATTCTGACTTTTAAAAGATTAATTAAAATATTTGTGTTGACAGGTATATTCAGATATGTAACGCTTGTGTTTCATGTATGTAACACTTGTATTCCACGTGTATGGAACTTGTGTTTCACGTCTGTAATGCTTGTGTGCTGCAAATTCAATGTTTATTCCAGTTCACATCACTGATGTGTCTTTATACAGGCGGAGCCCTACTTTCTAAAAGGTAATGTTGCTTTCTCATGATATTTATAGTTTTATTTTTGTAATTAAAACAAATAACTGTTTTTATTGCTACAAATATACTGTGAATTTCATATAGAAAACAAGCGGTTTTAGAAATTAATTTTAATAAGATGCGTAAGTGCGTATCAATGAGCGAATACCGCGTTCTTAATTCCTTACAATAAAAAAGCTTCCCAATCATCATCACCTGAATACGGGTGATGGCGATTGGGAAGCCAGGGAGAACTAAGCGATGCGGAATATGCGAATGGAAAAGTACGAATGGATTAGTATTCGTCGCTCAGGGAAATAACTTTTAATTGTTTTTTAAATGCAGGCTGCGGTAAATCGGTATAGACATTCACTTTCACAGAACCGCCGGGCAATATATCGAAGTAATTGTCGCTGAATGAACTGTCCACATCGCCGATGGTTATGAATACGGCACGGGCAAAGTTGTCGCTGTTGAGGGTCAGTTCGAAACCGCCTTCGATGGGCTCTATGCTCGAAGTGATAGCAGCTTTGGGATAGTTCACTTCTTTCTGTTTTACGAGGAAGTAGTTATTGGCATAACTGTTTTTCCCTTTGTCGGTCAGCAGGACGGCATGAACGAATACATCTTCTTTAGGTGTATTTTTTAAGGCTTCACCCAAAGGAACCGAGAATACCGTCTGGCTACTGTTGGCGTCTATCTTTATATTTCGTTTGTAACTGTTCACTTTCTCTCCTGTCAGTTTCATAACTTCTACCTGGAGCGTGCCGTTGCAGGATTTGAGGCGGTCGGAAACCACCTGGATGTTCAATACTCCGTCTTCGTCGGTGATGGGAGAAACGAGGATGTCACGGTAAGCCTTGCGGGCAAAGTAATGCTGCGCTTTCCAGCGACCGTAGTAGTCGCGGCTTGCCCAGGAAGCCACGGGCCAGCAGTCGTTGTGTTGCCAGAAGAGCGTTCCCATGCAGTAGGGCATATCCCGGCGATGTGCCTCGATGGCTGTTTTGATGGCATCTCCTTGCAGCACGTGGTTCATGTAGAGGAAGGCTTCGAAGTTTTTGGGTTTGCGATATTCGTTCAGCAGATAAGTCTCAATCAGTTGGTTGGCGTGCATGCCTCCGCGCTGATGGGACATCATGACTTCCGAATAGATATCCCAGTCCTCTTCACAGGGAGCGTAGCGCTTCACGGATTCAAATTCGGGGAAGGATTGGAAGCCATATTCGCTGAAAAAACGGCTTCGTTCTTTGTTGTACGTCTCGATGGGCTTTTTACCATGCCACACATCCCAGTAGTGGCGGTCGCCGTTGTGGTCATCGCTGCCGCCGTCTTCACGGGCGAACGGGGAAGAAGGCCAATAGAAGCTCTCGGGTGCGTATTCCTTCACAACTTCGGGAAGGGTGACGTAATACTGATCGGTGAACTGTTTCCAGATCTTCTTTTCATATTCCGGATTCTGCGCCTTGTATCGTTTCTGCCAGCCCCAGTTGAACCAGGCGTCATTACATTCGTTATTTCCGCACCAGAGGGCGATACAGGCATGGTTTCGCAGACGTTTCACATTGTCGATGGCTTCCTGGCGGATATTCTCCAGTAATTCCCCTTCAGCGGGGTAGAGGCTGCATGCAAACATGAAATCTTGCCAGACAAGGATGCCGTAGCGGTCGCAGAGTTCATAGAACAGGTCATTCTCATAAATGCCGCCGCCCCAGATGCGAAGCATGTTCATGTTGACATTGGCGGCGTCAAGGATTGTCTTTTCGTACAGTTCCGGTGTGACACGTGGCAGGAAGTTGTCTTGCGGAATGTAGTTGGCACCTTTGGCAAAGACGGGGACGCCGTTCAGTTCCACATAGAAAGTCTTTCCATCCTTGTCCGGGCGGTTGATGATCTTCAGCGAGCGGATACCCACTTTTGTGCTCTGAATGTCGGATGTTTCGTTATTGATGGTAAGTGCAGTACGGAAGTCATATAAATGCTGCTCACCCAGTCCGTTACTCCACCACAATCGGGGATTCCGGATGATAAACGGAAGGGAAATCTTATTGTTTCCTTTGTGGAGGGAAACGGTTTTGCCTGCCATTACTTTGCCGGAAGCGGCATCAGTCACCGTAAGGGTGGCTTCGTCTATTTCCTTGTCCGATTGAACTTCTATTTCTCCCACGATGGATGCACGGCTTTTACTGACTTCCTGTTGACGGATGAAGACATCGCTGAGTCGGGCGTCGTTCCATGCTTCAATGTATACAGGACGCCAAATGCCGGAGGTCACTAAGCGAGGTCCCCAGTCCCAGCCGTAATGATAACCGGCTTTGCGGGCAAATACGCTGACTTTCTTGTCGAATATCCCACCGTTTTCGGACTGGTCGTTACTGGCTTCGTAATGGTAGGGCAGTGCATCCCATTTGGGGATGTCCACCTTGATGGGAGAATGGAAATAGATTTTCAGGATATTTTCTCCGGGTTTCAGTTCCGCCTTTATGTCTGTTTTCCATTCACGGAACATGTTGTTGGTCTCCAGTATTTTCTTTTCGTTCAGATATACGTCTGCATAAGTGTCGAGTCCTTTGAATACGAGGTCTATATTCTGCCTCTCCATTATTTCGGGAGTCAGTTGGAAGGAGGTCTGGTAGATCCAGTCTTCCTTATCTATCCACTGCATACCGCGTTCGTTGAGGCGGAAGAAGGGATCTTCGATGATCTTGTTGTTTATTAAGTCGGTGTGCACCACTCCGGGAACGGTGGCGGGATACCAGTTGCTTAGCCGGGCTTGTTTGAATTGCCAGCCTTCGTTCAACTCTTTCCGGAGAGGAACGGCTATTAGCAGGGCGCTGCACAAGAGTGATGAGGTCAGTAGTGACGCTCGCTTTATGTTCAAATTCGGTTTTTTCATGACTGTTAGTTATTGAGTTATGTTGAATGTCGCTTTTAATCCTTCCCGGCTGTTGCCTCCTATCCACAAATCAAACTTTCCGGGCTCTACACAATAGTCCATCGCATAGTTCCAGAAGGATAACTGCTTTACCGGTAGCTCCATCCGTATGTGCCGTGTCTCTCCGGCTTTCAGATGAATACGCTCAAAAGCAGCCAGTTCCTTTACCGGCCGGGTTACGGATGCTGCCAGGTCGCGGAAATAGAGTTGCGCTATTTCGGTGCCGTCCGTTTTGCCGGTATTAGTTAGGTCAAAGGTAATGATAATTACTTCATTCCGGGTATATTGAGTGGAGGATAATTGCAGATTACTGTATGCAAATGTTGTATAGGATAAGCCATATCCGAATGGGAATAGGGGATCTTTGCCTGCATCCAGGTAGAAAGAGGTGTTCCCCAAAGAAGTTTGTTCGGCACCCACAGGGATGGTGAAGATATTCTTTTCACTTCCGCTTGCCGGGCGTCCGGTACTGGTGTGGTTGTAGTAAATGGGGATTTGTCCGGTTTCCTTTGGGAAGGTTACGGGTAATTTGCCGGAAGGCACAACCTTGCCGAAAAGAAGGTTTGCCAATGCGGGACCGCCCATTGTTCCGGGATGGAAAGCATAGAGCAGTGCATCCGAGATATTCACTTCCCGTCCGATGGTAAGCGGTCGCCCTGCCATGACTACTGTAACCAGCGGTTTTCCCGTTTCGGACAAACGGTGCAGTAACCCGGATTGCGCCCCTTGCAAATTCAGGTTGGCAAGGCAATGCGCCTCACCGGAAAGTATGGCTTCTTCGCCTACGAAAGCAAGAATAAGATCCGCTTCTCGGGCTAATTCCACTACTTTATTGAATTGGCTGGTGACCGTATCGCGTGAATAGTTCAATCCCGGGGCATATAGCACTTTGATGCTGTCGCCACTTGTCCGGCGCAATGCTTGTAGAGGCGTTTGCGAGTATGAGGCATCACCGTCAAACACCCAGGTGCCTAATTGCTCATGGGGTGCGTCCGCCAATGGTCCGGTTACGAGAATTGTCTTTATGTTGCTCTGAATGGGTAAAGTTCCCCTTTCGTTCTTTAATAAAACAGCCGATTGTTCGGCCGCTGTCTGCGCCGCTTCCAGGAAATCGGGGCGATAGAATGTCTCTTTTCTTTGGTCGGCAATGTATGGATGTTCGAATAATCCCAACCGGAACTTCAATCGCAGAATGTTTCTTACCGCATTGTCAATGGTTTCCATGGAAACTTTTCCCTCTTTTATCAATTGAGGGAGATGCTTGATATAGGTTTCGCTCACCATCTCTATATCGGTCCCTGCATTTGTGGCTTTCAGTGCCGCTTCCTTCTCGTCCTCGCAGAATCCGTGGTGGATCATTTCGGAGACGGATGCCCAGTCCGATACTACCGTGCCTCGGTAATTCCACTCATTGCGGAGCACATCCTTCAACAGGAAAGGATTGGCTGAAGAGGGGATACCGTCATTATCGTTGAATGCCGTCATCAGGGTGGCTGCTCCGGCATTGACGGCTGCTTCGAAAGGGCGGAGATAAAGGTTGCGGAATTGGCGTTCGGTGATGTAGGTGGAGTTGTAATCTCTGCCTCCTTCCGAAGCACCATATCCGGCAAAGTGTTTGGCGCAGGCAGCAATGGAGGTCGGGTGGTTTAGGCTACTCCCCTGAAAACCTTTTATCGCTGCAACGCCCATTTGAGAGACGAGAAGCGGGTCTTCTCCGAATCCTTCGGCTATACGTCCCCAGCGAGGATCATGAGTGATATCTATCATGGGGGCGAATGTCCATCTTATTCCTGCAGCGGAAGCTTCGGTCGCGGCAATCCGGGCACCGGTTTCCGCAATCTCCGGATTGAAACTGGCGGCTTGCCCCAAAGGTATAGGGAAGATGGTTTTGAATCCGTGTATCACGTCTCTGGCGTTGATAAGCGGAATACCGAGGCGGGAGTCTTCTACGGCAATGCGTTGTACTTCATTGAAGATGTTTGGGTCGGTTATGCTCATCACGGAGCCTACTCTGCCCTTGCGTGTTTCAGTTTTAAGGTATGGGAAGTTCTCACAGTGCAATTGGTTCATTTGCCCTATCTTCTCTTCCAGTGTCATCTTTCCGAGGAGTGCCTCGATACGCTTTTCTGTCTCCTTATCCGGTTTGTAATCAGTGGAATAACAGACGTACGGATGAAGTAAAAGGAAGACTGAAGTTACATAATAAAGGATGTGTCTGAACATATCGGTATGTACATTTAAAGGTTTAATTATTCTGTGTGCAAATGTACAGAACATGCCTTTTCCGATATGATTAGATTTTGCTGTTTAATGATACTATTTTGAAGAGGAGGATTCTGCTGGGATATGCGGGTATTTACCAATCACTACAGACTCGCACAGGTTAAAAGCTGATAAACTTATTGGTGGAATAAATTCCTTTTGGTACAGTAATGAGCTAAATGCTGATAATGATTTAGGCGCGGATTACGCGGATAACGCGGATTTAAAAGGCTGCGCTATTACACTATATTACAGAAAAAGAATCCGCGTCATCCGTGTCATCTGCGTCTAAAAGATTATTTATCATTTAGTTCATAACCCGTCCGAAATGAACAAGTTGCTCTCTGTTCAACTTTCCCTCACCTCTTTAAAGATATGGGATAATCGTAATATAAATACCCGTAATAATGGCCGAAGTGATAACCCCGGAAATATTCGCTCCCAAGGCATCTCCCAGGATAAACGAGTCCGGATTATCTTTGCTCACCAACTTCTGAGCCACTTTAGCCGTAGTGGGTACACAACTGACGGCGGCAATTCCGATCACCGGATTATAATTTCCCTTCTTGATAAAGTACATGATGTATCCACCCATGATGCCGCCGATACCGGAAAGTAATAATGCCACTATACCCAATACCAGCAGTTTCAGAATCTTCGGATCAAGTAACAAGTGCGCGTCACAAAGCACACCCAGCAATACACCCAGCATAAATGTAGAACCGTAAAGCAGCGGACCACTGACGAAATCATAGATATGCTTCATACCCGATTCACGTACAGCCACTCCCAGGAAGAGGGAGAAGAACAGCGGTGAAGCTACCGGGAACAGGAAACACAGCACCGCACACAGTACAGCCGAAAATGCCAGTTTCACTTTGGCATCATAATTCTTGGGAGCTTTCTTTGAAGTCATCTTGATGGCACGCAGACGTTTCGGAACCAGGAGTTTCACCAGATATGGGTAACCGCCATAAGTCAGTCCGAGATACAGGTAAGCCACTACGGTGATAGGTACAAACAAATGTTTGGCAAGAGCCAGTGACGTGAACAGAACCATAGGGCCGTCTGCACCGCCTACCATGGCTACGGAAGCACTTTCCTGCAAGGTCAGTCCCAGAGCCGAAGCTACGGGGATAGTCAGGAAAGTACCCAGTTCGGCGCATAAAGCCAGGAAAAGACTGACGAAAGGTTTCTGTAACAGAAAGCCTACATCCAGCAATGTGCCTATACCCATAAACACAAAGCAGGCTATTAATCCGTTGCTGAAGGTGAGCGTATAGACAGGTTGCAGAAAGTCTATCTGCATCGTATTCATCAGGTCGTCCGTGTCCGAAAGCATCGGGTCGAGAAAGAGGTTGCCCAATGTGCCGTCCGGCATAAAAAGTGTTCCACAATTGATGGCGACCATACCCAGTCCCATCGGAATCATTACCATAGGTTCGAGCACTCCCTTCCAGCCCAGATATATAAGCAGCAAACCTAAAAGGATTAAAAATACACGGGCTGACGCGAGCAGGTAGCCACTTTCCATCATCGTTCCAAAACCTTGGAACAGGGTTGCGAAATCTATATTTTCCATATTGTTTCTTATTTGGTTTTATCGGCTGATTTGCCGGAGTGTTTCTTGTTTTTTTGATATAGCATTTCTTCTTGTTGATTCAGGTACATCATGTGTGTATCTTCGGGGTAGTAGTAATCTACCAGATTGGTCTTGGAAACTCCGGTGCTTACTCCGTGGTAATATCCGTGATAGTCGGTGAGTTCCCGGTTTACTCCCCGGCTGAACTCTTCGCGTTTGTCATCGAGAAGTCCGTTATCTTCCATGGGGATGTCCCGTATCATGAGTTCTACCTTCTGGCGCAGTTTGCGCAGACGTCGCAGGCGAAGCAGCTCTTTCTGGTGTGAGCTGTAGAAGTCAAATGAGTCGGCGGCAAAGGCAATCATTTTGATGATGAAGGCCACGAAGAAGCCGATTACGAATGTAAGCCCCATCATTTCGAGGGTGGCTATTAATAAATCGAGCATAGTTATTGCATTAATTTAGAAGTGAATAAACAATAGACTGACCAAAGACACGCCAATGGCATGCCTCCGGAAAAATGATTGGTAATAAGTAAGGTGGCGGTTTAAATCAGAATATGTTTCAGCTCGTAGACGTAATACCCGTAAGAATAACGGATAGCGCTGGGAGTGAAAGAAAGACTGGCATTCTGTTCCACCGGTAAATGGGTGGAAAATATACGTTGCATCTGTTCTACAGATGGATGGATCTTTAGTTTCAGCAGCTTTGAGGGAGCACTGGCCTGATTGTAGAAATTCTCCTGAAAAAGGACACCATTGATTTTACGCTCATTATTTTCATCGTTGAAGAAGGGGCGGTGGGCAATGGTCGAGAAGTAATCGGTTGACATTGAGATGAAACATCCCGTTTCGGCAGGAGTGACAGAAACATCTGCCGAGGCTTCGGTAAGCATCCGAAGTGCCGGCTGTTCCTCTTGCAGAATGGCGGACATTCCTAATGCGAGGCACATAAACAAGAATATATAGTGCAGATGTTTCATCATAGCGTCCGCAAACATAACAAATATCTTTGTGTAATGTTGTGTTCCCCTTCAAGAAAATTTTGTTAAATAGAGAACGGTTTCTTTGCACATGTTCTGCAAATGTGTATATTTGGAATAATATATCTAAATATATCGTAAACCACAATAACTCAAATTCCTATGAGCAGTAACATATTTCTGATTATCGCTGTAGTCACAACTGGTATTTTTGTGATACAGTTTATCCTTTCCATCTTCTTCGGAGACATTGATGCGGATGTAGACGTGGATGCCGACATCAGCAGCATGGTGTCTTTTAAGGGACTGACACATTTCGGTATCGGTTTCGGCTGGTACATGTATCTGATTGGAAATACTGACATTCAGAGTTATGTCGTTGCCATTCTGATTGGTCTGTTTTTCGTATTTGCCGTGTGGTTTCTCTATAAGAAAGCCTATCAGTTGCAGCAGGTGAATAAGACGGAAAAGACGGAACAGCTTGTAGGGCGCGAATGTACCATCTACTTTAAACAGGGGGATGGCAGATATACTGTACAGGTGAGTCGCGATGGAGCCATGCGCGAGATAGATGTAATATCAGAAGCAAGTAAGTCTTATCAGACGGGCGACAAAACCATTATCATGACTTACAAGGAAGGAACACTGTATATTCAATAAAAACGAAACTCAAAAACATAGATTTATGACACAAGAAATGATGATTATGGCCGCCATACTCGTGGCGGTTATTTTGCTTACCTTCATTGGTATCCTTTCCCGTTACCGGAAATGTAAAAGTGACGAAGTACTGGTAGTATATGGTAAAACGGGCGGTGATAAGAAGTCTGCCAAGTTGTATCATGGTGGTGCCGCGTTTGTATGGCCGATTATTCAGGGTTACGAATTCCTGTCCATGAAGCCGATGCAGATAGACTGTAAACTAACCGGAGCTTTGTCTGCTCAAAATATCCGTGTGGATGTGCCGACTACTATTACTGTAGCTATCAGTACCGATCACGACGTCATGCAGAATGCCGCCGAACGTATGTTGGGGCTATCAATAGATGATAAGCAGAATCTGATTACGGATGTTGTATACGGCCAGATGCGTCTGGTTATTGCCGATATGACGATTGAAGAGTTGAACTCCGACCGTGACAAATTCCTTTCCAAAGTAAAGGACAACATCGATACGGAACTCCGTAAATTCGGTTTGTATCTGATGAACATCAATATCAGTGATATCCGTGATGCTGCCAATTATATTGTCAACTTGGGTAAGGAAGCTGAAAGTAAGGCGTTGAATGAGGCTCAGGCAAATATAGAAGAACAGGAGAAACTGGGTGCCATCAAGATTGCCAACCAGATAAAGGAACGTGAAACGAAAGTTGCCGAAACACGCAAAGACCAGGATATCGCCATTGCTGAGACGAAGAAGTTGCAGGAGATTTCTGTGGCTAATGCGGATAAGGATAGAATCTCACAGGTAGCCATTGCCAATGCTGAAAAAGAATCACAGGTGGCAAAGGCGGAAGCCGAAAAGAATATCAAAATTGAACAGGCCAACACCGAGAAGGAAAGCCGCATTGCCGAATTGAACTCCGACATGGAAATCAAACAGGCAGAAGCCGGAAAGAAAGCTGCTATCGGACGAAATGAAGCTCAGAAAGCTGTGGCACAGTCTGACGCTGAACTGGCTGTGACTCGCGCCAATGCTGACAAGCAGGCCGGTGAAGCTGAAGCACGTTCGGAAGCTGCCGTGCAGACTGCCCGTGAAATAGCACAGAAGGAAGTGGAAGAAGCTAAAGCACGCAAGGTGGAGTCTTCTTTGAAGGCAGAAAAGATTGTGCCTGCTGAGATTGCAAAACAGGAGGCCATTCTTCAGGCTGATGCTGTTGCCGAAAAGATTACCCGTGAGGCGGAAGCTCGTGCAAAGGCTACTCTGGCGCAGGCTGAAGCTGAAGCAAGAGCTATTCAGATGAAACTGGAGGCCGAAGCTGAAGGTAAGAAGAAGTCATTGCTTGCCGAGGCTGAAGGTTTTGAGGCCATGGTACGTGCAGCGGAATCCAATCCGGCTATCGCCATCCAGTACAAGATGGTAGATCAGTGGAAGGAAATTGCAGGAGAACAGGTGAAGGCATTCGAACACATGAACTTAGGAAACATCACTGTATTCGATGGTGGAAACGGAGGGACGAGTAACTTTTTGAGTTCATTGGTGAAGACGGTTGCTCCAAGTTTGGGTGTATTGGATAAGTTGCCTATTGGTGAGACTGTGAAGGGAATCCTCCATCCGGAAGGAAAGGAAGACAAGCAGGAAACCAAGAATGAAGAACCGAAGAAAGACGAAAAGAAGAAATAATCAGATAACTTTCTCTGTCATTTAAAAAAGAAGCGAAGAATTCATTTCCCCTTGAAACAGGGGAGGAATTCTTCGCTTTTGCTTATAAAATAGTTCAGGTCTTTATATTCCCAGTCGTTCTTTCAATAAACGGTAGCCCGTCAGACTGACCCGCAGCTTGGTCCCGTTCTTTAATAATACTTGATAAGTCTCTTTCCCGAATAATTCAACCCGGGATATTTGTGTCACGTTTACAATAGTGGAACGGTGGATACGTACAAAATTGTTTGTCGGCAGATGCCCTTCGAAATACTTCATGGTTTGTTCCTTGATGTATTCGCCTGTTGGGGTAACCAGGGTTGCGTAATCTCCGCATGCCTGGATGTAGAGTAGTTCGTCCACTTTGATTATGTGTATACGTGAACCGTCCTTTACTGTAATACGGTCGATGATTTCCTCTTGTGCTTCCGGCTTTTCTTCTTCTGCTGCTTGCGGTGCTATGAATTCTTCTTCCTGTACGGGATCTTTCACTACTATCAGTTGATACCACAAAATGATAGCGATCCAGGTTGGTACGCCAAACAACAGGCGGAAAGGTATGGTAGAAGCAAAAGATATATAAGGTATTCCCGCTATTCTTACCATAATGTCACAAATCATGAAGCTGCCCGCAATCCAGAGTAATATTCCTGCTGTGACCGTGATGACCTTTGTCTGGAGTATGGATACGTAGCCCACCACAAACCAGGCCAGGTATGCTAGTGCTGCAAACCATCCGATGGTCGTGATTCCGTCTATGATGGCCGGCAACCAGTCAACTCCGGCATATCCCCACGACAAAGTCGCCTGGATGATTGCCAGAACCAATGCCAGCACAAGCATCGGAAACCAACGGTAAGGGTAATCTATGATTGGATGTGCTCTCATAGGATTAGTCTTTTATTTCTAATCCGCCGAAGGAAATGTTTCCACGGATTATTAATATACTTTCTTTATTAATATTCGCTCCCTGCCAACGCTTATCCTCGCATCCGCCGGCAAAAGCATTGCATTGGGGTAGAACGTTCCAGTCTGAAGGAATGTACAGTTCTATTCCACTACAGGTGCAGTCGATATCGATGTAGGTTTCTCCCGGTGCAAGATGCGTGTGGCGCAGGTCAATGACAGTTCCTCCGAATGAAGCCCGGATGCTGGCGCCTTTAAATAATTCGTCCAGAACGACATGGCGTACAGAGCCAAAAGCATTGTTGGAGCGCAGATACCCGTTTTCCGATTCGCATTGTTGCTCATTGTCTTCCATATTCATGTGCATGTGTCCGCCTCCTCTTCTGGCCCAATCCCGGCAATGTCCGTTCATGTGGCTTTTCATCCAGCGTTCTCTGCGACGAGCCTTTACAAAAAATAGGATACCCGCTACAATCAGTGCAACAGGCCAGACGATGGTCTGTGAATTTTCCGGTAGCCATGATAATCCTCCGATCAGGAAATAAACACCTATTAAGGTTAGGGTGGCTCCGCTCAGATAATGGCGGCGTGTCATCGTATAAATACCTAATATAATAAGAAGACTATGCCAGGATACCACTACATTGAATAGGTCATACGTAATCCACCCTACGTTACGGGCAAACAGTAATATTCCGGAGATGATGAAGAGCGAAGCTATCAGTGCCTTACCTGATAAGCCTGCATGAGACGGGAAGTTTTGTTTCTTTTCCATTGTTTCTATTGTTATTGATTCATATTCCATTGTCATGGGTTGATGGCTCAAAGGTAAGCGAATTATTCCTCTCCATATAGCCTTTCCGGCTGATTTCCGGTAGAAAAGCCGATGAGTTCCGGGTATGAATCGGTGAATTCGGATGGTGAAATAGAACTATTTGATAAAAAAACAGCAATATTCTGCAACCAAACTTTATCTTCTTGCGTCTAATAAGTAAATGAATAAATAATAATAAGAACTATGAAAGTAAATTTATCCATGGATGATATCCGTACGAAAGTAGAAGAGTATATTAAAAAGGCAGGTCGTGCTACCGGTCGCCCCGTACTTACGGCTTATTATGTAATGACTGCCGATACGACTCCCGATAATGAGCGGACCAATATAATGCTTGCTTTGGTGGCCATTGTGTTTCCTACCAGTATAGAGGATGTTCTGGGACAGATTTTTATGGTAGGTAAAGGATTTGCTGCTGTTTATGCTTATAAAAAAGTGAAGAAATATATCACACCGCAGACAGAGCTTCTGGATGTCGGAACAGGCAGTGGTATCTTGGCAATCGTAGCGCTGATGTATGGCGCCGGGCATGCGGTTGGAACGGATCTGGATCCGTGTGCAACGGAAGCGGTCAGGGAAAATATGGAAATGAATGGAATAGACCCTGCTAAATTTGAGATGATGATCGGCAATATCATTACGGAGAAGGAGATCCAGGATCGTGTCGGTTATGGAAAATATGATATCGTAGTAGCCAATATTCTGGCAGAGGTGCTTGTGCCTCTGATGCCGGTTGTGGCAAAATGCTTAAAGCCGGGCGGAACCGTCATTACCTCCGGAATCATCAACGGAAAAGAAGGGCTTGTGGCAGATGCCATGAAAGCCGCCGGTCTTACCGTCGTTGAGATCACCCAGCAAGGAGAGTGGATGCAATGTACTGCATCTATGAAATAGATGCAGTATGCAGCCCCGAGCATTGCGAAGCAATTTTCATGCGAGGGGTTCCCGAAATGTACCGCATCTATGAAATAGATGCAGTATGCAGCCTCACCGCATTGGCGTAGCCAATTTTGCATGCGGTGAGGTTCCCGCCGCGTTACAAAACTGAGAATCAGAAGTATGATAGGAGAAACGCATGTACCAGTTCTTTGTAGAGCCGGGCGCGATCAGCGAAAAGCAGGTCGTTATTACCGGAAAAGATGTCAATCATATTAAAAACGTCCTGCGAATGAAGGTCGGCGAGGAGATCGCGGTCAGTAACGGCGTCGATGGCAGAGAATACAGATGCGGCATTTTGCAGATGACAGAAGATGCGGTGATCTGCGAACTGCGCTTTATCAAAGAAGACGGCGTAGAACTGCCTTCCAAAATTTATCTTTTCCAGGGACTTCCCAAGGCGGATAAGATGGAACTCATCATCCAGAAGGCAGTGGAGCTCGGTGCTTACGAGATCATTCCGGTCGCGACAAAACGCGCGGTTGTAAAGCTGGATGCCAAGAAGGAAAAGAGCAAGCTTGCGCGCTGGCAGGCGATCAGTGAGGCGGCGGCAAAGCAAAGCAAACGGGCGGTTGTTCCGCAGGTACATTCTGTGATGAGCTTTGCACAGGCACTTGCCTATGCGGATATGCTCGATGTCAGACTGATCCCATATGAAATGGCGGAAGATATGGCAAAAACACGCAGTCTGATCGAAGAGATAAGACCCGGGCAGAGCATCGGGATTTTTATCGGTCCGGAAGGCGGATTTGCATCGGAGGAGATCGAGCAGGCAATGGCACATGCCACGCAGCCGATCACACTCGGCAAGCGGATCCTGCGGACGGAAACAGCCGGTATGACAGTGCTTTCGATTTTGATGTATACACTCGAAGGACAGGAACTGAAAGCGTAAAA
>ERZ1106939.859-NODE-859-length-25562-cov-17.049085_pt1 | contig 25562 bp, 29 predicted proteins | sample MGYA00403669_ERZ1106939 | MGnify/ENA primary metagenome ERZ1106939 (study PRJEB35170, sample SAMEA104062447) | human gut metagenome | biome: human gut; feature: human-associated habitat; material: faeces | place: Denmark | collected 2012-09-28 ...
TCAAGTTCTTCATTTGTGGCATTCTGCACATACATTTTATCTGCACCCAAGATTTCAACATTATGTGCATAAGCCCATTCCCTCTGTAGTATCATCTGATGTGAGAGTATATTAACTGCGTCTCTACGATGACTTTTTTCTAAAAAACACGTTTTCTGAAGTCCCTTTGCCCTCTTTTAATTCAGGAATTCCTGGCGTACATACTCTGTATGATGGATACTTGCCAAAATACGGGATCAATATTTTTTGAAGTTGATTTTTTAGAGCTCCTACCACTATAAGTGGACTCTGAATCTAAAAAGCTAATGGGCTACCGCTCAAATGATATCTTGTAGAGAAGAGATTAGAGTAAGGATCGTACATATTCGATAGCGCACGATGTATACGGGGGGGTGCGCTTCTGCCACTCGGTAGCGTTGTTCTCTCTGTGTAAGGGATAAACTTCCTACAGCACAAAGGTATGACGCCTACATCCTCATAGGGCGACGCAGGCCGGATAGAGGACGGGTTTCGCGAACTGAAATAAAGGCATAGCGCCGCCCTGATCAGCACCGTCGTCAGAAAATATTATCTACTTTTCTACCAGTCAGTCACAAAATATTTTGCGGAATATTGGAGCGGCTGTCTGTTTTCTTGCTTGTGTTACTTTATGACACATGAACAGTTTCGGAGGCGAGGAAACGGCTGAAATAAAAGGGAGGCGGTCTCTGTAACAACACAGAAAAACGCTGCTGTTGGGACCGCCTCACAAATGAGAAGCTAGTCCTATAACAGCTCCAGCGGAGTAAAGAAGGCATACACAAGGGCCATCCGAAAGAGCCTACAGTCGGAGGCTGGACACCCAGAGCTCTCTCCAGAGGCACAGAGAGAGGACAGAAGGGGGGCGGTTACTGCACGCCCCAAAAGACCTGGACAATATGGCAGAGGAACCTTAATAAACCAATCATGGTTCTGGCGCCAGATGCAACCCTGCGGAAGTTAAGAGGGAGCCCGGCGGACTGCCACTGTACCATAGAGAATGCGGGAGTGCGTTTTATAACGAGCTCCCGCATTTATTCAGAATCCAGGCGCCGCGAGAACTGCACCGCAGGAAAGGCGACAATCAGGTCGTCGGACGAGAGCTCCGCCCAGGACATCTCTGCGGGATGGTCCCGTTAGGAGAAGAAATATTTCCTGGGAAATCCTTACTTTTTGATGGGATAGCGCTTGTGCAGACGGTCGGAAAGGTACCGGATAAAATGCTTTTCCCTGGGGCGGAGTGTAAATGTCCTGGAGTGGATCAAGGCTACGGCCATGGGCGCGCCGTCTTCTATCGGGCTGCAGACACAGTCCAGTCGCTGGGCATCCTCTTCTGGGATGCTGATACCGATGGAGATGTAATTGCCCTTCCGCACTGCATCGAAAATCGTGCCACGATCGCTCACATAGAGCAGATCGGTATGGCTTTGGAGCCCCAGCACCTCCAGCGTGTCATCCCGGTCGATGTGTGCGTCCGCGATGAAGGGGTACCCGGTCAGATCCTTGAGAAAAATGTGTTCTGAGCATGCCAGCGGATGAAACTTCGACATGAAGGCGGTTACGGGAATGGAGCGCTGTAGGATCGTCAGCTCTAGATTGTATTGATCCGCCAGGTCCATATATTTCGGGATGCGTCAGTCTCACGTCCCCGCCTCCTCTCAGTAAAGATAGAATCCGCCGTCATAGCGCCGCGCGTCGCGCTCGATCTCTCCGCTCACGCTCCGCGCGGTGCGGAGGGCGTCTCCGCCCTCCGCCAAAACGAACGCCTCCGCCGCGTCATGCCTTCCCGCGCCGCTCTCCGGCGCGGCAGCGGATGCGCTCCGTTCCCCGCTTCCCCGCGCGCCAGCGTCCCCCGCCGCCGTGCGCGCGGATGTCGTTTTTTCTGCCGTCCGCCTTACGCTCCGCGAACGGTCCTCCGCATCGGCGCGGCCCTCGCTCTCCTCCGGCTCCGCCGCCGATGCGCCCTGCCTGAGCCGCAGATAACGCGCCATGTCAAAGCTCTCGTTCACCGTCTCGCCCGCACGGAACGCCTGCGCGCCGTCCTCCCATGCCGCGTCAGCGGAGTCCTGCCCCTCGTTCTCTCCCGTGGGCGCTCCCAGATACTGCCGCACCATCAGTCCGACCGCCGCAAGCATCGCCGCGCCGAGCTGCTCGGTCACGCGCCTTTGCTGCGCCGCGAAAACCGCATCGTCTCCCATCAGGCGTCCGTCTCCATGTGCTTACAGGAGATGACCGTCACCTTTTCCGCCACCGGCTCACCGAGCTTGCCCAGCTCCTCGATGTTGCTCCAGCGGCAATGGCTGTAGATGATGCGCTTGCCCGGGCGGCACACCACCACGGAAAAGTCGTCGAGCTCATAGAAGCTCACGCCGTCGCCGATGGCCTCGTCCGTCGCGTACAGGCGGCTGAGCTCGAGCGTATAGCGCGTCTGCCCGCCCACGGTCGCCACCGGCTCGCTCTCGCCGAAGGCCTCGACCTCGCGGCTCATGCGCAGCGCCTTCGCGCTGTAGCCCTGCACCACCGCCAGCTTTTTGCCGTTGAGCTCCAGATAAATGTCCCGGCTCGTCGGGATCGTCATATTTGCCATCTCTCCGCCTCCTTACACCGTGATGTGCGCGCTGAGGTAAATGCGGTTGAGCCCGTGCGCCACCGCAAAGCTGAACTCCACCAGGCACACCGTCGGATCGTCCTCCGACGCCTTCACGCTCACCTCGCCGAAGCTGTCGATGATCTCCTGCGAGCGCTTGTTTTCCAGCTCCACCATCACCTGCGAGCGGATCGCCGCGCGCACCTGCGCGGTGTTCTTGCTGCGCACGAAGCGCGCACGCAGCGACGCGCGCAGCGCGGGGATCACGTCGTCCACGATCTGCACCGTCGTCAGCTCGCGCCAGGTCTTGTCCGCCGCCCCGCCGGTGGTCGTGCGCGTCGTGATGCCGCGCACGATGCTCACCTCGCCGCTCACACACTCCAGCGGCGTCACGCCGCCGGTGACCAGGGTATCCACCTGCGTGTCGTCGTAGCTCGCGCTCAGGCCCTCGGCGTAAGAGGTCAGCGTCACCACCTCATTGGCCGTGCCCGTCGTGCTCACCGCCGCCGCGCCGAGGATCCTCGCGGTCTTTTTCCCGCCGATCACGCTCGAGGCGTCGTAGGACGAATACACGCCCGGGTGCTCATGTACCACCGTGTTGCTCACCTACTGCATCACACCTTTCAAAATAAAATCCGTCAGCACCGCGCTCTCCTCGTCTGCCGTCGCCACGAAGTAGGCCGTGCAGCGCGCGGTGCCCCGCCGCACGAACATACCGTACTCCTCGTCCCACTCCGTTTTCTCCCAGCTCAGCTCATCGAGCGTCAGCCCATCGGCAAGGCCGTCCAGCAGCGCCTCGCTCACGGCCTCCGCCGTCTGCTCACAGCCGCGCGCTCCCTTGCGCCGCGGCGCGTAAACGTCCAGCGACGCCGCCATTTTGAGCTTCCTGCCGTACACCTCGACCGTCCGCCCGCTCTCCGCGTCGTACTGCTCGCCGAGATAGTTCATCAGCCCCGCGTGTGCCAGCTCCGCCTGCTTCGCGCCGACGGCGACCACGCTCCCGCTCCTCTCGCGGAAGCGCTCGTCCTCATAGGCCTCCGCCGCGTCAAGACCGGCGGCCTTCAGCCGGCTCACGATCTCCGACCGCACCTGTCCCGCCGCCGTCATGCCGTCTCCTCCTCGCGATCGAGCACTGCCCAATAGTGCGTCACCAGAGCGCCGAGCTTCACGCTCTCCGCGCGGCGGACGCGGTAGCGCTTTCCCTCGCAGAGGATATGGTCCCCCTGCGCCACACTCACCTCCGCGCTGCCGAGATAGCGCCAGCAGCGCCGATCCGCCGCGCCCAGCGGCCCGACGGAGAACGGCTCGCCGCCGCTCACCGCCGTAACGGGCTGCACGAAGCCGTGCGTCTCACCCGTCTCCGCGCCATGCTCCACCGTCACGGTCATGCCGTAGCGGCGGAACGCCTGATCGATCATGCTTTTCATCCCTTCACTGCGCAAAAGAAGAAGCCGCCTCCTTCCGTATACGGGGCCATCAGCTGCCGCGCGCTGCGCCGCAGCGCCGCGGCGCGTTCGCTGTTTGCTCCGCCCCTGACCTCGATCGTCACGTCGCCCGCGCGGAGGGAGGACAGCTCCTCCGCCCCGCCGAGCCTTGCGTCCGTCAGCGCGGCGGCCGCCAGCCATGCGCTCGCGCAGATGAACGCGCCCTCGCAGTCCTCCGGCGCAACGCCCTCGCGCAGCTCGCGCTCGAGCGCCTGCGCGCTTGCCGCACAGAGCCGTTTGAGCAGCGCCTCATCCTCCGCGCCGCAGGCGCAGATGCTCTTCGCCGTCTCAAGGATCTCCTCGTCCATCGCTCTCCCTCCTTTCGCTTCCTGCCGCCGTTAAACGGTCAGCACCTTGGAGGCCTCCTGATAGGGCTTGGCAAAGCCCGAAATGCTCGTGATCGCCGCGCGCTCGATCTGGCGGTCGATGAGCTTGTCGTACTCCACCATCACCTCGCTGCCGCAGATGTGCTCAAGGGCATAGTTTTTGTCCAGACCGATCAGCTTGCCCGCGGGAACGGCAGAGGTGCGCAGCAGCTTCGCGCCCAGCGGCGTGGAGAGCGTGCCGGTGCCCTGGAAGTTCAGGCCCGTCAGCGGATTCTGGAACTCCGAGAGCTTGAGCATCTGCAGCATCACGTCGTTGGACACCAGTATCGTATTCATGCTGTAGGGGTCGAACTTGGACCAGAACTCCAGCAGCGCACTGTAGGTCAGCGTGCCCGCCGTGCCGCTGATCTTGCCGCTGCCGCTGCCGATCTCGTAGGCGTCGGCGGCGTTGTTGTTGCCGTCGCCGTTCATTAGCACCTGCACCGCGTCGTCAAGATGCATACGGGCGATGTACGCGCCGATCTGGCGCAGGGTCACGGAAAACAGATCCAGTCGCTGGAAGCGGATGGCCTCGTAGCTCGCCACGAGCATTCGTCCGCGCTTGTGGAGCTTCACCAGATTCTCCTGCGTGCGGATGGCGGTCGTCGGAAGGACCGCGCCCTCCTCCACGCGGCGCAGCGCCTTGTCGTCGTCCGTCGGCACGGACGCGATGGTGCGGTAATCCATGCCGTCGAAGTTGGTCGTGGTCGCGGTGATCTCGGGCAGAATATCGCTCTCCATGCCCTGACGCACCACGCGCGAAACGAACTCGGGGAACAGCACCGCGCTGTCGGTCGTGTGGAAGAACTTCTCCACCATGTCGCTGCCCGCGCCCTTGACGTGGATGTCAAAGCGCTTGAGCTGACGCTGGAAGGCGTCCAGGCCCTCCAGTGCCGTGCCGCGGTAGTTTTCGCTCGGGTCCAGGCTTTCGAGCACCTTGGAAAAGCTCTTGCCGCTCTGGGCATACATACCCTTTTCGAGCTTCAGATTTTCATAGCCGTACGTCATTTTTCTCCTCCTCTTAAAGCATGATGGTCATGGTCTTGCCGGTCGTATCGACCTCGACGGCAAGGTAGCTGTGTCCGCCGCTGGTCACAACGCTCACGCCGCCGTTTCCGTCCGCCGCGAGCAGATTCCAGCCGACCGCCGGCGCGGTCTCGCCGCTGTACGGTACGCGCACAAGGCCGCCGAGCTGCACGCTGCACGCCTTGCCGTCGCGGCCCATCGCCGCCACCACGCCGCAGAAGCCGTCGTTCGCGGCGCACTTGCTCACCGTGCCGTTGGCGGATACCTTGACGACCTTGCCCTCCTCGGCTCCCGTGCCCGCCGCAAAGGTGGCACACCACGCGCCGATGCCCTCGTAAGAAATGCTCATCTCATTTCCTCCTCTTTTCTTCGTTATTTATTCCAAAAAGCGCTCCGCTTTTTTGGTCTTTCCACTCACACGCAGAAGTCGCGCTCGTTTTCCTCGCGCACCTCGCGCGGATTACCGATCTGCACATTCGTGCCGAGCTTTTTTGCCGCTCTCGCGCCGAAGGCCTTCTTCAGCTCCAGCAGCTCGCGCTCACCGAGCTTTTCGGTCACGCTCTCGGCCACCGCGCCGTCGAGCGTCTCGTCGGCTACCAGCATCAGGCGCCTCACCTCGCGGCGCAGCGCGCCGAGATAGCTTTTCCCCAGCGAGGAGAGCTTCTCCAGCTCCTCCAGCTCGCGCACCTGCGCGCGGCTGCCGCACGCGCGCACCATCGCCTTGAGCGAGCCCTCGCCCTGCCCGAAGCGCTTGACCACGCCCGCCGCTCTCTGCGCGGGCACCGCCACAAAGCTCCACTCATAGGCGTCCGTGATGTCGCTGAGCACCGCGTAGCACAGCTTCCCGCCGTAATACTTTCCGCGCTCGTGCTCGCAGAGCCCCGCGTCCTTTCCGCAGATCGAGCAGCTTCGCTTCGCCGCGCTGCACCCGACGCTCACTTCTTTTTTGATGCCGCCTTCGATCTCCGCGATCAGCTCCGCGTTTTTCTCCGTGCGCAGCATATAGGCCCAGCCCTTGCACCAGCAGTATTTGTCGCCCGCCGTCGTGCGCGTCTCCTCCTCGATCACCTCCGTGCGGTAAATGCGCGCCGTCTGTCCGCCCGCCGACCAGCTGTGGTCGAAGATGCCCGTCCTGCCGACGAACAGCTCCGAGAGCTTCTCCAGCGCCGCACGGTCGAAGCGCTCAAAGTCGCGATCCACCTCGTTGTCGCACAGCTTCACCGCAAAGGTGTAGACCTCCTCCGCGCGCAGCTCCTTCTTCGCAAAGCGGTTGATGCGCGCCAGCTCCTCCGCCGTCACGGCGATGCCCGCTTCCTTTCCTTTCTCGCTCAAGTCTGTTCCTCCCTCTCGTCATTTTCCAGTCGGAGCCTGCGCGCCTGCTCGCGGTACAGCTCCGCCTTGGCCTCCTCCACAAGGTCCTGCAAATTGATGTCATCCCACTCCACGGCAAAGCGGCAGCCGTAGCCGTGCAGGCGCAGCCACAGGCGGCACACGCGCTCCACCATCGGCGTGAGCGTGCGCCGCAGCGCCGTGATCTCGCTCGTGAGCATATCCGCCTGCTGGCTGCTCATGCGCTCGGTGGACGACCAGCTCAGCCCCAGCAAAAACGGCGGCAGGCCGGTCTTAGCCACCAGCTGCTCGAGGATCTGCCGCACCGGCACCTCGCAGTCCGGCATCACGTTGTCCGCGCCGATGGCGCGGATGCTCACGTCGCCCACGCTCACAAAGTCGCGCACGCTCCCGCCGCGCGTCTCCTGCATCGCGCCGGACCACTCCTGCGCCAGCAGCTCGGCCCGCTCGCGCGCCAGCGCGCCGTCCGGCTCCTCGCCCTGCGGCTTATAGACCACCGCGAAGCGCACGTTGCCGCAGCGCTCCCAGTTCTGCCCCACCGCGTAATAGATGCGCGAGAGCAGCTCCGCCATAAAGGGCATCGAGCGCAGCAGCGACACGCCGTAGGGATTCTCCGACTCCGGCAGCAGCGGCGTGAAAAGCACCAGCTCCTGCCGCGGCAGCTCGCGCAGCCTCCCCGCCGCGTCGTAGCCGCAGAACCGCACATCCAGCGCCGTCTCGCCCTCGCGCAGAGCCAGCTGCTCCACGCGGTGGCACAGCACCGCCGCGATCTCGCGTCCCTCCGCGTCCGGCACGATCTCGCCCACCGCGCGTCCGTTCGTCAGCAGCGAATCCAGATACTTGTCCAGAAAGGCGTTGAAGCCCACCTGCGCATGTCCCACATTCACCGTGCGCAGGAATTCGCCCAGCTCCTCCTGCGCCCGCTCGTCCTCACACAGCACGCGGAAGCCGCCGCTGAGCCTCACCAGCTTTCCGATCGCCGCGTCCACGATCGGCACCACCTCGCGAACGCTGCGGTAGAGCGCCGCGTCCGCCCCGCCGAGCGGCATATAGCCTCGCAGCGCCGCAAAGGGATGCCCTCCCCTCTCGCGCACCTGCACCGCCGCGGCCGCGCCGCCCGTCTGCTCCTTTTTCCTTCGTTTCACCGTTCTGCCGCTCCTCTCCAGTTCGTCGTTCTTGTCACCGCGCACGCGGTCGGCATTGCGCCGTGCCCCGCCGCCACAGACATCGCAAAGTATCGCATCTCGTCCATCGCGTGATCGTTCTCCTTGCGCGGCACGTCGTGTCCGCTCCCGTCGTTCACCCATTCGTAGCTCTCCATCTCCCGCAGGCAGTCCTTGCAGCTCCGGCAGATCACGAGCCTCCGCTTCTTCAGAAGATCCGCCGTCACCCGCAGTCCGTCCGCCACCGCGTTGTTCGCCCGCATCACGCGGAATCCCCTGCGCCGCAGCGTCTCGATGAAGCTCGCCGCCGACGGGTCCACGATCACACGCTCGATCCTTCTTCCCCGCGTCAGCTCCTCGAGCGCGTCGACGTATTCCTCATCCGTTTTCTGCCGGCCCTCCGTGCGGGAATCGTAGTAGTATTCGTCCACGCGGTACCACACGCCGTCCTTGAGCGCCCACAGCCCCATGCTCGTCGGGTTCACCGTCCCGTAGTCCACGGAAACGCGCAGCCTCTCCCACGGCTCCGCGGGCGCCTCCTGCGCGTACTCCCCCGGCGCGTAGAAGTCGTAGATGCGCCCCTCCGCCGCCGTCCATTCGCCCAGCACGAAGCGGCGGTAGAAAATGCCGCTGTACATGCTCTCGTACCGGGCGCGCACCTTCGCGCTCAGCGACGGATTGTCCGCCATCGTGAAGTGGAGATAGAGCGCCCTTTTCTCCTCGGCCCGGCACACCCACTCCCGGTAGAACCAGTGGTTCGGCCCCTCGGGATTGCAGCTGAACCACAGCCGGCTCCCCTCGACCGAGCAGCGCGCGCTCGCCTGCTCGACAAACGAGCGCGGCATCAGCGCCGCCTCGTCAAACAGCACTCCCGCCAGCGTCATGCCCTAGATCAGCGCGGCGCTTGCCTCGTTCGCCCCGCCGAAAAGATAGAACCGGTTTTCCCGTCCGCGCCGCCGCACGATCAGAAGCTTTTCGCTCCGCTTCTCCTCGCAGGCAAAGCCCAGCCTTCGCAGCTGCGGCAGCACCGTTTCCAGCAGGTTGCGCCGCAGCGCGCCCACGCTCCGCCCGCACAGCGCGAACTGCCGGTCGGAAAAGCACGCCATCGCCCAGAAGAAAAAGCCCATTCCCATCGCCAGTGTCTTGCCCGAGCGGATGGCGCCGTCGCAGATGATCGCCGCATAGTCCTCGTATTCCCTCCTCGCCCACCAGACGAACGCCTTCCTCTGCCGCAGCGAGAGCGGTATCATCTCCTTCACGCTTCCTCCTCCGCCTGCACCATCGCGCGGAAAAACTCCTCCGCCTCGCAGCCCTCGCCCTCCAGCATACCGGCCAGCGCCTGCAATGCCTTCACCCGGTCGATGAACCGGATCTCCACGCTCCCGAGATTGCTGCGGCGGAACTCCGCCACCGCGCCGAGGTCCAGCCGTCGGATCTCGTCCTCCGTCGGCTCCTGGCAGTAGGCGAGCTTCACCGCGTCGTTTGCCCGCGCCAGCGCCATTTCGTACAGTCTCTGAATGACGCGCTCACGGGTCGCCTTTGCTCGCATTCCTTTGATCACATCCCTTCCGCCGCCTTCCCCGGCTCTCCCGCATTTCCTTCTTCCCTGCGCGGGCTGCACCGGTTCCGGCCGCCGTTCGTTTTCACCCGTAGCCGCCCACCCCTGTTTTGTTGCACATTTCCGTGCGTCAAGCGTTCAAAAGTTTTTATCTTTTTCGCTTTTTCTCATTTTAACGAAATCTTTACGGTCAAAATATCCAACGATTTACCCGTCAATTCGTCACATTCACAAAAAATTCATATTTTACCTCTCTAAAGCGTCAAAATGATTGCTTTTTTTGAAGCATCGCTTTATAATTTTTGCTATGGTTTCGCCGTTCCCTGAATGGGCGGGCTTCTTTTTTACACGGCGGATACGGGAATACCCCCCCGCCGAATTTTTGATACGGCGGACTTTGGGAAGATCCCCGCCGGATAAGGAGTGACAGCAATGGAAAACAAGCTCGAAAAGAAATACGGCCTCTTCACCGCGATCTGCATGGTGGTCGGCATCGTCGTCGGCTCGGGCGTATTCTTTAAGGCGCAGGTCATTTTGCAGAAGACCGGCGGCGATATGCCGCTCGGCGTCCTCGCCTGGCTCATCGGCGGCGCCATCATGATCGTCTGCATCCTCGCCTTTTCCGCCATGGCGCAGAAATACGAAAAGGTCAACGGCATCGTCGACTATGCCGAGGCCATCGTCGGCAAGCGCTACGGCTACTACATCGGCTGGTTCCTTTCCACCACCTACTATCCCACGCTCACCTCGGCGCTCGCCTGGCTGAGCGCCCGCTACACGCTGGTGTTCGTCACCTCCGTCGATCCCGATTTCCCGCTCATCGTTCCGGCCGAGGCGGGCGGCTGCATCATCGGTCCCGAGTGCCTCGCGCTCATGCTCTTCTACATGGTCTGCGCCTACGCCGTCAACGCGCTCTCGCCGAAGCTCGCCGGTAAGTTCCAGGTCGCCACCACCGTCATCAAGTTCATTCCCCTCGCGCTCATGGCGGTCGTCGGCATCATTTTCGGCCTCGCCAACGGGATGCTGACCAACAACTTCACCACCCCCGCCGTCGGCTACGAGGTCACGGGCAGCCCGCTTTTCGCCGCCGTCTGCGCCACCGCCTTCGCCTATGAGGGCTGGATCATCGCCACCTCCATCAACGCCGAGCTCAAGGATTCCAAGCGCAATCTGCCCAAGGCTCTGCTCATCGGCGGTCTCATCATCGTCGCCACCTATATTCTCTATTACATCGGCGTCGCCGGCGGCGCCACCAATCAGGAGCTGTGCGACTCCGGCGCGACCGCCGCGTTCATCAACGTGTTCGGTCCCGTTCTCGGCAACATCCTCAACCTCTTCATCGCCATCTCCTGCATGGGCACGATGAACGGCCTGATGCTCGGCTGCTGCCGCGGCCCCTACTCCCTTGCCGCCCGCGGCGAGGGCCCCCACCCCGAGCTTTTCGGTCAGGTAGACAAGGTCTCCAACCTCCCCAACAACTCCGCCATCCTCGGCCTGTTCTACTGCGCCGCCTGGGGCCTCTACTTCTATCTCTCCAACCTCGCCGGCACCTGGAGCCATGCCGTCGCCTTTGTCGGCACGCCGTTTGAAAGCGTCATTTTCTTCTTTGATCCCACCGAGCTGCCCATCATCACCATCTATGCCCTCTACATTCCGATCTTCATCAACTGGATGAAGAAGGCGACCGACGAATCCGCACTGCGCCGCTACGTCATTCCGACGCTCGCCATCTGCGGCTCGATCTTCATGGTCATCGCCTGCCTCATCGGCCACAAGATGGGCAACTTCTGGTACCTGCTCACCTTCGCGGTCATCATGCTCATCGGCAAGCGCTTCGCCAAAAATAACGCCTGAGCCCGTCTCATTCACCGGATACCCTGAAGCAAAAGCGGGGCAGAGAGCCGTTCGGTCCTCTGCCCCGCTTCCTTTATTCCCTGCCCATCACCGGCTTTTTCCCGTGAAAAAACGACCGCTCCCGCGGTCGTTTTCGTTTTCTGTTCGGTTTCAATTCAGCGCCTCGGCGTTGAGGTCAAAGAGCTCGCGCACCCGCGCGTGCAGCGCCGGGTGTCCCTCCAGCCTCGGGTCGAGGGCGAGCAGCGCCTCCGCCGCGCCCTGCGCCTCATAAAGCAGCTCCATGTCGCAGGTGAAGTCCGCCACGCGCAGCGTCGGCAGACCGTGCTGCCGCGCGCCGAAGAAGTCGCCCGGGCCGCGCAGCTTCAGATCCTCCTCCGCCAGCGCGAAGCCGCTCTGCGTGCGGCGCATCGCGTCGAGCCGCGTTTTATTGTCCTCGCCGCGGTTGTCGGAAACGAGGATGCAATACGACTGCCATGGCCCGCGCCCCACGCGCCCGCGCAGCTGATGGAGCTGCGAGAGCCCGAAGCACTCCGCGTTCTCGATGAGCATGACCGAGGCGTTCGGCACGTCCACGCCGACCTCCACCACCGTGGTGGAAACGAGCACGTCGATCTCGCCCGCGGCGAACGCGCGCATGACCGTTTCCTTTTCCTTCGCTTTCATTTTTCCATGCAGAAAGCGCACCGTTCGGTTCGGAAGCACCTCTTTCTGCAATTTTTCCGCATAGGCGGTCACCGCCTTGCGCTCGTCGGGCAGCTCGCCGTTCTCCTCCACCATCGGGCAGACGATGTAGGCCTGCCGTCCCTCCGCGAGCTGCTTTTCGAGGAAGGCGTAGATGCGCTCATGGTAGCTCGACGGCACAGCGTAGGTCTCGATGCTCCGCCGTCCCGGCGGCAGCTCGTCGATCACCGAAACGTCGAGGTCGCCGTAGATCATCAGCGCCAACGTGCGCGGGATGGGCGTTGCGGACATGACGAGCAGGTGCGGGTTCTCACCCTTGGCACCCAGCGCCGCGCGCTGGTTCACGCCGAAGCGGTGCTGCTCGTCGGTCACGACCAGCCCGAGGTTCTGATACGAAATGTCCGGCGAGAGCAGCGCGTGCGTGCCGATGGCAAGGTCGATCTCCCCCGCCGCGAGCTGCTCTAAGATCGACCGCCGCGTTTTCGCCTTGGTCGAGGCCGTCAGCAGCGCGCAGCGCACGCCAAGCTTTTCCAGCAGCGGCGCGAGCGTGTGATAGTGCTGCTCGGCCAGAATTTCCGTCGGCGCCATCAACGCCGCCTGCAGGCCGTTTTTCGCCGCGAAGTAAATTCCCGCCGCCGCGACCATCGTTTTGCCGCTGCCCACGTCGCCCTGCACGAGCCGGTTCATCGGCCGCTCCGCCGTCATGTCGCGCAGAATATCGTCCACCGCGCGGGCCTGCGCGCCGGTGAGCGAGAACGGCAGTGCGCCGAAAAACGGCGTCATATCGACCGCCGCGCAGGTCTTGCCCTTTACGGTCGTCCGCCGTGCGCGCAGCAGCCGCAGCCCGAGCGTGAGGAAGTACAGCTCCTCGAACGCGAGCCGCCGCCGCGCCGCCGCCAGCGCCGCGTCGTCCGCGGGGAAATGGATATTCTCGTAGGCATACCGCACATCGCACAGCCCATGCTGCCGCCGCAGCTCCGCAGGGAGCAGGTCGGGCAGCCGGTCCGCTCCCTCGTCCAGCCCCTGCCGGATGGCGCGGTGGAGCAGGCTCTGCCCCACGCCCGCCGTCAGCGGATAGACCGGCACGATGCAGCCGGTGACGGCGTGCAGCCCCTCCCGCTCAAAGGCAGGATTCGTCATCATCCGCCGCAGCAGCGTCCCCTCGACCGTGCCGTAGAACGTGTAGCTCTCGCCCACGTGGAACGTGTTTTTCAGGTACGACTGGTTGAAGTACGTCAGCTCCAGCGCGGCGCTCTCATCCACCACGCGCAGCTTGACGAGCTCCAATCCCTTTCGGATGCGCGAGAACTTCGGCTCTGACGCCACCATCGCCGTCACGCAGGCGCGCTCACCGACCTGCAGCTCCGCGATGCGGCGGCTCTCCCGCCGATCCTCGTAGGCGCGCGGGAAATAGGAGATGAGACTTTTCAGGTCTGTGATGCCGAGCTTCGCAAGGCTCTTCGCTCGCGCCTCGCCCACGCCCCTGACAAAGCGCACATCGGTATTCAGCTCCGCCACGGCCCTCGCCTCCTCTCGGAAAATCTTCCTTCATTATACTCGTTTTCTCCGCATTTGAAAAGGGCCTTCCGCTCTTGCGGAAAGCCCCTGTTCCCTTACGTTCTTCGGACATAATCGACATAGCGGAAGCGCAGGCCGTTCTCCTCCTGCCATTCCCCCACCGTCTCCGCCGTCCAATCGGGCGCGGCGTCGAGGTTCGGAAAGAAGGCGTCCGCCCCCTCCGCCGCGGCGTCCACCTGCGTCACCAGCACGCGCTCGCAGTGCGGCAGCAGCGCGCGGTAAAGCTGCGCGCCGCCCATGAGCACGGCGTCCTCTCCCGCCAGCGCCGCGGCCTCCTCGATGCTGCGCGCGATCTCCACGCCCTCACGCGGCGCCATCGTCGTGCTCACCACGAGGTTCCGCCGGTTCGGCAGCGGTCTGCCGCCCGGCAGCGAAAGCAGGGTATTCTTCCCCATCACGACGGTCTTTCCCGTCGTGAGCGCACGGAAATGCTTGAGGTCGGCGGAAATGCGGAAGAGAAGCCGGTTCTCCCTTCCGATGGCCCAGTTTTTGTCCACACAGACGATGGCGGTCATAGCGTTCTCCTTTACACCGCGATGGGAATTTTCGCCTCGAACGGGCAGGGCTCATAGCCCTCGAGCCGGAAGCTGTCCTTTGTGAAGGCATAGAAATCCGTCACGCTCGGGTCGATGAAAAACGCCGGCGCGGGCTTCTCCGGCTCCGAAAGCATCTGCTCGATGATGGGCACATGGCGGTCGTAGATGTGCGCGTCCGCAATGACGTGCACCAGCTCGCCGGCCTTGAGCCCGCTGACCTGCGCCATCATGTGGACCAGCACCGCGTACTGCACCACGTTCCAGTTGTTCGCCGCCAGCATATCCTGACTGCGCTGGTTCAAAATGGCGTTGAGCGTATCGCCCGACACATTGAAGGTCATGGAGTAGGCGCAGGGATAGAGCGCCATTTCATGCAGGTCGGCAAAATTGTAGAGGTTCGTCAGGATGCGCCGCGAGGCAGGATCATGCTTCAGGTCATAGAGCACGCGGTCCACCTGATCGAACATCCCCTCTTTATATTGGTGCTTCACGCCGAGCTGATAGCCGTAGGCCTTGCCGATGCTGCCGCTCTCGTCCGCCCAGGCATCCCAGATGTGGGAGGAAAGCTCGTGGACGTTATTGCTCTTTTTCTGCCAGATCCACAAAAGCTCGTCCACCGCACTCCTCCAATAGGTGCGGCGCAGCGTGAGGATGGGGAACTCCCTTTGCAGGTCGTAGCGGTTGACGATGCCGAATTTCTTGACCGTGTGCGCCGGGGTCCCGTCCTCCCAGCGCGGACGCACGGCAAGCTCCGTGTCCCACACGCCGTTTTTCAAAATGTCCTCGCAGTTCCGGCGAAAAACCTGATCGGCATAGCTCATATCCTGACCTCCCGGGATCGTTGTTTTTCTATCTTACCACAACCGGCGGACAGCTGTCACTTCTTTTTTCATTTTTTCGCAAAATTCGTCTTTTCCTGCATTTCGTGTCGAAAAAGCATACATCTCATACCCTTGTTTCCCAATTTTTGGAAAAAATTGCTATGCTTGGTTTGAATGATAAGATTTGCAGAAAAAGGAGTTGAAGCCGATGTCGTCGTGGGTCGCCTGGCTGATCGCCGCCGTGAGCACCACCGCCTTTCTCGTCCTTTGGTTCTGGGAGGTGCGGCGCGTCCTGCGCAGTCGGCGCAGCGTGGTGGAAAGCGCCGCCGCGCAGCTCTCCGCCTGCCGCCGTCAGGCCGCCGGCGTGCGCTACGATCCCGAGCTCGCCCAGATCCTCGCGCGCAGCGAGAGCATCTACCGGCAGGCCGTCGCGCACTACAACGATACGCTTTGCAAGCCGTGGTGCCATCTGCCCGGCCATCTGCTTGGCTTCGACCGCGACACTGGGGAGGACGACCTCTGACCGCCGCGCCGCCGAACGATCTCATGCAAAAAGAAAGTGAGCCGCTCTGTGAGCGGCTCACTTTTTGCCTTACTTCTTTTCCTCCTCGGCGGGCGCGGCGGGCGCCTCGGCGGCGTGCTTGGCCTGCTCCTCTTCCTCCAAAACGCGGTAGGCGACCTTGCCGACGAGCGTCTTGGGCAGCTCGTCGCGGAACTCGATGTCGCAGGGCATGGCGTACTTCGCGATGTGCTTGGAGCAGTAGCTCATCAGCGCCTGACGGGTCGCGTCGTTCGCGGGGATGCCGGCGGCGAGCTTGACGAAGGCCTTGACCTTCTGCATCCGGTAGGCGTCGGGGATGCCGATAACGCAGCTCATCTGCACCATCTCGTTCGCGTCGAGGATGTTCTCGATCTGACCGGGGTAGACGTTGTAGCCGGACGAGACGATCATGCGCTTGGCGCGGCCGCGGAAGTAAACGAAGCCCTCCGAGTCCATCGTGCCGAGGTCACCGGTGTAGACCCAGGTCAGACCGTCGGCGTGACGGCGCAGCGTCTGCGCGGTCTCGTCGGGATGCTTCATGTACTCCTTCATCACGGTGGGACCGGCGAGCAGGATCTCGCCCTCGGTGCCGTAGGGGACCTCCTTGTCGGTGCCCGGCTCAACGATCTTGATGTAGGTGTCGGGGAAGGGCACGCCGATCGAGCCCTCCTTGAACATGTGCGGCGGCGTCAGGCAGCAGGCCGTGACAGTCTCGGTGGTGCCATAGCCCTCGCGCACCTGCACGGGCGCACCGTGGGCATAGAGGAATTTATCCAGCTTCTTCTTCAGCTCGATCGACAGGCTGTCGCCGCCGGAGAACACGCCCTTGAGCGAGCTGAGATCCGCGTTCTCCATGCTCGGCAGGCGCAGCAGCGCCTCGTAGAGCGTGGGCACGCCCGCGATGAAGTTGCAGTGATACTTGGTGATGAGCTTTGCGTAGCTCTTGGCGGTAAAGCGCGGCACGAGGATGCAGCGCCCGCCCTGCGAGAGCATGGTGTGGACGCACACGCCGAGGCCGAAGCCGTGGAAGAGCGGCATAGCGGCGAGCATCTTGTCGCCGGGGTTGAACATCGGGTTCGCCGCAATGACCTGCTGGCCGAGTGCATTGAAGTTCTTGTTCGTCAGCACGATGCCCTTGGTCGTGCCGGTCGTACCGCCGGAGTAGAGAATGACGGCGGGGTCGTCGCCGGTGCGCTTGACGGAGTAATTCCAGAAGCAGGCCTTGCCCATGTTCATGAATTCCTTCCAGCGGATGACCGGCGCGTCCTTCGGGATCTTGGCGATCTTGCGGCCCTCGGTGAGCATATAGCCCGCGCGGACGGGCTTGCTCAGCTCATCCTTGACACTCGCGATGATGATGTTGACGACCTTTGTGTTCTGGCGGATGCTCTCGAACTTGTTGTAGAACTGGTCGAGCGTGATGGCGGTGACGCTCTCAGACTCGTTGAGATAGAACTCGATCTCCTTCTCCGCCGAGAGAGGATGGATCATGTTCGCGATGCCGCCGACGAGGTTGACAGCGTAGAACATATAGATGGCCTGCGGGCAGTTGGGCATGGCGATCGTCACCTTGTCGCCCGCGCGCACGCCGATGGTCTTGAGGGAGCGGGCGCACTTCTTGATCTCCTCGATCATCTGGGGATAAGTGGTGGGCTTGCCCATGAAGTCGAACGCGATGTTCCTGGGGTACTTCTTGGCGACCAGCTCGAGCGCCTCAAACATCGAGCCGTCAAAATAGTCCAGATGCAGCGGCACGTCGCCGGTGTGACCCGCCCACGGGGTCTTGGCAGTGATCTCAGTCATAATCGACCTCCTGTTCAAATGGCAGCTCGAGCAGCTCGGGGTGCGCGAGCAGGTGCTTGAAGAGCCGGATGCTCTTGGAATAGTAATAGCCGTCGGCAATGCGCTCGTCGACCGTGAAGCCGAGGTCGACCGTCTCGCGCATGGCGACGAGGCCGTTCTGATCGTAAAGCGGCGTCCACTTCTTTTCGCCGATGACGCAGAAGAACGAGCAGGTGCCCCAGTTCGTAAGATGGTGGTAGCCGCTGCGCAGACGGATGGAGCCGAGGTTGGAGAGGAACACCGAGGCGTAGTTCGGATCCTCCCCGACGAGGAAGTCCGGACACCAGCCGTGACGGTCGAGCCAGCGGATGAAGCGGATCGCCGCCTTGGAGAGAAAGCGCGGCAGCTTGTTGAGAATATCCATGCTGTTGTCCGTGGTGTTCAGCTTCTGCTCATGGCGCGTGGCGTAGACGCGGCGGCGGATCTCCTCGTGAACGGTGTCCACGGTGTCGGTCGGCGCAGCGTCAAGCAGGGCGACCGCCTCCTCGCTGCCGTCGGAAAATTCCTTCTTGATGATAAAGCCCGCCGTGACCTTGTTGCGCTGGTAGTAATTTTCGTTCGCGTAGAAGCGGTTGAGCTTGGGACGCAGGGTGATGGTCTTGACCAGCGCCGCCACGATGACGTGGAAGAAGGTGTACTTGAACTCGATGCCCTCGACGTTCTTTTTCGCAAGGTAGGCCTTGATGGGCTCCAGATCGATGCGCTCGGCGATGTAGGCCTCGTTGTCGGCGCGGTGGGGGTAGATGATGCCCATGATAAAGTGCAGGGCGTCGGTCTCGCGCAGGAGCGCCGCGTCTCTGCGGTCGCCCCGGCGTCTCTTCGGAGTCTCGCTCATGGAGTGTCCTCTTTTCTTTCTGATTTTCTCTCTGCCCCGTCCGGGTCGAAGCCCTCGAAGATCGCCTGCGCGCCCTTGCGCTCCGCGGCCTTCAGGTCCTCATAGGTGCGGACGGTCCAATAAAACATATGCGCGCCGTAGAACGCGCGGCAGATGCGCGGCGCGAAGCGCCGGCGGTCCTCAAATTTATAGGCGATGAAGTCGGGCGCGGTGAAGGCGTTGAACAGGAGGTTCGAGAGCAGGAAGCCCACGAAATGCTCCCATCCCCGCGCGTCCTTGCGGAAATTTTCGGAGAGCTGGCCGCGGATGATCTCGGGCCGGAAGGCGCGCAGCCACATCAGGCAGCGCGGGTCAAAGCTCTCCATACAATAGGGGATCTGATATTTGTCCAGCTCCTTCGCCGTGCGCTCGGCGAGCGCGCGGTGGTTGCCGCGATAGCTCTTGAGCTCCACGACAAGCGGCAGGCCCGTGCCCTCGTAAAGGGAAAGGACCTCACACAGCTGTGGGATCGTTTCCGGCGTACCGGCAAGATGGAGCGCGGCAAGATCCTGCGCCGTGCAGTCCTCAAGCACGCCGGTCACGCCGGTCATGCGCTTTAGGTCGCTGTCGTGAAAAACGGCGAGCGTGCCGTCGCGCAGCAGATGCACGTCCAGCTCCGCGCCGTATCCGTGCCGGATGGCGCGGCGAAAGGCCGCAAGGGAGTTTTCCGGCACGCTGTCGGCGCTGCAATGCAGCCCGCGGTGGGCGTAGCGCCGATGCTCCAGCGCCGCCCAGCTCGGATGGTTGGCACGGCTGTTGAGAAAAAAGAGCCAGACGGTGAGCAGAAACAGTGCGTAAAGGATAACGAATTGTAGAGTCTGCACGAAATATCACTTCTTGTTATTGGAAATTGCCGAATTCAGTCGTCCATATCCTCAAAGGCAGCCAGGCCGCTCTTGGCCTCAGCTCTGGAATCGCCGTGGCGCACGAAGCACATCGTGACAAAGGACGCACCGACGAAGAGCGCCGCGTAGGGAAAGAGCACGCGGTAGCTGATATGACGCATCAGCGTGCCGGCAAGCACCGGCGTGACGACCTGCGCCGCCATGGAGAAGGTGTAGTAATAGCCGGTGAATTTGCCGATGTCGCTGCCGCGGCACATCTCCAGCACCATCGGGAGCGAGTTGACGTTGATGGCCGCCCAGGCAAAGCCCACGAGGGCAAAGCAGACGAACATGACGGGATGAATGGTCGAGTAGAGCGTGGTGAGGAAATAGAAGGTCAGGAACATCGCGGCGAGCAGGGCGCAGCCGAAGAGGATGGTCTTTTTGCGGCCGATGCGCGAGGCGAGCTGACCGATGGGAATGTAGCTGACGACCGCGCCGGCGGTGGCAATGAGCAGGCAGGTGGACGCGCCGCCGAGCCCCTGTCCCATGACCGCGCCGACGTAGGTGGACCACCAGGTCGTTACACCGTTGTAGCCGATGTACCACAGCGCGATGGACACGAGCAGGAAGCCAAGGCTCCGCTTGACGGGCTTGGGCAGCACCTCATTGCCGCTGCCGTCGTCCTCGGTGAGGTCCCACTCGGGATGCTGCGCCTCGAGCGCGCGCGTCTCCGCGGCGAGCTTCGGCTCCTTCACCGTCAGGAACAGCACCGCGACGCTCACGAGCATGACGGCGGAAACGACGAGGAAAAGCGGCTGATAGTTGACGTGGGCGAGGCCCGCGATCTTGGCGTTCGGGTACATCACCGCCGCGACAGCCAGATAGATGATGCCGCCGATGGCGCCCATGAGGTTGATGATGGCGTTCGCGCGTGAGCGCAGGGGGTTGGGCGTCACGTCCGGCATGAGGGCGACGGCGGGCGAGCGGTAGGTGCCCATCGCCACGAGCAGCAGGCCCAGCACGGCGGCGAAGCCGACGAGCTTCCCGGTCGAGGGAGCTGCGGCGTAGCGGTTATCCAGCACCGGCAGCAGGTTCATCAGCACGGCGGCGCAGGCCGTGCCGAGGAGGATGAAGGGCATCCGGCGGCCGATTTTGGTGCTCGTGCGGTCGGAGAGCGCGCCGAACAGCGGCAGCAGGAAAAGCGCCAGAATGTTGTCCAGCGCCATGATCGCTCCGGAGAGCGTCTCATTCAAATGGAACGTTTCGGTCAGGATCTTAGGGATGACGCTGTCGTACATCTGCCAGAAGGCACAGATGGATAAAAACGCAAGGCCGACGAGGATCGTGCGGCGGTGATCGAGCTTCATGCGCAGGGTCTCCTTTTGTAGCTTTCTCGGGAGAAACGCGGCGGCCGGAGCGGAAAGGGAAGGCCCTTCCCACCTTGACCACCCGTTAGGATAGCATAAAAACGCGGCGTTGACAAGCGCCGCGTTTCCGTTTAACACTTTTTTAAGATTTCAGCTCGCGAACCGATCGCCCGGGGAGCCGACGTTTTGCGGTCGGAAGTCCCTGAGGGGCTGGGAATGGCCGCTGACCTCCAATGCGTTCATGCTTTCTTTCTCTTTCTCAATAGACCTTGTCATAATGCCAGTAGAATACGGTGTAGAGCAGCCCCTGCAAGCAGGTCAGGCCGCAGAGCACCTGCCCCACGAGCACCTGATCGAACACCAGGATCGCCAGCATCGACGCGGCGACCTGAACAAAGACACAGATGAAAAATGTCATGCTGCGCGCCTTGTTTGAAATGTAGACCGTGCGCTCGTCCGTGAGCGAGGCATCGTAGTCCGCCGCCTTCTCCGGGTCGCGGCTGAGACGGCGCACCCGCAGCAGCCGCGCCGCTCCCACGCCCATCAGTGCGCCGCCGAAGCCGCTGATATAGCTGCCGTATTCCGTCTCCCCCAGCAGCAGCCCCGCAAGAAAGAGCGCCGCGCCGATGCTGAGCCACAAAATGCCGAATTTTTTCTGTTCCTTCAATTTCATGCTTCTTCCTCCTCAAAAAGAAAGATGTCCTCGATCTGCGTGCCGAACAGCCTTGCGATGGCGTGGGCGAGCAGGATGGACGGATTGTATTTCCCGTTTTCCAATGAGATGATGGTCTGGCGCGAGACGCCGAGCGCCGCGGCAAGCTGCTGCTGCGTCATGCCCCGCTCCTTCCGCTTTTGTTCAATGATATTTTTCATGCTGTGCTCCGTTCTCAGAAAGTCAAGCTTGCTTTACATTCATGAGCATAACACTTCATCGGCAAAATGTCAAGTATCTTTTACATTTTTATTTTGCGATTGATTTTAGGCGCGGCCTTTGCTACAATAAATTGAATCTGTTTTTTCACAGGAGGCTGCCGCCATGAACATCAAGATCGCACCGTCCATTCTCTCCGCCGACTTCGCCAACCTCGAGCGGGACATTCGGAAGATCGACACCGCCGACTACGTCCATGTGGACATCATGGACGGCGAGTTTGTGCCGAATATCTCCATCGGCATCCCGGTGGTCAAGGCCATCCGGCCCGTGACCGGGCTGCCGCTGGACGTGCATCTGATGATCACCAAGCCCGTGCGCTACGTTGAGCAGTTCTGCGACGCGGGCGCGGACCTTGTGACCGTCCACGTCGAGTCCGACTTTCCCGAGAACATCCACGCCGCGTTGGAGAAGATCCACGCGAGGGGCAAGCGCGCGGGCATCGTGCTCAAGCCCAACACCCGCGCCGAAGCGGCGCTGCCGTACCTCAAGGAGTGCGACATCGTGCTGGTGATGACGGTCGAGCCGGGCTTCGGCGGGCAGAAGTTCATGGCGGACATGATGCCCAAGGTCGCGCAGCTGCGCGCGATGCTCGACGAGGTCAACCCGGACTGCGAGCTGGAGGTGGACGGCGGCGTGGACACCGCCACGCGCGACGCCTGCGTGAATGCGGGCGCGAACGTGCTGGTCGCGGGCAGCGCGGTCTACAAGGCGGCGGACATCCCCGCGAAGATCAAGGCTTTGAGAGAAGGTTAACAAGGTATGGAGTATTTTCCCGCAGCGCTGGAAAAGCTGGTCGAGCAGTTCGCGCGGCTGCCGGGCATCGGCGGCAAGAGCGCGCAGCGGCTGGCGTTCCATGTGCTGAGTCTGACGGACGCGGAGGCGCAGGAGTTCGCCGACGCCATCGTGGAGGCGAAGAAAAAGGTGACGTGCTGCCCCATCTGCCGCAACCTGACGGACGGGGGGCTCTGCCCCATCTGCGCCTCGCCCAAGCGCGATGAGCGCGTGATCTGCGTGGTGGCGGACGCCCGCGATGTGGCGGCCATTGAGCGCTCGCGCGAGTACACGGGGCGCTACCATGTGCTCCACGGCGTCATTTCGCCGATGAACCATGTCGGCCCCGACGATCTGGAGATCAAGTCCCTCGTCGAGCGCGTCGCCGCCGGCGGCATCGACGAGGTCATCATGGCGACCAATCCCGACACGGAGGGCGAGGCCACGGCGATGTATCTTGCGCGGCTGCTGCGCCCCTTCGGCGTGAAGGTCACCCGTCTCGCCTACGGCATCCCCGTGGGCGGACATTTGGAATTTGCCGACGACGCGACGCTCATGCGCGCGCTCGAGGGACGGCGCGAGATTTGAGGAGGACAAGGCTATGACCGCAAAGTTAGAGCTGTACCGCGTGTTCCGCGAGGTGGCGGAGACGGGCAATATTTCCGCCGCGGCGCAGAACCTTTACATTTCGCAGTCCGCGGTGAGCCAGAGCGTCAAGCAGCTCGAGGGCGCCTTACAGACGCGGCTGTTCATCCGCTCCCCGCGCGGCGTGACGCTCACGGACGACGGGCAGATGCTCTTTGAGCACGTCCGCAGCGCGATGGGCCTTTTGGAAACGGGCGAGGAAAAGCTCGCGCAGACGCGCGCCCTGCAGATGGGCAAGCTCGTCATCGGCGCGAGCGACACGGTGACGAGCCAATTTCTGCTGCCGCACCTCGACTCATTCCACAAGAAGTACCCGAACATCCATATTCAGATCATCAGCGGCCGCAGCCACAAGGTGCTCGGCCTGCTGCGCTCGGGCAAGGTGGACGTGGCGTTCGCCTCGTCGCCGAGCGAGGACGAGGGACTGAGCTGCGTGCCGTGCTTTGCGACGCACTCGTGCTTCGTCGCCGCGGCGGACTATCCCTGCGACTTTGAGCGCGCCTATTCGATGCAGGAGCTTGCGGCGCTGCCGCTCATTCTGCTCGAGCGCAAGGCCAGCTCGCGCGTGTATCTGGAAAAATACTTCCTCGCGCACGGCGTTTCCCTTTCGCCGGAGATCGAGCTGGGCGCAAGGAGCCTGCTCGTGGACCTCGCCCGCATCGGCTTCGGCGTGGCGGGCGTGACACGGGAGTTCGTGACCGCGGAGCTGGAAAGCGGCGCGATCCGCGAGCTGAAAACCGACTTTGAGATCCCGCCGCGCTCCGTCGATATGTGTACGCTGCGCGACGTGCCGCCGAGCGCGGCGACCGCGCGCTTCACGCAGGAGGTCGCGCGGCGGGTGCAGGCCGGAGAAAGGGGCTGACGAACCATGCGGAGATTTGATACCGTCCTATTTGACCTTGACGGGACGCTGCTCGACACACTCGAGGACATCTGCGGTGCGGCGAACCACACGCTGCGGGAGCTGGGCTATCCCGAGCGGACGCTCGCGGAGATGCGGCGCTTCGTCGGCAACGGCGCGGAGATGCAGATGCGCCGCGCCCTCGGCGCGGACGCGGACGAGGAGACCGTTGCGAAGGCGCTCGCGCTTTACAAGCCCTACTACGCCGCGCATTGCCAGATCAAGACGAAGCCCTACGCGGGCGTTTTGGAGCTGATGGCGGCGCTCAAGGCGGAGGGCTTCCGCCTTGCGGTGGTGTCCAACAAGCCGGACGAGGCGGTGCGTCCGCTGGTCGCGGAGCACTTCGGCGCGCTTGCCGACATCGCCATGGGCGAGACGGCGCAGCGCCGCCGCAAGCCTGCGCCCGACATGGTGAACGACGCGCTCGCGGCGCTCGGCGCGGACAAGTCCCGCGCGGTCTACGTCGGCGACAGCGAGGTGGACATCGAGACGGCGCGGAACGCGGGCATCCCCTGCATCTCGGTGACATGGGGCTTCCGCGACCGGGAGCAGCTGCTCGAAGCGGGAGCAGCCGAGTTGGCCGCCGATGCAGGCGAGCTTCGTGCGCTGCTGGAAAAATGAACGAAGGCACAAAAAGCGCAGACCCGCTCGGGTCTGCGCTTTTGCTCTGCACTTTTATTCTTCGATCTTTACAGATGCAGCACGCGCTCCTTGATCTCCTGCGTGCGGCCCTGGTTCCAGAACTGGGTGCCGATGTAGCCGCAGGTACGGCGGGCGACGTTCATCTTGTCCTGATCGGTGTTGCCGCACTTCGGGCAGCGCCAAATGAGCTTGCCGCCGTCCTCGACGATCTCGATCTCGCCGTCCCAGCCGCAGACCTGACAGTAGTCGGACTTGGTGTTCAGCTCGGCGTAGATGATGTTGTCGTAAATGAACTTCATCACCTGCAGCAATCGTGCGGAGACATTTTGGAGATACCTTATGTTCTTTAAACTTGCCTTCAATCAAGCCACAAACGAGGTTTGTTGCATATACTGGGCAGTTAATTTCTTTCATAAGGTATGCCAAGGAACCGATATGGTCCTCGTGACCATGAGTAATTACGACAGCTTTCACGCGATCCTTATTCTCGATGATATAGCTCATATCAGGAATAACGATATCTACGCCAAGCATATCTTCGCTAGGGAACGCAAGACCAGAGTCGAGAACAATGATTTCGTCCTCATATTGGAAGATGGTCATGTTTTTACCGATTTCACCAAGACCGCCAAGAGGGATGATTTGGAATTTACCCTTGTTAGCGCCATTTGGTGTACGACCTACTAATTCCACTTGTTCCTCTTGATAATTGCGGTTCGTGGAACGGTTATTTGGACGGTTATTGTTACGGTTTTGACCATTTTGGCCATTGCGACCAGTATTATTAGTACGCGTGTTGCGCGTATTTTCACTACGTTCACCGCGTGGTGCACGAGTTTGGCGTGGTTTACGTTCTGTACGGTCTTGACCTTCACCTTGCTCGGCATTGCGACGAGTATTTGTACGGCGTGTCGTATTAGTACGACCACCATTTGCATTTGTACGAGTATTTGTACGGCGTTGGCGTGTTGTGCCTTCGCCTTCACCAGTTGCTTGTTGACGAGTACGACCTTCGCCAGCAGGACGGCGTGTATTAGTGCGGCGACGAGTCTGTTTTTGTTCGCCTTCAGCCGCAGCTGCACGAGTAGCCTTTCTTGCTACTGTCGGTTCTGCTTTCACTTGTGCAGTAACCTGATTATCTGTTGTATTCACAGTTCCTCCTAAAATTTTGTTCATTATTTTATTTAACATAGTTTC
>ERZ1106939.880-NODE-880-length-25131-cov-14.635787_pt1 | contig 25131 bp, 15 predicted proteins | sample MGYA00403669_ERZ1106939 | MGnify/ENA primary metagenome ERZ1106939 (study PRJEB35170, sample SAMEA104062447) | human gut metagenome | biome: human gut; feature: human-associated habitat; material: faeces | place: Denmark | collected 2012-09-28 ...
GTTTGAATGCAAGCATTCACAGAAAGCAATTTTGCATGGCTCTGAATAGTTACCAATAAAGCAAATATTGCTATCGCTTAATAAAGGAAGGATCTTCCTCAACCAGCTCAATAAATGCCTGTGCAACATCCGGATCGAACTGTGTTCCCTTTCCATTCTCCAGTTCTCCGATGGCATACTCCACACTTAGCTTTTCCTTATAGGCTCTGCGCGATACCATGGCATCGAAGCTGTCACACACCGCAAGAATTCTTCCGAGAATCGGAATCTCCTTTCCCTTGATTCCATTTGGATAGCCCTTTCCATCATAGCGTTCATGATGGGATAGAACTGCCGGAATCACATAGTTCATATGAGGCAGAAAACGAATCATCTCAACCGATTTTTCCACATGGGTTTTAATCACCTCATACTCTTCCTTCGTAAGCTTTCCCTTCTTCTTTAAGATATCATCCTGAATGCCGATCTTACCAATATCATGAAGCAGTCCTGCCACCCTTGCTGTCTGAATGTCCTCCTTTGGAAGTCCCAGCTTCATGGCAAGCCTCTCTGCATATTTTGAAACATTTTCAGAATGGTCAAAGGTAAAGGAATCTTTGGCATCAATTGCTGCCATAAGAGAAAAAATGGTCGGCGATACCTGATTATACCACTTTTCGTTGTCCTGCTTCTTTTCCTCTAAATCTTCCTTTTCATAAACCTCAATACAATTCTTGCCGTTTTCTTTCGCATAAAATGAAGCCTGTCTGGCCTGCCGGAATAACTCTGTCGCATTTTCCGCAATCAGAATATCACAGGCAATTCCAATACTGAGGGTAATAAGCTGAATTACTTTCGGCTTATCCTTTGTTGTTTCGAGCATCACAGTCTGAAGCTGCTTCGCAAAGGAAATCAGATTATCCTTGCGGTTATCCGGCATAATAATCAAAAACTCATTGCCACCTACACGAAATACCTGTGTATCTTCATCTGCAAGCTTCCGCATCTGTTCTGCTACCCAATGCAGGACTTCATCACCTGTACTTTCCCCATACAGATCGTTATACAGTTTAAAGTTATCAATGTCCAGATAAATCATCCCTGCAGTATGAATCCGGATATCCAGTTTTTCAAGACATTCGCGGCAGTAATTCCAGTTATATAAACCGGTCAGTCCATCATGGATCGACACCTGATACAGTTTTTCATAGGCGTGAATACTCTTCAGCACACCGGATACACTGTTTCCGATCTGCCGGATGCAATCCACTTCATCATAAATAAACCGGTTCTTTCTATAAAGCTCTACATATAAAAATCCATAAACCTGATTATCGTATTTAAAAACAGCAGCGGCAGGGTCCTTATAAATCCTGTCACTGTTGCAGAATCCACGGATCTGTGCTTCTACTTCCCCGGTTAACAGCTGTCTTCCATTCTCTGTATAATCTGTAAAATGTCCTTCTTCTTCTTCAATAATATGCACATGGGAACCCGTTACCGCAGCACTTAAGGTATCTCGGATCATCTGATACAGGATCTTTTTGCTCACAACAGATGTCACTTCATCCTGAAACTCTGTCAGATGATCCACAATATATTTCTTCTTTTGCAACAGGGTATATTCCACTCTTTTCTTTGCAAAGGCTAAAATCAAAACACACCACAGACATTGCGCAATAACAAATACAATAATGGTCTGCCGATCAAAACCTTTCATCTGTACAGATAAAATATGATTCATATTCCAATCAAAAAACAGGATTGGAAGGAATGCAACAATCGCTGCAGTAAAATATACAACCCCGGCAATAATCCGTGACGAAAGTGAAAAGAGATACTGCTTGTAAATCACATAGACAAGACAGACTGCCATGCATACACCGCCAAGTGCATCCAGGGATAAATTTTTGCCCCATGGCAGAAGACAGCAGACATTTCCTGCAAAGAGCAGCAGGATTCCCAAAAGCAGGGGACCCAGCTTACGGCGGTATTCATAACGTGTCCCGATTTTATTATGGGCAAGAACTGTCACATAGACTATGAGCACTATTTCTGCTGCAATCCATAGCCACATCCCGCCTCTTGGATGATATACATAAAAAATAGTTCCATCCGGTAATACCTGCATTTCAGGAACAGGAAGAAGACAGCCTGTAAATGCATTCAGAATAAAAACTGCCAGAGTCAGCAGCATACAGACATTCAACAGCTTTGTCTTTCCTGTAATTTCAAGGACACAAAAAAGAAATCCATAAACCGCTATGGGTATAATAAACAGACCAAGCATCGAAAACTGATACCAGAATGCTGCCCCCGGACTGATTTGCAGACGCATCAGCATAGATCCCATAGTCCAGCACAGAAGTGCCGTCAGGATCATTCTCAGATAGCGTATTACCTTTTCATCCCTTGGAATACTGATAAAGCAGGATGATAAAAACAGGTAACACGCAAAAGTTCCTATCGAAATAACAATATAAAAATTTCCATTCATCAACAGGTTCATTAAGCTTCCCATTATTTAGGTCTCCTGTCTTTGTAATTTACACATCCCCACAATTCAATGAAAATATACTATAAACTGCAAAATATGTAAAGTAGAAAGAGGCAGTTCCAGGACCTCTTTTCCAAGCTCTGTGATCCGATATATTTGTCAAGTTCCATTTATATCAACTGAAAAGCCACTATACCCATAGTTTGACCTGTTTATTCGCCTATCCAGAATGCATAGTCCGTTTTTGTTGTTCCATCACAGAAATATGCTTTTGCATATATTTTGTTCCTCGTACCGGGTTTTATCTTTACATTTTCCCACACAAAAACAGTGCTCTCATTATTAGGACACTCACAGCGAGATATTCTGCCGAGCGAAACATCATTTATGCAAAGTTCCACAGTATCCGCATTTGAATAAACCTTTACAAAAGGCACATCACAAGCCCTGTATTCATGCCTGCGTTCCGTTATATAAACGGTTTTTTCGCTGCTCCATACGGATCTGTAGAAGAAGTATGCATCCTTGGGAACACGCTCCCTTGTACAAAGCCCCTTGTCATTCTGCGATTTTGTATCTCCCTCTATTCGTTCATAAGACGCAAAATCGAACATACACCATATAAATTGAGCCCACAGGTACTTCCTGACTGAGAATTGCTTCCACAGAATCTCATGCAGCTGTGACTGATAATTCTCATAATGCCGTACTCCGACAGGGTCTATATCGCTCTTCCAATCCACATTATCCTTGTGCTGCGAAATCGCACCACCACCACCGTATTCGGAAAGGCAGACAGGGCGCTTTTCCTTTTCGTTGTGGTATAGATCAAGCCATTTGCCAAATTCCTCGGCACTACCTGCTTCCTTGTACCAGCCGAAATAACGATTATACCCGACTACATCGGCGGGAAGCTCTAAAAATCTTCCATAAAACTGATTATCGGCAAAGGTTTTCAGCCTTGTATCATCCTCTTCACAGGCAATTTCATAAAGTTCATTGTAAAGCTCGAATATTTCATCGGTCATCTGATGAAGCTCATTAGACAAGCCCCAGACAATAACGGACGGGTGATTATAATTCTGTCTTATAAGCTCACGAAGCTGTTGCTTTGCATTATCGGCAAAGCCGTTTGAGAGGACATGAGTATCACTTTCATCATCAGACATTTTATTGATGATACCTATTTCCGTCCATACGCACAGGCCAAGTCTGTCACATAAGGAATATTCATGGTCACAATGCTGGTAATGAGCCATTCTTACAGCGGTACACCCCATATCACGAATGATATGATAATCACGTTCACGCTGAGCATCGCTCATTGCCCAGCCTGATTCATAGCTGTCCTGATGATAGTTCACACCATGGAGCGGATATGATTTTCCATTGAGAAAAAAACCTTTATCTGCGTCTATCTGATATGAGCGTATTCCAAACTTTTGTTCAACAGCATCAACAGGTTTTCCATCATAAAATAAGGTTATATCTGCACGATAAAGGGCTGGATCGTTTACTCCGTTCCATAACTTCGGATAGTTAATTTCACCTGAAAGCATTATCCTGTCCTTGTCTGCTCTGCCAAAAAGCTCCTCCACAAGTTTCCCCTGCGGATCATATATTTTAGCCTTAGCTTCTGCAATTTCGGCTTTATCCAGTTTGACAAGAATGTTTATATTCGCAGCAGATTCCGAAATATTGTGCGGCATTATATATACCCCGCAGGAGCCACTGTCATTCAGGGCAATATGAACGGGATCAACTATAATCAGTTTGACTCCCCTATACAAGCCGCCCATTTTGGTAAAATCACCCTGATCAGCTATCGGTGCAATATAGTTGGTTGGAGCATTGGATACGATAACAGCTATCAGGTTATCTTTGTCAGCACATATATAGTCCGTTAAATTGAACCTGAAAGCAGAATATCCCCCACTATGCTTCCCTATAAATCTGCCATTTATATAGACTTCCGCAACAGTATTTGCGCCTTCAAATTCCAGATAGACCTCTTTTCCTTCACATTCTTCAGAACTCAGAACCAGACTTCTACGGTAACATACAGACCCATGGTAGTAATCACCTCTGTTTTCGCTCATATCCATAGTTCTGCCTGCGCCGTCCTCTGAATTATATGTATGCGGCAGCACAACAAACTGCCATGACGTATCCGCATACTCAGGAGAAATAGCATCTTTTTTTGATATGCCTATTTCATCCTGAAGCTTGGTAAATTTCCAAAAATTGTTGAATTCCCTGATTGTTCTCAAATAACCACCCCTTTGATTTTTTAATTTTTAATAGATTATAATGCTTGTTGACAGGCGTGGTCAATGCTTCTGTGACAGCAGCTACTTTTGTAAAATTTTTAAAAGAAACGAGTGTATTACTCCTTCTCAATTCAGAAATGCAGAATAGGTTTTAATGAACAATGTGTGCGAAGTCGGATGTCGATTGTTTTTTGACTATAATTTACTCCGAGCTTCTTCGATTGAAAAGGGTGGAAGCTACTACTCCCACCTTTACACTTATACTTATCTCATCAATGTACCATTGAAATTTTATTTTCTACTAATATAAAATGTATCAATGGCTTTACTTACAAACTCTGCTGTGCCTACTCCTCCAACATCATCGATATTTTCCGTAAGTTCTCCTCCACCGGCATACATTCTTCTAAGGCCGCTTAAAATCTTATCAGAACATGTATAAAAATGATCCGTAATGTAATCCTGAAGTTTTCTTACATGCACCTGCACCTGTTCATCTGCTGGATCCATTTCTTTCATCTGTCCGAATTCAACAAATAATTGCATAAACTCATTTGCAACGGTAGCTTCATCATCTTTCGTCCAGTTCTTTGTTTTCTCTTCAAACTCCTTGTACTCAGAGGTTTGTCCCCATTGTTCTTTTGCTCGTTTAGAATACTCATCAATCTTTCTTGTATCAAATACTTCAAAATCCATATATTTCACTCCTATTCCTTTTATTCCTCGAGCGAAACTAATAAGATTTTCAAGATGCTCCTTTTTCATAGTAAGCAATTCAATCTGCTGCTCTAATGCTTTGTTCCTGTCAAAGTTAGGGGCATCGATTATCTTTTTAATCTCCTTAAGCGGAAATTCCAATTCTTTAAACAGTAGAATTTGTTGCAGCCTTTCCAAGGATGTATCGTCATACAACCTATAACCAGACTCTGTATATTCAATAGGTTTTAAGAGTCCAATGGTGTCATAATACTGCAGAGTGCGTATACTCACTCCAGTTAATTTACTTACCTCATTCACCGCCATCATTGTTATTTCCTCCTCTCGATAAGCATATTGTAAACTATTACGCAACGTAGGAGTCAATAGCTTTTTGAAGAAATCAAGTTTTACTTTCTTTGCATCCTTTCGTTTACTCTTCTTTACAGGAATTATTGTAGATAAACACAGAGTAACCATCGTTTCCAAAACAAAAGACAAAAAGTATATTCTGAATAGACTTTTTTCAATGAATCAAAATATTTATAAACCGAACACTGATTTTAATCTTAATTGATTATATTGAAATTTTGTCCCGAATAATATATAATATTCAGGACAAAAGGAGGTTTTCTATGGCAAATGGTTATTCAAAACAAATTCAGTTACGAATTCATGAATCACCTGAAGGAAGCATTTTTGTGAATTCTGATTTTGCTGATATTGCAGATACAGAAACTATCAGACGTAATCTTAATCGCCTGACAAAAGTTGGTATTCTCCGCAGAATTATAAATGGGATTTATGAAAAACCAAAATACAGTAAATTACTCGATGAATATGTAGCTGCTGATCCAGCTGCCGTTGCACATGCATTAGCCCGCAGTTATCATTGGACCATCGCTCCATGTGGGAACACTGCCCTTAATTTACTTGGACTATCCACTCAGGTAACGGCTGTCTGGTCCTATATCAGTGACGGACCTTATAAAACCTATGAATGGAATTCTACAAAACTTGAATTCAAACACCGGACCAATAAAGAAATTACCGGTCTGTCCTATATGACAAGTCTGGTAATTCAGGCATTGAAAACATTAGGAAAAAATAATGTAACCCCGGAAGTTATCCAGATTCTTTCAACAAAACTCTCTTTATCAGAAAAACAGGCATGTCTGAAAGAAGCAACTGAATCCACCGACTGGGTTTATGATACAATACGACAAATATGCGGAGGTAATACACTATGAGAAAAATTGCATGTCTGCCAGATGATGACAGAAGAGAGCTCTTCCGAAATACCGCTGATAAAATGGGCTTAAATGATGCTATTGTAGAAAAAGACTTCTGGGTATGCTTTACCCTGGATTATTTATTTCACTGCTGTCCATGGAAAGACTCCATCACTTTTAAGGGTGGAACAAGCCTTTCAAAAGCATTTAATCTGATCAGCCGTTTTTCAGAAGACATTGATCTGATCCTTGACTGGCGCGTACTAGGCTATCGAAAACTTGAACCCTGGGAAAAACGATCCAACACAAAACAGGATACATTTAATAAAGAAGCTAATAACCGGGCTGAGATTTTTCTTGCAGAACAGTTCTGTCCTACCATAAAAAAGGAACTGTCATTAGCACTGGGGTGTGACGCTAATATTTACATAGATGAGAATGACAAACAGACTGTTATTTTCGCTTATCCAAATCTGTTCGCAAATCCTTCTACCCTACAGGTAATCCGCCTGGAAATCGGAGCATTAGCAGCCTGGACACCTGCTAAGATTGCAAGCATTGAACCGTATACAGCTGTATACTACCCAAAAATCTTTGAGCAGAAAAATACTGAAATTCTTACCGTTTCACCAGAGCGTACCTTTTGGGAAAAGGCAACAATTCTTCATCACGAAGCCAACAGACCGGAACATCTGGATATGCCACAACGATATTCCAGACATTACTATGATCTCTATAGAATGGCTCAGACCCCAGTAAAAGATGTTGCTTTTTCTCACATAGACCTTCTGAAAACAGTCGTTGATTTCAAAATGAAATTTTATCCAAGAGCATGGGCTAAATATCCGGAAGCAATTCCCGGCACCTTAAGACTGATTCCACCGGAATACCGCTTTCCTGCCCTCATCAGTGATTATGAAGCCATGAAAGATATGTTATATGGCGATATTCCAAGCTTCGATACTATTATGGAATCGGTTCGCCAATTAGAGAAAGAAATCAATTTCCTTTAAAAATCATCTGAAACTGCACTGGCCATTCTATTTATTAGAGTGGTCGGTTTCTATTTCAGTTAATACCTGTTTTTCAGCCTTGTTTCGCTGACAAATTTGTCACTGAAATTACAATTCTGCATAAAAAAAGCGGCAATGAAACTATCTTCATTACCGCTAAAAATGAGCGTCTCCTATAGGAATCGAACCTACAATAGAGTCTTAGGAGTTCAAGATCCCCATATAAACACGCATATACTTAAGTCAAGCTAAATCAAGGTAAAGCCTTAATTTTACTGACTATTCTGTTACATTTTGTCAAAATAAGAAAACCTGTTCTTCATCTCTGTAAAACACCTCTCGGTGCGCATCCGACGCTCGGAGCACCCGGAGGGTTTAACTATTCAGTTCCATCCAGTTCATTCAGTTGGCCACCGTTACGAATCGGCTTCGCAACAATGATTGCTTGGTTTTCTTATTAGATTACATATATTATAACGTGTAAAGAGTCGGATGCCGATATTTTTTTGACCATATTTTGCTCTGGTTTACAGTTTGTCCAGCCACCCATCAAAACTTTTCTTTGAAATCCTGTACTTGGTTCCAATCTGAATCCAGCGGAATTCATTTTTCTTTAAAAGCTCGTACACTGTAGGTCTGCTGATCCCAAGAATTTCCTGAATTTCCTTTACTGTGTAACATCTTTTTCTGCTTCATTAGCTGTGATTGCCATAAGATTATCTCCTTTGCTTTTTCTTTATCTTAACGCGATAATCCTGGCTTGTCATCTTTATGCAAATACATCGTCCAACCTCAATTCGTAATAATATTTAAATACTGCAATCGGAAACTCTCTTATATAACTATCCACGTCTTTTTTTGTGATGCCATGTATCTGCACAAATTGAGATACTTTGTCATGGGCCACATCATAGTTTTCATCCAGATACATATCCAGATTTTTTAATAAGTCAAGTAGCTGCAGCACATAAACATTTTCTTCATTTACCGGAACCACTGGTCTTCTTACAATGAATGTTCTCTTTCCAATTGGAATTTCTCTTATTTTTGCTGCCATGTTATTGCTAACAATCTCAACTTTATTTGGAACCTGTGTTGAAATTCCCAGCTGATGGGCAAATGTATTACCAGAATAGAAACCATCTACTTTTCCACCTCTGGAAACATACTTGTACCTGGCAACCATATCTGCATTTACGCCTACATTTGTTTTTAACCGTGATTTCTTAGGCAAATAATAAATGCCGTTCTCATATTTTTGTAGTTTTCCCTCATCGCACAGCTTTTTTAGCTGCTGGTTTACTGCAGATTTTGTAATTCCCTTAATCACTATATCAGAAAAGAATATAGGCTCTGCTTCCTTATAATTGTCTTTCAAAAATTCATATAACATAAACCTCATCCCTTTCTCCTAAACATTTATAACCCATATAGTTATTTTTGTTAATTATATTCCTGTTTTCAAAATCTGTCAATGTCATTTTGAGTACTATAGTTAGTATATCCAAAGCTGAATAAAACATAAAAAAGATCTGTCACCCTTAGGATTCTTCCCAAAGCCAACAGATCTTAAATTTCCTCTTACATCTTCATACTCTTTGCCAAACTCGTCAGCAAAGCCGCCATCTCCGGATTGCCAGGTACTTTCATCAGCAGTTCGGGATCTACTCCCTCCGGTATCAGGCACCAATTATCTTCCTTTGGATATGGATTACTTCTTAAATGAAGACGATGAGTTTGGTGAAGACTTCCCTGGTGCTAAAGGCTTCTATATCTTCTAAAACCTATCGTTTATTTGTTGTGCCCGCTAACTTGCGGGCACTTTTCATATCTAGCAAGCCCAAAGGTAGAACTTTCCTATAAAGCAAAAAATGCTCCCGATTACAAAATCAGGAGCATTTCCACTCATAGATTTATTTGGTTTGTTTCTCTTCCTTGCGCTTTTTTACAGCTACCGCTCCTATCGCTGCCGCTGCTGCGATTCCTGCAAAGGCTATCAGCCAGATAAACGCTGCCCTGCTCTCCGTATCAGAGTTATCCTTTACGCTATCCTCGGAAGCCGGCTCTGCACTCTCAGCTCCATCGCTTCCTGCTGCACCTGTGGTATCTGTTAGGGCTGCTTCCTCCATCGAAGCCTCATCTAACACGATGGTATAGTCCGAAGCATGGGTAAATCTAAGATAAGCAAAGCCTTCCGCATCTACCTCTCCTGCACTGATGAATTCCAGTTCCCTCGTGCTTTCATTGTAGTAGAAGAGGTTTGCCACAAGCCCCTGGTTAGCTGCCCCTACGTTGATACGCAGGACTGCCTCAAAGCCAAACCTTCCTTCATAGGCAAGTGTTACATTCATCGAAGTCCTCTCGCCTGTCAGCGCATTGATGAGGTCTACCGGAATCGCATCCGACGCCTCTTCGCCATACGTTACCCTAAAGTCAATATCTCCGACCTTATCTGAGACGCTCTTTCCATTTACGGACCAGGAAATGCCACCTCCCAGGTCGAATTCTATCGTTACGTTCTTTCCTCGTATCTCATCGAATACATCGCCCGGCACTACGCTTGCACCGTTCATATCAACAGTGACCCTCTCGCCCTCTGCGCGTGCCGCTGTCTCTGCCTTAATGACCTCCCAGCCTTCCTTGCCGTCCTCTCCGCGGATAAAAGGCATTGCCTGCTCACCCTGCTCTGCAGCTGCATTGCCCTGCGGTCTTATCGGGTTCGCCGGCTGCGCCGGAGCTGGAGCCGGTACTGGCATAGGAGCGGCTGCAGGCGTCGGAGCCGGTGCCTGGTTTGCTGACTGCGCTGCCGTAGAATCCTTCCTGCCTGAGTTGCTTCCTGTGCTTCCACTGTGATGTCCGGAGCTGCTTCCGGAACTGTTACTGCTTCCTGTGCTGGAAGAGCCGCCAGATACAAGCTTTTCAATCGCCTTTTCCGCATAGTAGCCACAGCCGCTGCACGCATAGGACATGATGCCCTCCTGCGTGGTCGTTGCCGGTCTGAGCTGTCTGCTTACAAGATTCGTATGGTTCGCCGTATCCTTCGGCGTTGCAACACTGTCATCTAATTTCTTACCGCATACCAGACACCAGGTCTCACCCGTAGTTCCCTCTGCGATACAGGTTGCCTTGACAGCTCCCTTTACTTCCTTCTTTGCATGCTCGCAGCTTGCACGGGTAATCTGAATCGTAACGGTTTCCTCTTTATAGCTTCCCTTATCTGCCCCGTCATAAACTGCCGTTGCAGAAGTTACATTACCACCAGTGCCATCATCTTCTACCAGTACTTTTGCCGCATCCGCATCATCCCATTTCCAGCCCTGTGGCAGCTTCACACTGCCGACCGTCTCACAGAATTTTGCCACGTTCATTTTACTGCCCGGCATAAACGGTGCAGCCTTTGCCTGATTAACCGTTACTGTCACACTGCCTGTCACTGCCTCATAGGAAGCAGTATCCTCCGGTGTAAAGAGATACTCGAAGATCTTATTTCCAAGATAGGTAAGCTTCGTCGAAGGCGCCTTCCACTTAAAGGTTCCGACTACCGATGCAGCTGCTCCGGTGCCAGTGCCTGCGCTTCCCATGCCATTTCCATAAGCTGCCGCACCTGTAAGCGTCTGATTGTACAGGTAATCGCCATGCGTATACGCATTTGCTGTGGCGGGCTGTGTACTGATATACGGCATTGCTTTCTTTACTGTCAGCGTTACCGTTTTTTCTATTGTCTCATAATTTTTCGTATCCGTCGGTGTGAAGATAACCGGATACGCACTGGTTCCAGGCTTTGGTACAAGGCTTGCCTCCTTAAAGCGCCAGATGCCATCAAGCATTGCGCCATCTGCACCTCTTACCTCGCCCGGCTTCTGCGCATGGCTCTGACACCAGTCAGCCATAATACCCGTAGGGCTGTAGTAATACGCTTCGGGAATCGGCACGCTCACAACCTTCGGCACTGCTTTTTTGACGCTGACCGTTATCATTCCCTTGCACTTCGCATACGCATCATCCGTCGGTGTAAAGGTCCATGCCGCATTGTAATACCCTGCCTCCGGTTTTTTATCCGGTTCATCAAAGGAAAGCTTTCCGGGTACTGTCTTTCCGCTCGCCGTATCCACAAAGGTGGCGCTGTTAAACTGCAGGCTGGAAAGCGCCTCCCCGTAGGTCAGGGTATCCGTCTTAAGGCTTATGCCGCCCTTTAGTTGTACCGGCAGCTGGTCTATCAGCCTTATTACGACCAGGATTCCCTGATTGGTATTTATATTATAATTCTCAGTCGATACGGGCACCGTTATCGTTGCCTCGTTGCCTACTGTACCACCCGCCTTTACTGTGTAAGAGAGCTTGCCATCCTGAGAAACGCTCACTCCTTCAAGGATGGTTTTACTGTCCGACGTCTTGACTGCGCCATAGGTTACTCCACCGCAATCCTTTGGCAGAAGCGCTGCCAGGTCGATGCTGTCCGAGCCGCCCCTGAGGAACAGAAAATCTCTGTAAATGTTTGGTGGATTCCAATAAGCCCGTGCGATATTGACTTCTACGGTCAACGGCTCTGCCTCTGTATAATTTATAGCTGTAGGATATAAAAGCTTAATCGTTGCGCTTCCTACGCCCTTAATCGTTACCTCTCCTTCCCTTGAAACCGAAAGAAGCCTTGTCGCAATGTCTGCTTCATCTATATCATTACCATTTGCATCCTTTGCATCTGTGACGGTATATTCAGGAAGGTTGTCGTGGATATTATTTGTTTTTACTGCCAGAGAGAACGGAGCATCTCCATAGCTAACACTCCAGTTATCCTGATAGCCTGCAAGCTTCACAAACTTGCCCTGTGCCTTGTCAGTGTAAAGGAAACCATTTTCTCTCGTAACAGCAGCAGGGTCATCGTTGTTGATGTTCTCATAGTAGCTCTCTACCTTTATGCTGTAATTTCCACTGGTTGAAGCTTCCTTAATCCCAAACGCCCACTTGCCAGCATCACCATCCGGCTTTGTTGCCTCCGCATCTGTCCAGAAATCTAATTCCTTCCAAAATTCTTCCTCCGTATCGCCAGCCGCCAATGTTCCACTTACGATTTTAAATTTAAGCTTTCCCATTCCCGGGAAAGGTTCCCCGTAGGTTCTGTGCATATTTTCAACCTTAATCGTAATCGGGCGCGGTGTAATCTCCGCTGTCAGCGGTATCACAACAGACGGACAACTATTATTTTCCGCCATGACCATAATCGTAAAAGGATAGCTTCCTGCATTGGTAACCGTATAGGTATTTGCGTCCTCATACGCCTTTCCATCTGCTCCTTTGCAAGTTATTTGCAGCGGAAATGTATCCATATACTCACTGTCAAATCCATCCGTTGCAAGCGTCTTACCCACACAGGGCGCAATATAGCCGTCCGTTACCGGAATATGTGCATTCGCATCATACTTATCTGCTTTAAGTGTTACGCTTATCGCATCACTGCCAGCCAATGCCGTATGTGCCGTTCCATCATACTCTGTCGCAGCTGCCGTAGCGCCTGTTACCTGCATCTCACCCTTTTTGATGGCAAACTTTACCTCAACCGTACCATAGTAAGCGCCGCGTCCGGTAATTATCGCTGTAGGCGCATCAGTTGACTCTTCATTTTCATTACATTTAATGTTGTTTTCATAGACTACTGTATAATCTGCCTTTGTAATGTCTGCATTGGCAGAGTTTGTGGAGTCCTGTGCCAGCTCTTTTCCAGATTTGTATTCTGGTCCGGTAAGCTTTACATCTCCGTTTGCAGTCATCAGTGTAATGCCCGTCATTACCTGCGGATAGCCATCGTAAATACGTCCCTCCAGACCCTCAATTATCAGTCTGCTTTTCTTATAGGCTTCCGCAAGGTCAGTCCTTTTGCAGTTGCTGCAATAGCCATAGTCATCCTTCGTATGTGCCTTAAGGGTTACCTTGGAAGACGGCATCGTGAAGGAAAGGTCTGTCGTTTTTATCGTTACTGCATTGCCGCCATAAGGCTCATAAGAGCAGACCTCACCCGTGACCTTAATTTTCTGGTCCGTCGTACCTCCATTGCTGTACAGTCCGTAGGTTACACCGTCCCTCTGTGTGACATTCGTGTCATTTTCTCCACCTGTAGGCAGAGCGATACCACCCAGCTCTATCGGGAACCATATCTTAAATGCGCCAGCTCCCTGCGTTATTTTGCTGGAAAAATCAGCAGAGTCATGATTACAGTAGATGCTGACATTCAGATTACCTCCATCTCCTGTAAACGTTTTAGGTATTTCTGCTCCCTTCTCTATAACTATCTCAGCATTGCCAGTAACCTCTATATTCTCTAGCCCGGTTGCCCTCTCGCCCAGCCGCAGTACAGCGGCATCCTGTGCCTGTGTACCTCTCGTATCACCAAGAAAGTCTATGTTTCCAACCACGTTTATATTTTCTATGATAACATCCTGCCCACCTGTTATAAACAGGTAGTTTTCATTACTACGCTTCAAGGTATGTGGCTTATTACCCTCTGAACGCAGTGTTATCTCAGCCGGCAAATATACTTTATTGAGCATCCTGTTTATACTCTTATCTGCTGTCGTATCCTTCAGCAGCAGGATTTCCAGCTTTTCCCATAACTTGTATTCTTTATTCTTTCTATGCTCTTCCGATCCTTCCAGATAGAACATGGCTGCATCCCATGTCAGGAAATACATCGTTTTTGTCTCACCGCTATTTTTTTCTATCTGAAACTTTACAACGGCCTGAGATGTATCCTCCAGCGTGTCAGCGCGAAGCACTTCTACACTGCCCTGACTTCTATCCGTTCTGCTTATATCGGTCTTAATACCGGCTGAATAAAAAGCATAACCTTCTTCCAGCGTATCCGCGATAGCATAACCCAGCATTTCATTAAGCAGAGATTCATCATCGACTTCACCAGAATTGCTCAGAGCAATCTCTCCATACTCACCACCTGAAAGTATTACTTTTGCACGTTTTATCTGGCTAAACTCTCTGTGGTCTATATGTAGAGCCTTTATCTTAGCAGTATCTCCGGATACGCTAAGGGTGGCGCCTCCACATACCAGAACCTCTGTTCCCACATACGTACCTCCGGTAATTGTACAGGAAATATCAGTATTGTCCATCCTTTCAGTTTTTCCAATATAAATACTGCTGCTATAATAACCATCTTTTAGCTTTGCAGTCGCACCATCCACAAACCTCAAGACACCCTTATAATTACCATTCTCTACCGTAAGCTTTGCTTTGTTCTGAATAGAAACTGGGGCGTTCAGTGTTCCATTCTGTCCCGTGCCTGCGCCTTTAAAGACTGCCTCCACACCTTCGCCAGTGATATAAAGACCCTTTCCTGTAACGGTACAGCCATTTAGGTCCATACAAAAATTGACATTTTTTGTACCCCCATCTATTTTCCACTCGCTTCCTGTCTCAGAAATATTTTTCAGGATTTTCAACGTAATTTCAAGGTCTGCATTCGCATCAGCAGCATTTACTGTAGCTTTAACTGCATCGAATGCTTTCGTAAGTGTTGCATAACGTGTTGTATTCCCACCTACCGTAACTTCCGCAACACCTTCTTCTACCGTAAAGACAGCCTTTTTGGAGGTCGCCGTATATTCACCGCAGGTCGCTACACAGTAGTATTGATAGGTGCCTGCCAAAAGTCCTGTAGGAATCCTGTAGATCGCAGTTTTTGCACCCTGCCCCGTTTGTTCTACTTTGGTTTTTGTTGTTCCATTTATTGTTTCATCGGCATACCACTGATAGGAGATACTGTCACTGCCAGATTCCGCTTTTACGGTTAGCTCAGGCGCCTCGGAAACGGTATAGTTTTCCATCACAATTTCCGCTCCGCTGACAATCGTTGGATGCGTCGTGAAATAGAGCGGACTTTTAACAGCCGTTACCTTTCTCCCTTCGTCTGTCCACCTGGCTGTTAGGTCTGCATAGGTACCACCCTCATACTTTAAGGTATAGCCGACCTTCAGAAGGTCCTGCAGGGTTTTATTAGAATTATTAACCCAAATCGCATTGCCTGAGGCTGAGGCAGGGGTAAAGGTTCCCTCTGCAATCTGGCTGTTGTCGGGCAATCTAAGATGTCCATTAAAGGTTCCACCCTCAATGTTTACAGTTACATTGCTATACGTGGTATCCATTATAGTAAGGCTCGACGTTAAAGTAGCGCCTTTTTTAACTGTAATTTTAACGCTATACTTATCCATGACTTTGACACAGTAACTCCCACCGTTCTTATTTTTATTTTTAATAACTGCGCCCTCGCCAATGATACATTCGGAGCAGCTACCTGTAAACGTAATGGTGCCATATCTAGGCGCAATATTTCCGGTCACCTCCGTATTGGTAATTGTACAGGCTTTACTGTCATTAATAGTAATGGTACCTGCCTGCTCACCACTACTTCCACTAATACTTGCAGCATCAATGGTACAGGTCACACCGTTACACAGCGCAACTGTGGAACAGGTTCCAGCATTTTTGATTGTGACACGCTCAATTTTCAGTATTGAATCATAATCTGCAGTTACCAGTCCATCCCCTTTAATTTTATTGCCATTGTCATAGTTGCCTGTAATTGTTCCCTTATTCGAGCCGGATGAGGTAATTGTTATATTTACTCTTTTAAAATATAAACGTGCATTGCCCCCCTGTAGTGTCAATGTATGGCCATTCAAATCCAGCTCTATCTCTTTTGCCAAACCTGTACCAATAGTAAGCTCCTCTGTTATGGAGGTATCATCATTCAACAGTTTAATGGAAACTTTTTTCAGGTTTGCACTTCCATGCTCGTCAATCCATGTTGCAAGGTCCTGAGCGGTATAAGGGGCTTTCGTTCCGTCAGCATTCGTTTCTGTTATCTGGACTGTACCACTCCCAGCCAGCAGCGCAATCCCATACTCGCCTACGAGCACATAGATGGTCGGAAGCTCCACGTCTTTACCCAATACGAGCTGGTTGCCGTCTCCATCCTCATCCGGCAGTACCGGCGTATAGGCATAGCAGAAGCCGTTTGACGCTTCACTGCTGTCAAATTCTTCTGCGTCGCTCTCTTCCACATTCAGCTCCCACTTGATGTTTTCCAGACGGATTTTCTCCGTCGTTGTCTCGGTATCAGAGGAAGCTGCTGCGTCAGAACTGCCTGTCGTCTTTACACTGTCTGCATTATCGGATGTAGATGCTGTGTCGGTTTTCTTTGCATTGTCTGCACCGTCAGATGTGGCTGCTGTGTCAGAGGCATCGTCCTTCTCTGCCGCGTATACTATGAGTTTATGCGGCAGAAGGGCATCCGCCATCTGTCCAATAAGCGCACCAAAAGCAGAGGGTAGGTCGGCACGTGCCTGTGTATCCTCTGTATCAGAGCTGCTAGAGCCATTTGGGTTGTTTGATTTGTCAGAATTTCCAGAATCCTTTGATGTATCCGAATCCTTTGTATCTGCATTTCCATTGTCAGAAGCACCAGACTTATCGGAAGCATCCGCATTGCCGGAATCGCCATCCTTTTCATCTGAGGATTCTGTATCCTTCTTATCATCAGAGGACGCAGTATCTCCATTACTGTCATCCTTCTGCGCATCGTCCTTCTCTGTATCTCCCGTCTCGGAAGCATCTTCTTCATCGTCGGCTTCCTTTTCATCCGCCTGCGTGGTCTTTTCTACCGTAACGGTCAGGCTGGTCGGAAACTTGATGTCGCTCTCAAGCGCACCGATGGGCAGGGTCTGCTCCGTGATGTCCTTTGAAAGCTCCTCAAAGGAAACAATAGTCGTTTTACCTGTCTCACTTTCATCGGTCTTTGCAGAAACCGAGAGTGCGGACAGGTCTACAGTATTGGCAACCATCGCAACGGTCAAGCCCATCACAAGTATGCGCTTACGCAGCTCCCTCCGCCTGATTTTTTCATGGGTCTGCTGCCAATCCCTCTCTGGCATGGTGTTTTTCTTTTTCATGTAAACTCCTCTCTTTTACCCTTTTTCCCTAAAGCAGCCGGGATACTGCCTCCCGCAGCTGATATTCCGTCACAGGCTTTACCAAAAAGGTGTCCGCCTGCATCCTGCGGCTTTGGGGTTCAAACTCTGCCTGATCGCTGATCCAAAGGAGCGGGACATCCCTGCTGTAGCCTCGTATGCTCATGCAGAAATTCATCCCTCTGGCTCCGTCCTCCATGACCACCACAGCATCATAAGGCCCATCCCGCTGCATGGCATAGGTACAAAACACGCCGTTATCAAAGCGGTCTACTTTGCCCAGCTTCATCAGCAAAGCGGTTTCTTTTTCTTTCTGGCTATAACTGCACAGCGCAATTCGCATGTTCGCACCTCCATTTCATGATGGGTTTTATCGCCTCATATAGCTCCTGATCGGAGCAGTCTGCCGGAAGAAACACAGGGATACGCAGGTGATACGCGATCAGGGCGAAGTTTTCATCATCACTCCACCAGATAAGCGGTACTTCCGGTGCCAGCCGCTTCGCCTGTATGGCCGCCTCCAGTCCCTTTGCTCCGGTCATGGCGATGACAACCGCATGGTAGCGGCTTCGCCGGAGTGCCTGAGCAAGCTGGTTCTCATTCCACAATTCGTCAATCGCAAGCTGCCCATCCCCATCAAAAAGGGAGCGCAGCCTGCTTTCAAACCATTCCACATTTCTCAGCTCCGTACAAAGTGCGATTTTCATGCTGAGCCTCCTTTCCTGAAAAAAAAATAATCCTACCCGGAGGGCTTTTTATTTGATAGGAATTTCCTATCACATAAAAAAACAGACCTTCTCATCGGAAAGTCTGGTAGTATAATTAGGGTAGCATCTTGTCAAGGGAAATGCAACCGACTTTGTTTAAGACGCAGGTTTCCTGTTTAAGACGCAAGTTTTTCCTGCGGTTTTATGTTATACTAATATTGGATTATTGTGCAAAGGAGATGGCACGATGCAGATTGCGATTGTGGATGACAGAGCAGAGGACAGAGAAGAACTGTCTGCCTGCCTGGAAAATTATATGAAAAAGCATCAGCTGGACTATACTCTGACAGAATTTGAGGACGGAGATAATTTTCTGAAAGCTGCCGCCCAGGTCGATTTTCAGCTTGTCTTTATGGACATCTATATGGAGAACATGGATGGAATAGAGGCCGCCAGAAGGCTGCGCCAGAAAAACAGGCTCTGTAAGATCGTTTTTCTGACCATTACAGAAGATTATGCCCGGATGGGGTACAGTCTGTCCGCCAGCTATTATCTGTTGAAGCCGCTTTCGCTCCATCAGGCAGATTTTGAAGAAGCGATGGAGCTGTGCCAGCTAAAACCGCCCTATGAAGTGATGACACTTTCGGTTATGGCTGACCGTCAAAAGCTGGAACTTCCCACAGAGAAGATTCTATACATAGATTATCAAAACCGTATGACACGGATTCATACGGCGGAACGCGTGATACCGGTAAGCGGAGGCTTTCAGGAGGTTACTGCCGCATTGCAGAAGGACAAGCGTTTTTTGCCCTGCTACCGGGGCGTTCTAATCAACATGGATTATATCAGCCAGGTTGACAGTCAGACCTTCCGTTTGATAAACGGGGAGAATCTTCCGATTGCCCTCCGCAATGGAAAACAGCTGCGGGAAACCTACCGTCAGTATGTTTTCTCTGGAATGGGGCGTATCGTATGAGAATGAAACAAATACGCAGGCGTATTCTGGGGGGCTGTCTGGCCTGCCTCCTCTGCCTGACCGGCAGTATCCCCGCATTTGCCGCTGGAACTGCAACCCCAGCCAACGCCGATGAAAGAAGGGAGAATCCGCCGGGTTTAGAAAACAAAGCTTCAGGGGCACTGGATAGCGGAACCCCGGAAACACCGGAAGAAATACCCCTCGTCCTTGTCACGGAAATACAAAAGGAAGGCGAACTGCTCTCCCTGCCGGCTTTTACCCTGCCCCTTAGAACCACACCGTCTGATGATGACCTGGAGGAAATTTATCAGCTGGCCCTTCAGTATCAGACCGTTTGCGCCACTGTAACAGCCGGTGAAGAAATCCGGCAGGAAACATTTTCTGTCGCATGGGATTTTTCAGCCATTGACCAGACCACTCCGGGAGAATATGCCGCAGCAGGCCGGATTGAACTGCCGGAGGGGTATGCCTTTGGTGAAGCTGTATTGCAGGAGCTGCAGATTCCCGTCTGGGTAGAAGAAATGACGCCTGCTGTCATTACCTCCATAGAGCAATGGTATCCTTATACAAATGCATTTGCGCTCCCACAGGGCAGCGAAGTTGAAGCGCTGGAAGAATTATTCGCCGCCTCCCCGTATTATCTGGAATGCTATGCGGAAAACGGAGCCAGCTACACCGCTGTGGTGGAATGGGATTTTTCCGGTATTGATCTGAATACTGTGGGACTGTACCATGCAGCAGGAAGGCTGACCGCACCGGAAAATACCGTATTTGCGGATCGTGTCGATTTCCCTGAAATTACAATTCCTGTTTCTGTTCAGGCTCCGGATAGCCCGGACATTAACTGTTTTCTGGCCGCCAGAGGAAACCTTTATTTTCCCTGGGTCACACCGCCGGGAGAACCGGATAAGATCAGTGTATGGCTGTCCGAAAACAACGGTTCATGGAACCAGCTGGAAAATGGCATTTACGTGGGACGGGAAATGCTCTCGATTGCCACCCGTCTGCTGACGCCGGGCAGCGGTTACCGCCTTCAGGTTGATTATGACGGCGGACAGACCGGCATCCTGTCCTTTACCTACGCAGATGAAATTGTTCTTGAAGGGTATCATGAAGGCGACCGGGATGGAGGGGATGCAGGCGGAAATCCACCCGACACCATCATTCAGCCGCCTCCTGAAGATACCGACGATCAGGATGACGGTTTCGCAGACAGGCCCTCCACAAAGCCTTTAAGATCGCCTGCAACAAATGGCGGTAGCATAGATTCCAACGATTCTGAAAAAACACCACCGGTCAGCGGGGAAAATGATCCTGCGGATCACAAGCCTTCCGAGCCATCCCGGGATGGAAAGGATGATTCCATAGATATAGATAAAGACGATTTCCCATCGGAACAGGCAAACGGTGATACAGAGGAAGATGCAGATTCCCAAAACTCTGCTTTTTCAGAGTTCTTCGATGAAACCACTGACCGGATTTCCGGCACACGCTTTTTGATGATGCTGCAAACAGGGGAGCAAAGAGCCGTCTTTTCCAAACAGGGAATCACCATCAGCATACCCAAAGATGCCTTGCCGGAGGGTATCCAAAACGAAGATCAGATTGAAGTCATCATCCAAAAGGATACGGATGGCGGTTTTTCTTTTTCGTTTTCCATCAATGGAACTGTGCTCAACTCCCTGCCGGATGTTTCTGTCATGCTGCCCTATCCAAATGCCCCGGCAGCCGGCACATTGTTCCTTTGTGATGAAAGCGGCGTGGAAGTTCCCATGACCGGTTACGACGATACGGCGAAAGCCGCTTCCTTTCAGATCAGCCATACAGGGACTTACACCATTGTGGGAAAGGAAGATACCGCTTCCCTGGCACATGCTGCCGACACAGAGCACAGCCGGCCACCCATATTCTTTTTCATTCCGGTCTGTCTGGTTCTTCTGTCTGCCGGTGAATTTTTCCTAAGGAGGAGGCGAAAATAAGATGGTATCTTCTGTGGTAAAAAAATATGCTGCCTTATGTATGGTCTGCCTGTGCTCATCCCTGTTTTTTCTTGGCCTGTATCAGTTCAATAATAAATATGGTCAGGACACAATCCAGGCGGCAAATGGGATTCTGGCGCTTTCTGAGGAAGAACTTCAAAAGTCACCGGTGCGCTTTCTGGTATCCGGCTGGGCATTTTATCCTGACGCGCTTTTGACCCCGGAAGAAATACGGGATGAAAGCCATTATATGCGCTACCTTTCCATCGGAGAGCAGACCAATTTTTCCAGTCCTGCAAGCCCTTCTCCCTATGGCTGCGGGACTTACCAGATGACATTCTTTCTGCCGGAACGGAAGGAAGTGTATGCACTGGAAATCCCGGAAGTGTTTTCTGCTTACAACCTTTATCTGGATCAAGACCTGATCCTGCAAATGGGGGAACCTGCACATGGGACACCATTGGTTCAAAACCGCATGGTCACTTTTCATGGCGGAAAACCGGTCACACTCACCATAGCGGTCAGCAACTATGACCACTTTTACGGAGGGATTGTTTATCCGCCTGCTTTCGGAACGATGCTGGCGGTCAATACAACCAGAGGAATCCGGTTTGCATTCTGCCTGTTTGGCTGTACAGTTACCTTTGTCTGTGCGCTGCTGTCCTTTTATTTCAGCCGCCGGATGAAACAGAAAAATACATTCCTGTTCGGACTGATCTGCCTTGCCATGTGCGGCCTGTCATCCTATCCTGTGCTTCATATGCTGGCTGCGGTTCCCGTATTCCCCTGGTACACGATTGAACTGTTCTGTATCTATCTGGTTACCTGGCTGATCGTAGTTCTGCAAAACCGGATATGCAGGCCGGGCTTCCTGCCTGCGGCCATCAGTAATGGGGTGGGCGCTGCCTTCCTAGTATATGCGTTTGTGTATGGCATGATGGCTTCCCATCTCTCCCTTGGAGCGATTCGTTTCTTCTCTGCATCGGTCTTTTGTTATAAGGCGGCATCTGCACTCTATCTATTTATCATCGCTGTGCTTGCCATTCACAGAGGAGAAAAACGGAGCAGGCCGATCTTCTATGCTGCGGCAGCCGCAACCTGCGCCTTTATATGGGATCGCCTTCTGCCGGTTTATGAGCCGGTTATCGGCGGTTGGTTTGTGGAATGGGGCAGCTTTTTCATAGCAGCCGCCATCGGTTATTCCCTCTGGCGCGATGTGGTAGAGGGGTATGGAAACAGCCTGATTTTTCAGGAAGAACGCAAGCAGGTCATCCGTCAGCTTTCTATGCAGACCGAATACAGCCGTCAGGTTTCTGAAGCAGCGGCAGAAAACAGAAGGCTGATCCACGACATCAAACACCATCTGCACACCATAGACCGCATGGCCTCTGAACGTGGGCAGACGGAGATCTGCTCCTTCCTGTTACAGGTAGAGGAACAGGTTGCGGCGTCATCGGGTCACTCCTATGTTGCGTTCTGTAAAAATCCCGTCGTAAATGCGCTGATTGAATACTACTACGGCATGGCGCAGATACAGGGGACAGAATTTCAGGTGCGGCTCGATCTTCCTGATCAGATGCCGCTTACCGATGTGGAACTGTGTACGGTGCTGGGCAATCTTTTGGACAATGCCGTTGAGGCGTGCAGCCGCCAAAAGCAAGGAGTGCGCCGCATTTTAGTTGCCGGCGAAACCAAAGGCAATATGTATTTTTTGAAGATTGAAAACACTTACGACGGGCTGGTCTTTCAGGAGGGAAAAACATTCCTCTCCCGAAAGGGCGCATCCGCTGATCACGGAATCGGGCTTTCCTCTGTCCGAAAAATCATTGAAGGCCATGGCGGTGATCTCGATCTTGTTCCCGGTGAGGAATCCTTTCTTGTTGGAGTTACAATACAGATGTAAAAACTGTTTTTTGAGGCGCATTCAGATAACATAGGCAAGACCTGATGGATGGACTTTGAAATAGATTTTTGCAACCTTTCGCACTTTTCTATTCCAATAACCTTCTGCATTTGATCACGCAGGTGGCTGTCTCCGATAGGAGAACCAAGGAAAAAGCCAGACACTGCTTTTCAGTATCTGGCTTTTTATTGTAGATTTTTAATAACCTATTCACCTATGGAAGCAAACAGGTGACTGATAAATTCAAATGCCTGAATTGCTTTTTCAAAGCTCTGCCAATTGGATGTGTAGAGCAGATCTTCATGAAGAGTTTCATATCTGGTTGCGTTACATAGTTTCCACTTTCAAAAAATTAAAAAATTTATGTTTTTGAAAGCGACATCTTGCATATACTAGTAGTAGACAGTATACTAAGTACAACAAAGCAGTTTCGAAAAATAAAAAAACTTCAATTTTTGAAAGTGGGTGACATATGAAAACAATCACGAGAGTAAAATATCTCGATAGAATCATTGAACTGAATGGCACTCCTGACATCAAGATCATCACGGGTATTCGTCGATCAGGTAAGTCAAAACTGATGCAGGCGTATATTGCGTATCTGAAAAGCAACTTTGAAAACATCAATATTATCTTCATCGACTTCATGGATTTGGCGTATGAAGAAATCAAGGAATACCATGCCTTACACGCCTATGTGGAAGAACATTATCAGGAAGGCAAAACGAACTACCTGTTTGTAGACGAGGTTCAGATGTGTCCCAAGTTTGAGCTGGCAATCAATAGCCTGTACTCTAAGGGAAAATACGACATCTATGTAACAGGCTCTAATGCTTTCCTGTTGAGTGCAGATCTGGCAACTCTGTTTACCGGACGCTATATTGAAATTCATGTGTTTCCTTTCAGCTTCCAGGAATATTGCCAGTATTATGATGATATTAGTGACAAAGATAAGCTCTTTGATGAGTACGCTATCAAGGGCGGTTTAGCAGGTTCCTATGCTTATAGAACCGAAAAAGACAGAACAAACTATATCAAAGAGGTCTACGAAACGATTGTTACAAGGGATTTGGTACAGAAATATACTCTCCCGGACACTTTGGTTTTACAACGTCTGAGCGAGTTCCTTATGGATAATATCAGCAACCTCACTGTTGTATTTTTCCCGTTGGTAATCAGGAATATAACATTGCCCCCGATTTTGTCTGATAAAAAGGCGTTAATTACATTGGCATGGGATACCCTGTGGCTTTTTCTTACGATTTTTGAAGTATGTAATCATTCGGGAGATAGAGAGGGAATGAGAGCTGGTTATATAGCTGCATTTATTCTTATGGCGGGAGTATGGCTTGTGTTTTGGGTGGCAAGGTATCTTCCGGTAAATGGATGGATAAAAGCAGGAACCATTTTAATCATAAGTTGTATCTGGATGGCATTTACAAATGATGTGTATGCATATTTCGCGGAACATAAAAAGCAATTAACAATACTTTCCACTCATTTTTCTGATTGGACAAATCATATTTGTGTGAATGCAAATGTCTGTACTCTGATTTTGATTTTTGGAGGTATAGCAGGTGGTGGTTTATTAGTATATGGAATGATCAATAGGAAGTGAAAATGCTTAAAGTGATATGAAGCAGCGAAGTCAGTGGTCAGGGGCGAAGCCGATACACCGCAGGGAAGTTTTTAATGGAACGGACACAGACACGAAAGCAAAATCAGAACCCGAAAATCTGCTCTCTATTTGCTCGAAAGGCAGACAGGGCAGATATGGGGACAGCGAAAACCCTCACAGCATCGGCTGTGAGGGTTTTCGTGGTTTTTATAGTTATCTAAAGGAATGAGAGTAAAGTGCTGGCACTTCCTGTGCCATACTTTATGAGGGGAGATAGTTGTTCATCA
>ERZ1106939.882-NODE-882-length-25123-cov-18.160444_pt1 | contig 25123 bp, 24 predicted proteins | sample MGYA00403669_ERZ1106939 | MGnify/ENA primary metagenome ERZ1106939 (study PRJEB35170, sample SAMEA104062447) | human gut metagenome | biome: human gut; feature: human-associated habitat; material: faeces | place: Denmark | collected 2012-09-28 ...
AGATCATCCTCTATCTCGGCGCGGAGAAATCCACGGAGCTGTGCATCGTGCCGAACGTCGTGGGCGACAGCGCTGCGGCAGCCAACCGCAAGCTCACCGACGCGGGGCTTATCATGTCCGTCTCCGGCGCGACCGGCGGCAGCTCCGCGAGCGTGCGCGCCATCTCCCAGTCGGAGACGCCGGGCACGGAGGTCGCGGCGGGCACGGTGGTGCGCGTCCAGTTCAGCGACAGCTCGGTGACGGATTAAAAACCGCAAAAGAGAGCAAGATTTGACGGAGAAAGGACGACGCGCCTACGAAGCTCGGCGAGCTTTTGAGCGCCCTCGATCACTTCCGACTCCTCCGCGCGGACGCGCGGACGGAGATACATGACCTCACCCTCGATTCCCGCACGGCGGGAGAGGGAAGCCTTTTCCTCGCCCTGCATGGCGCGCGGGAGGACGGCGCAGACTACGCAAAGGAGGCAGCCGCGCGCGGCGCGGTCTGCGTCGTGACCGAGCACGCGGCCGAAGGCGTGCCCTGTGTGCTGGTCCCCGACGCGCACGAGGCGGCGGCAAAGCTCGCCGCGAGATGGTACGGCGAGCCGGCGGGACGCATGACGGTGGTCGGCGTGACCGGCACGAACGGCAAGACGACCACAACGTATCTTCTCAAGCAGCTCCTTGAGCGCTGTCTGGGCGCAAAGGTCGGCTTGATCGGCACGAATCAGAACATGATCGGCGACGCCGTTCTGCCTGCCGAGCGCACCACGCCCGACGCGCTGACGCTCCAGCGTCTGCTGCGCGAAATGGCGGACGCGGGCTGCACCCATGTGGTGATGGAGGTCTCCTCCCACGCGCTCGTGCAAAGGCGTGCCGGCGCGATCGACTTCGCGCTCGGCGTGTTCACCAATCTCACGCAGGACCATCTTGACTACCATGGTACAATGGAAGCCTACTGCGACGCCAAGGCGCGTCTGTTCCGCCAATGCCGCGCCGCCGCCGTCAACGGCGACGATCCGTGGACGCCGCGGCTGCTCGAAAATGTGACCTGTCCGGTCACACGCTTCGGGCAGGGACTTGCAAACGATCTCGTCGGCTGGGACGCGCATTACTGCACCGACCGCGTGAGCTTCACCGCGTGCAGCGACAGCGAGCACATCCCCGTGACGCTGCACATTCCCGGGGCGTTCTCGCTCTACAACGCGCTCGCCGCGCTCGCCGCGGCACAGGCCCTCAGCATTCCGATCGAGGACGCGGCGCAGGCCCTCTCACTCTGTCAGGGCGTGCGCGGCAGGGCGGAGGTGGTGCCGACGGACACGGACTACACCGTGCTCATTGATTACGCGCACACGCCCGACGGGCTGAAAAATATTCTCTCGACCGTCTGCGGCTTTGCCGATGCGCGCGTGCTCGTCGTGTTCGGCTGCGGCGGCGACCGCGACCGGACGAAGCGCGCCGAAATGGGGCGCATCGCTGCGCGGCTCGCGGACGAGGTGATCGTCACCTCGGATAATCCCCGCACGGAAAACCCCTACGCCATTCTGCACGAGATTCTCGCCGGCATGGCGGACAGCGCGACGCCGTTTGCCGTGCTGGAAAGCCGCCGCGAGGCCATCGCCTACGCGCTCGACCACGCCCGCACCGGCGACGTGGTGGTGCTCGCGGGCAAGGGACACGAGACCTATCAGGTGGTCGGCGCCGAGACGCTGCCGCTCGACGAGCGGCAGGTGGTGCGCGAGCATCTGAGCCAATAAAAAACGAAAGAGCCGCGCTCTGCGCGGCGGAAGGAATACGCTATGAAACTGATCGCTGCCTGCATTGTGAGCTTTCTCATCACGCTTGTCACCGGACGCTTTCTGCTCCCCGAGCTGCGCAGGCTCAAGGCGGGACAGAGCATCCGCGAGGACGGCCCGACCTGGCACGCCGGCAAGTCCGGCACGCCGACGATGGGCGGACTGATGTTCATTTTCAGCATCCTCGTCACCATTCTCGTGTTCGGCTGGGACGCCATGCGCGCGGGCAGCTTCGCGCACCTCTATGTGTTTGCCTTTGCCGCCGTGTTCGGCCTGATCGGCTTTCTTGACGATTTTCAGAAGGTGAAAATGCACCGGAATCTCGGCCTGACGGCGATCCAGAAGTTTGCCCTCCAGCTTGCCGCGGCAGTGGTGTTTCTCTGCCTGATGCGCTATGAGGGGATGCTGACGCCGAACCTCTACGTTCCGTTCGCCAATACCTATGTCATCCTGCCGTGGATCGTTTATATGATCTTCGCCGCCTTTGTTATCGTCGGCACGGTCAACGCCGTCAACATCACCGACGGCATCGACGGTCTGGCCGGCAGCGTGACCGTGCCGGTGGCGCTGTTTTTCGCGGTGGTCGGCTCATGGTGGGGCTATGAGAATGACCTCGGCGTTTTTGCCGCGGCGATGGTCGGCGGACTGATCGGCTTTCTCGTCTATAACTTCCATCCCGCCAAGGTATTCATGGGCGACACCGGCTCGCTCTTTCTCGGCGGCGCGGTGGCAGGACTGGCGTTCGCCTACGATATGCCGCTCGTGCTGCTGCTCGTCGGCATCGTCTACATCTGCGAAACGCTCTCGGACATCATTCAGGTCGCCTACTTCAAGGCGACGCACGGCAAGCGCATCTTCAAGATGGCGCCGCTGCACCATCACTTTGAGCTGTGCGGCTGGAGCGAGGTCAAGCTTGTGACCATCTTCACGCTCGTCTCCGCCGTGTTCTGTATGCTGGCGCTCTGGGGCGTGATCGGAAGATACCACTTCTAAAGCACAATCATAAAAACGATAAGGGGAGGTGAACCGGTATGACGAAGGAGGAGCGCGAGCTGCGGCGCGAGCAGCGCGAGCACATGAAGCGCATGGAGGCTGCCGCGAAGGAGGCGGGCCGCGGACCCATCGATGTGCCGTTTCTCCTGCTCGTGCTGCTGCTCACCGGCGTGGGGCTCATCATGCTGCTCTCGGCGAGCTTTCCATCTGCCTATTATGAGTCGGGCGACCCGCTGTACTACTTTAAGCGGCAGGCGGCCTTTGCCACGCTCGGCCTTGCCGCCATGGTCGTCATCGGGCGCATCAACTACGCGCGCTTCCGCGGCGTGGCCAAGATCGCGCTGGGCATTTCCATCGCTCTGCTTGTTGCGGTCATCATTCCCGGCGTCGGTATCACGAGCCACGGCGCGACGCGCTGGCTCGGTATCCCGGGCACCACGATGCGGTTTCAGCCGTCGGAGATCGCCAAGCTTGGCGTCATCCTTTATTTTGCCGACAGCATCTCCAAAAAGAAGGACAAAATGAGAACGCTCCGCTACGGTATCCTGCCCTACGGCTTTATCCTTGTCCTCATTGCGGTGCTGATGTACTTCGAGCCGCACCTTTCCGGCACCGTGCTCATTCTCGGCATCGGCGCGGCGATGATGTTCGTCGGCGGTATCCGCGGCTACTGGGTCGGCATCGGCATCGGTGGTGTGGCGGCGGTGGCGTATGCGTTCCTCTCGGGCCTCATTACCTACAACTCCTCGCGCATCGCCATCTGGCTCGACCCGCTCAACGATGCCTTTAAGACGGGCACGGGCTACCAGACGCGCCAGAGCCTTATTGCCATCGGCTCGGGAGGCCTCCTCGGTCTCGGCCTCGGCAAGAGCCGGCAGAAGTTCCTCTTCCTGCCCGAGGAACACAACGACTGCATCTTCTCCATCATCTGCGAGGAGCTGGGCCTGATCGGCGCGACGCTCATCATGGCCATCTTCGCGCTGCTCATCATCCGCGGCTACTGGATCGCGCTCCACGCGCGCGACCGCTTCGGCAGCCTTCTTGTCGTGGGCATTACCACGCAGATCGCCTTACAGGTTTTCTTAAACATCGCGGTCGTGACGAATCTTGTGCCGAACACCGGCATCTCGCTGCCGTTCTTCAGCTTCGGCGGCACGGCGCTCGCCATCCAGCTCGCGGAAATGGGCGTGGTGCTGAGTGTTTCGCGGCAGATGCCGCCAGGCTGAAAAGCTCAAAAATATGCCGCGGCGGAAAAAAGACCGCCGCGAGGAAGAAAGGGGGACGGAAGGCATGAACGTTATTTTCACCTGCGGCGGCACGGCGGGACACGTCAACCCCGCGCTGGCGCTCGCAGGCTTCCTGCGGGAGAGAGACCCGAAGACCCGCATCCTCTTCGTCGGCGCGGAGCGCGGACTGGAGCGCGACCTGATCGCGCACACGCCCTATCCGTTCCGCACGGTCAACATCTCGTCCTTCCACCGCTCCCTTCGGCCGAAGGAGCTGCGCCATAACCTCGTCTCCGTGCGCAATCTGATGCACGCGAAGCGTGAGGCGGACGCCATTCTTGATGAATTTCAGCCCGACCTCATTGTCGGCACGGGCGGCTACGCGAGCTATCCCGTCGTGCGCTACGGCCACGCGCGCGGCATTCCGACGGCGGTGCACGAGTCGAACGCCGTTCCGGGGCTGACGACCCGACTGCTCGAAAATCATTGCGACCGCATTCTCGTCGGCTTTGAGGACTGCCGGCGGTATTATAAGCACAAGGACCGCGTGGTCGTCACCGGTACGCCGGTGCGCGGCGACTTCTTCACGCAGACGAAGGCACAGGCCAAGGAAAAGCTCGGCGTGAACGACGGCCGCCCGCTCGTCGTTTCGTTCTGGGGCAGCCTCGGCGCGGGGAACATGAACCGCGTCACGGCGGAGCTTCTTTATCTTGAGGCGGCAAAGGAGCCGTTTCACCACATCCATTCCGTCGGCTCGCTCGGCTGGCAGAAAATGCACGAGTGGGTGAGCGGGTATGGCGTGGACCTGCGAGACCATCCCTCGCTCGACGTGCGCGAGTATATCTACGACATGGCGGACGTCATGCGCGCCGCCGACCTTGTGATCTGCCGCGCGGGCGCGTCCACGCTCAGCGAGCTGACGGCGCTCGGCGTACCGGCCATCCTCGTGCCGTCGCCGAATGTGACGAACCACCATCAGGAGAAAAACGCCGCCGTGCTCGGCGAGCACGGCGCGGCGCTCGTCCTGCCCGAGGAGGGTTTGGACGGCAAGCGCCTGTTCACGGAGGCCGCCGCGCTGCTGCGCGACGAAACGCGGCTCACGGCGATGCACGAGGCTTCGCTCCGACTCGGCGTGCGCGACGCGACCGAGCGCATCTATGAGACCGTCATGGCGCTTGTCAAATAAAAGCCTGCGGCGCAAGCCGCAGGCTCAGACCATATTCAGTTGAGCTTGAAGTCCATCCACACGGGATTGTGGTCGGAGTAGAGGAAGCCGGCGTCCAGCACGGCGCTGTCCACGACCTCCACATTGTCGCTCACGAGGAAGCCGTCCACCGTCAGGCGGAAGGTCGTCTCGATGCTGTACGGCTCGGACGCCGTGCGGCAGGAGGCGGCGGGCGCGGTCTCGTCAAAGGGCGCGACGAGCGTCAGCCCCGCGGGGATCGTTCCCTCCGGGATGGGCTGCGCCCAGGTGTCGTTTTCCCCAGCGGCCACACCGAAGATCTCCGGCGAATTGCCGAGCAGGTCCTTGTTGAAGTCGCCGCCCGCGACGCAGTAATTGCCCGCCTCGTATTCCGCAAGCATATCCGCGCACAGCAGCGCAAGCTGCTCGGTGGCGATGGCGCCGTCCGAGGTGTAGGCAGAGAGGTGGAGATTATAGAGGACAAGCTCCTTGCCGCTCGCCGTCGGGATGCGGCTGACCGAATAGCAGCGGTCGAGGTCAAGGAGCTTCATAAAGCCGCTCTCCACCGGCAACTCCCGCCGCGCGGCGGAAGCGATGGGGTGGCGCGAAAGCGTCACGATGCCGGACTGATTCGCTCCGTGGGGTTGAATGAGCGGGTAGAAAAGATAGGGGCTGTCGTAGTTCTGCGCGAACACCTCGTCAAATTCGCATCCCGTCATGGCGTCGCTCAGATAGGCGGTCTCGTCGATGTGCCAGCTGCGCGTGCCGTCGGTGTCGACCTCCTGAAAGAGGGCAAAGTCGGGCGAAAGGCCTTTGACGAACGCGACGATGCCGCGCATATTTTCATCTACCGCCTGCCGACTGCGGGCGCGGCTCTCCCTGCCGCCGTCCATAAAGAAGCTGTAGTCGGCGCTGTACGCGCCGAAGCCCGCGTTCGCGGACGAAACGCGGTAGACGGCGCCGGTCTCGACCGCGTCCTCCATGGGGACTGCGTCCCTGCTGCTGCAATGCATTACGCTGAGACTCTGGTCGCCGACGCGGTGGTAGCTCGCGAACACATAGACGACGTACAGCATGACGAGAATGAGCAGCGCGAGCAGTACGAGCCCAAGCGTTTTGCAGATCGTTTTTCCCTTCATGATATGACCTCGCTTTTGGATTTTTTCGGAATTTTACCATAAAACACCACGAAAGTACACCCCTTTTTCCTCCCGCGCCGGAACCACGGCGCACCGTGGGCGCATACTATGGCTTAGTTTGTTGACCCATCGGGAAAGGGAGGAACGGCACATGAGCTATCTGAGCATCGAGGGCGGCGCGCCGCTTCACGGAGAACTGACGATACAGGGCAGCAAGAACAGCGTCCTGCCCGTGCTGGCGGCGACGATCCTCGCGCGGGACGTCTGCCGCATCGAGAACTGTCCGCGTCTGCGCGACGTGGACGCGTCCGTCGCCATCCTGCGCCACCTCGGCTGCCGCGTGCGGCGCGACGGCACAGCGCTGGAGGTGGACACTGCGCCGATGGCGCGCTGCGACATTCCTGACGAGCTGATGCGCGAAATGCGCTCGTCCATCATTTTTCTGGGCGCAATCCTCGCGCGGCAGGGAGAAGCGGTCTTGTCCTACCCCGGCGGCTGCGAGCTCGGTCCGCGGCCCATCGACCTGCATCTGGCCGCCCTGCGTGAGCTGGGCGCGGAGATCACCGAGCGCTACGGCGAGCTGCGCTGCAAGGCGAAATGCCTTCGCGGCACGGACATCACCCTCGCCATTCCGAGCGTCGGCGCGACGGAGAACGCTATTCTCGCCGCCTGCGGCGCGGAGGGCACAAGCGTCATCTACAACGCGGCCCGCGAGCCGGAGATCGTCGATCTTCAGGCGCTGCTGCGAAGCATGGGCGCGCGGGTGAACGGCGCGGGCGGCTCCATCATCACGGTCGAGGGCGGCACGGCGCTGCACGGCTGTACGCACCGCGTCATCGGGGACCGCATCGTCTGCACGACCTACCTCTGCGCCGCGGCGGCGGCGGGCGGCGAGGTGCGGCTCACCGGTGTGGACTACCGCGCGGTGTCCACCGTGGCGCTCTCGCTTGCCGAGAGCGGCTGCGAGGTGAGGAGCGAGGCGGACGCCGTTTCTCTGCGCTCGACCGGAGCGCTGCGCTCCGTGCGCCCCGTGCGTACCGCGCCCTATCCGGGCTTTCCGACCGACGCGCAGCCGGTGCTGATGGCGGCGCTGCTCAGGAGCGAGGGCTGCACGGTCTTTGTCGAAAACATTTTTGAAAACCGCTACCGACACGTTGACGAGCTCTCGCGCATGGGCGCGGAGATCCGCGTCGCGGGACGCGTGGCAGTGGTGAACGGCGTGAGGACGCTGCACGGCGCGGCAGTCAAATGCACCGACCTGCGCGGCGGCGCGGCGCTGGTGATCGCGGGACTTTCCGCCGAGGGAACGACCCGCGTGACGGAGCTCACGCACATCGATCGCGGATACGACGCTATCGAGCGCGACCTGGCCGCGCTCGGCGCACAGATCCGCCGGGAGACTACATAGAAACGAAAAGGATACAAAAGCTATGGCACGAAATCGCAGCACGAATCGCAGACGCCGGCGGGGAAGATTTTCTTTCCTGATGAAGCTCCTGTGCAGCCTGCTCATCGCCGGCGCGGTCGTCGCGGCGCTGACCATTTTCTTCAAGGTGCAGAGCGTCACGGTGAGCGGCAATGCGCGCTACACGAGCGAGGAGATCATCGCGGCCTCGGGCATCGAGATCGAGGATAACCTCTTCCTGCTCAACAAATACAGCGCCGCGCAGGCCATTTTTGAAAAGCTGCCCTATGTGGAGGAGGCGACGATCAACCGCGCTCTGCCAGACACCATCGTTATCACGGTGCGGGAGTGCGCGGCGGCGGCGGGCGTCGTCACGCCGGAGGGCTATTGGCTCATCAGCGAAAACGGTAAGCTCCTCGAGCGGACCGACACGCTGCCGTCCGGCTGCCCGAGCATCACGGGCGTCGAGCCAGAGTCGCCCGCGCTGAGTGCGCAGCTCTCGCTCGGTGAGGAGAAAACGCTGACGACGGAGACACTGCTCACCCTCGTGCGGACGGCGGGCGGTTACGGTATGCTCGCGGGCATCGGGAGCGTCGACCTGTCTGATGCCGAGGCAATCATCTTTACCTATCTGGGCCGCTTCACCGTGCGCCTCCCGTGGGACTCCGACCTCGACTATATTTTCCGCAGCGTGCAGGATCTGGTAAACGGTCTGGAGTCGAACGAGACGGGCGAGATCAACTATATGCTGCTCAAGTCCAAGGGCGAGATGCACTTTATCCCGTCCGCGCCGGGCGCGTAAAAAAGTTTTCGGGAAATCGCGCGCGGCTATTGACCGCGAGAAAAAAGCGTTATACAATAGACTTGTTTTAGAATACACTTGATGTTGTGGCGGCACCGACATGATCCGCCCGCATTCTACAAGAGATAGTAGGAGGAACCGATATGGCATTCGGATTGGATACCGGCGTTGAAAACGTCGTCAGGATCAAGGTCATCGGCGTCGGCGGCGGCGGCAATAACGTGGTCAACCGCATGGTGCGCTCCGGGACCCGCGGCGTGGATTTCGTCGCGGTCAATACCGATAAGCAGGCGCTCAACGTTTCCAGCGCTACCTATAAGATCCAGATCGGCGAGAAGCTGACCCACGGCCAGGGCGCGGGCAGCGATCCCGAGGTGGGCCGCAAGAGCGCGGAGGAGAGCCGCGCCCAGATCTCCAAGGCGCTGGAGGATACCGACATGGTGTTCATCACCGCCGGCATGGGCGGCGGCACTGGCACGGGCGGCGCGCCCATCGTGGCCGAGATCGCCCGCGAGCAGGGCATCCTGACCGTCGGCGTCGTCACCAAGCCGTTCGGCTTTGAGGGCCGCCGCCGGATGCAGCAGGCCGAAAAGGGCATCGAGGAGCTGCAAGGCAAGGTCGATTCCCTCGTCATTATCCCCAACGAGCGCCTCAAGCATGCGACCGATCAGAAGATCACCTTCGCCAACGCCTTTGAGATCGCGGACGATGTGCTGCGTCAGGCGGTGCAGTCCATTTCCGACCTCATCCGCGACACCGGCTTCATCAACCTCGACTTTGCCGACGTCACCGCCATCATGAAGAACGCCGGTATGGCGCACATGGGCGTGGGCCGCGCGGCGGGCAAGGGCAAGGCCGAGGAGGCCGCCCGCATGGCCATCTCCAGCCCGCTGCTCGAGACCTCCATCCACGGTGCGCGCGGCGTGCTCATCAACGTTACCGGCTCCATGGATATCGGCCTTGAGGAGGTCGAGCAGGCCGCGTCGCTGGTGCAGGACGCGGTGCATCCCGACGCGCTGACCATCTTCGGCGCGACCTTCGACGAGTCGATGGACGACGAGATCCGCGTCACGGTCATTGCCACCGGCTTTGCCGACGGTAAGAGCGCCGCGGCTGCCGCGCCCGCCGAGGAAAAGAAGGCGGCGGAGGCGAAGCCCAGCATCGAGCCCATCAATTATGAAGAGGACAAGGCGGCTGCCGAGGCGGAGAAGAAGGCTGAGGAGGAAGACGATCCCTTTGCCGACATTTTCAAAATTTTCAATCGCGAGCGTTGATTTTTCCGAATTTTTCCGAAAACCGCAGGTTTTGACCTGCGGTTTTCTTTTTTTGTCTCCCTGCCGCGAAAGCAAGTCATTTCCATGCCAATGCCGACAGATTTTGTGCGGGCTATTTTTTGCGCTTTTACAAAAAGTAACGGGGCCGCAAGCAAAAACGCGGCAAAAAAATTTCAAAAGGAAACGATTTCCTTTTGAACAGGAGAGGTGATGGGATGGATGAAAGGCGACGGAAACGGAGCAGGCGGCATGGCGCTGCCGCCTGCGCGGCATTGGTCTTTGCACTCTCCGCCCTGCTCGTGCCGGCGGGAGCCGTGAGTGCGCCGGACCCGGGCGGAGAGACGCAGCTGCTCGTGCCGGTCGGCAAGGCGATCGGCGTGAAGCTCTTTGCCGAGGGCGTGCTGGTCGTGGGGCTTTCGGAGAACGAGGGCGCCGTCTCTCCCGCGAAGAAGGGCGGCATGAAGGCCGGCGATCTGATCTTGACGATGAACGACGTCACCATCGGCTCGACGGAGCATCTGCAGTCGCTTCTTGCGGAGAACGGAGAGCGGGAGGCAGCCTTCGGCGTGCGCCGCGGCGGTCGGCTCGTGAAGCTCGCCGTCTGTCCGAAAAAAGGGCAGGACGGCGTGTGCCGCCTCGGCGCGTGGATCCGCGACAGCATGGCGGGCATCGGCACGGTGACCTTCTATGACCCGCAGACGGGCGCATTCGCGGCGCTCGGCCACGGCATCACGGATGTGGACACCGGCAAGCTCATGCCGCTCTCACGCGGCAGCGTGATGGCGGCGAGCGTCAAGGCGGTCAAGCGCGGCGCAAGCGGCTCGCCGGGCGAGCTGCGCGGCGACTTTGATCTGACGCGCGACCTCGGCTTGCTTTACGCGAACACAGAGTGCGGCATATTCGGCGTTTTGCCAGAGGAGAACCGGCCGGAGGCCGTCGGGGAGGCGATCCCCGTCGCACGGCGCACGGAGGTCCGCACCGGCAAGGCGGTCATTCTGGCAAACTGCAGGGGCGACGAGGTGTGCGCCTATGAGATCGAGATCGAAAAGCTCTACAGCGGCTCCGCACCCACGCGCAATCTGCTCCTGCGGGTGACCGACCCGGCGCTCATCGCGCTCACGGGCGGCATCGTGCAGGGCATGAGCGGCAGCCCGATCGTGCAGGATGGGAAGCTCGTCGGCGCGGTGACGCACGTCCTGCTGGACGACCCGCAGAGAGGTTATGGCATTCTCGCGGAAAATATGCTTTCCGCCTCCGGCATGACGGCGCAAAGCGCGGCGAGCGCCTGACGGAGGACTTAACGGCAGGAGATGTTATCCTGCTGTTAAGTTTGTGCTAAGAGTCCAAAAAGCTCGAACGATGTCGTATAAAATTTGTGCTAAACGACAAAAATCTACTTGAAAACATTGTGCAAATGTGATAGTTTATAGCCAAGGCAAAACGAAACATCCGATTCGCGTCGGAATGCGGTTGTCGAAGCCAAAGTATTGAGGAGGAAGGAAAAGGAACAGGCAAATGGAGAACAGGATCAAGGTCGTATTGGCGGATGCCAACGAAAATTTCCGCACGATGCTGCAGCAGACGATAGAAAATACGGGTGAATTTGACGTGGTGGGGAGCGCCGGGGACAGCGCGGAGGCATGGAAGATGATCGAACGGGAACGTCCGCAGCTTGTAATTACAGACGTGATCCTGCCGGAGCTGGACGGCTTCGCGCTGCTCGACCGGATGGCAAAGCTGCCGGCGCGGCCGAAGACGATCCTGGTTTCCGCCTTCTACCGCGAGCAGATGGTGATGCAGGCAATGGAGCAGGGCGCGGCCTACTTCATGGCAAAGCCCTGCGAGGCCGGCTCGCTGCTCGAGCGGATGCGTCAGGCCGTCCGGAACGGGGAGACGGAGGAGAAAAGCCCCGTCGCGCTGGAACGCCTTGTGACCTCCATCATCCACGAGGTCGGCGTGCCGGCGCACATCAAGGGCTATCAGTACGTTCGCGAAGCGATTATCCTCGCCGTGCAGGATATGGACGTCATCAACGCCGTGACCAAGGTGCTCTACCCCGAGGTCGCGCGCCGCTACAACACCACACCCTCGCGCGTGGAGCGCGCCGTGCGTCACGCCATCGAGACCGCGTGGGATCGAGGCGACCTGGAAACGCTCCAGCGCTACTTCGGCTACACGGTGTCGAATACCAAGGGCAAGCCCACCAATTCGGAGTTCATCGCCATGATCGCCGACCGCATCCGCTTGCAAAGCAAGGGCAAGATCGCGTAAAAAATGAAAAAACAGAGCCGCGGCTGCGGCTCTGTTTTCCGTATTGGGCTCAGAGGACCTTATCGAGGAAGCTCACGAGGCGCGGGCTCTCGGGGTGAGCAAACAGCTCGTGCGAGGGCTTATCCTCCTCGATGTGACCGCCGTCGAGGAAGATGGTGCGGCTGCTGACCTCGCGTGCGAAGCGCATCTCGTGCGTCACAACGATCATCGTCATGCCGCTCTCGGCGAGGTCCTTCATCACGTCGAGCACCTCGCCGATCATCTCGGGGTCGAGGGCGCTGGTCGGCTCGTCGAAGAGCATGACCTCGGGGTCCATCATCAGCGAGCGCACGATGGCGATACGCTGCTTCTGACCGCCGGAGAGCTGGCTGGGATAGGCGTCGGCGCGGTCGGCAAGGCCCACGCGGCCGAGCAGCTGGAGCGCCTTGGCCTCAGCCTGCTCCTTGTCCATGCCCTTGATGCGTGTGGGCGCGGCGGTCAGGTTGTGCATCACGTTCATGTTGTTGAAGAGGTTGAACTGCTGGAACACCATGCCCATCTTCTGACGGTGCTGGTCGATGTGCTTGCTCTGTCCCTTGGCGCAGATGTCCACGCCGTCGAAGAGGATCTGGCCCGAGGTCGGCGTCTCCAGCAGGTTCAGGCAGCGCAGAAAGGTGCTCTTGCCGCCGCCCGAGGGACCGATGATGGACACGACCTCGTTCTTTTCAAAATCAACGCTGATGTGCTTGAGCACGTCGAGCTTATGGAAGCTCTTGCACAGGTCAACGACCTGAAGGATCTTCTCATTTGCCATGATTCATCTTCCTTTCTGCCAGAGCGATGAGGCGGCCGCCGGTGAAGGTCATCGCAAAGTAGCACAGCGCCGCGATGGCAAGGCACGCAAGGCTCTTGAAGGTCAGAGCGATGACGTCGTTCGTGCGGAACATCAGGTCGGCAAGACCGATGACCGAAACGATGGACGACTCCTTGATGACCGTGACGAACTCGTTGCCGAGCGCGGGGAGAATGTTCTTGATCGCCTGCGGCAGCACGACGAGGCGCATAGCCTGACTGTGGCTGAAGCCGACGCTGCGCGCGGCCTCCATCTGCCCGACGTCCACGGCCTGCACGCCGGAACGAATGATCTCGGCGACGTAGGCGCAGCTGTTGATGCTCATGGCGATAATGCCGGCGGAAAAACGCGAAAAGTTCGGGATCCACGAAATGTCCGGCAGCGTGAAGCCGACCATGGGAAGTCCGTAGAAAATAAACATGAGCTGCACCATCAGGGGCGTCCCGCGGATGAACTCGATGTAAGCGACCGCCAGCCACTTGAGCGGCAGAATTTTGCTCATGCGCATACTGGACATGAGCGTGCCGAAGATCGTGCCGAAAAACACGGTGAATGCGGCGATGATGAGCGTATTGACAATGCCTTCCTCAAAAAAGCTGTGATAGCGGACGACGAGCTTTCCGATCGTCTGAATAAATTCCATGGGGACTCCTCCTCAAAGCACTGCGGGCTTCGCCGCCGAAACGGCGAAGCCCGTAGGTCGTGTTATCTTATTTTGCGTTCTGCTTACAGACCAAGGCTGGCAGCCAGCTCGACGGCTTCGTCGTAGGCCTTCTGATAGCTGCCGTCGGCAGTGACCTTGTTGATGACCTCGTTCACGACTGCGACCAGATCCTCGTTGCCCTTGGCGATGACGACGGATTTACCGAAGGAGGCTTCCTCGGCGGTAAAAGTGAAGTTGGAGACTTCAAGCGCGCCGTTGCTGGAGGCGACGAGCGCCTCGCCGACTGCCTGATCGACGACCAGACCCGCGATGTTGCCGTTCTGGACCTCAAGGGCGAGGGTAGGGTACTTTTCAAGCTCGAACAGCTCGCTCTCGGGCAGAGCGGACTGGATCAGCTGGGACTGGATGGTGCCCTTCTGTGCGCCGACCTTCAGACCGACAAGGGATTCCTTGGTGGAGTAGGTGTCGGCGTTGCCGGCCTTGACGATCAGCAGCTGAGCGCTGGTCTCATACAGGTCGCTGAAGTCGATCTCCTCGGCACGCTCGGGGGTGTTGGTGAAGGCCGCGATGCCGAGGTCCACCTGACCGGACTGGACGGCGGGGATGATGCCGTCGAAGGCCATGTCCACGACCTCCAGCTCAACGCCGAGACTGTCGGCGATCTGCTGGGCCAGCCACATATCGCAGCCGGCGAAGTTGGCGTCGAGATCCTTGAACTCATAGGGAGCGTACTGGGCTTCGGTGCCGACGACGACCTTGCCCTTGGCCTTGATCTGCTCAAGCAGGGTGGCGGGCTCGGCGGGCTGCTGCTCTTCCTGTTGCTGCTGCTGATCGTCAGCGGGCTCCTGCGCGGTGTCCTTCTTGCCGCAGCCGGTCATCACGGCCAGCAGCATCGCGGCGCCGAGCGTCAGCGCCAGCAGCTTCTTCATCATGTTAAAGTTTTTCATCTTTTCCTCCGTTCCGTGCATTTGTATGCGCGATTTCGTATTTGATGTGGATAATTATACTCTGCGGAACGGATTTGTAAATAGCCGCCTCGAACGATGATGATGAAAAGTTATCCAGATTTATTGTGCAATTTATGCAAAAAGGCGGAGAAGCTGTCAGAACGACAGCTTCTCCATGCGGTCAAACGCGGCTTTGAGCCGGTCGATGCCGACGGTGCAGGCGATGCGGAAGTGGCCCGCGGCGCTCACGCCGAAGGGTGTGCCGGGACTGACGAGAACATGGGCCTGATCGAGTAGGACCTTGCAGAAGGCTTTTTCGTCCAGTCCCGTTTTCTCCACGCCGGGGAAAAGGTAGAACGTGCCCTTCGGCCGCACCAGACTCAGGTAGGGGATCTTTTCGATGCGATCGGCGGCGTAGAAGATGCGGTCGCGGTAGGCGGTGACATATTTCTCCCGAATCTCCTTTCGCATGGCGAGCGCCTGCAGAGCGGCGCGCTGCGAGACGGACGGCGCGGAGTAGATAAGCGAGCCGTTGACGCGGTTCATCACCGCCAGCAGCTCCGGCTCGGCGATGATCACGCCCACACGCCAGCCGGTCATCAGGAAATTCTTGGAAAAGCTGTTGAGCGTGATGGTGCGCTCGGCCATGCCGGGCAGCGTGCGGATGGGGCAGAAGTCGCCCTCGTAGAGATAGGTGGTATAGATCTCGTCGGCGGCAATGAGCAGGTCATGCTCCTGCGCGACGCGGGCGAGCAGCTCGAGCGTCTTCCCGTCGTAGCCCATGCCGGTGGGGTTCGTGGGATTGTTGAAAACGATGGCCTTGGTGCGCGGGGTGATGGCGGCGCGCAGGCGCGCCTCGTCGATGGCATAGTCCTCGCTCGCGTAGGTCGGCACGTCCACGCATACGCCGCCTGCCAGCTCGATCTGCTCACGGTACATGGGGAAGTAGGGCGAGAAGACGATGACCTCGTCGCCGGGGTCGAGGATGGCGAGCATCACGAGCGCCATGCCGAGGCAGCTCGACGCGCTCACGAGCACATGGTCGCGCGGGAGACGCTGACCGAAGTCCTCCTCCCACGCGCGGCAGACCGCGTCGATCAGCTCGGGGTCGCCCTTGGGGTCGCCGTAGTGCGTGTGACCCGCCTTCGCGTCGCGGAAAGCGGCATTGATGATGCTCTCGTCGGTGGTGAAATCGGTGTCGCCGATGCTCAGGTCGATGATGTCCTTGTATTTGGCAAGCGCCTCGGTGTCGAGCGACAGTCCGGCGCCGCTGCTCTGAAATCGCTTGGCGATGTAGCTATGCTTCATGCTTGGAAGCCTCCTTGACGTGTGGAATGACGGTCGAGCCGTTCGGAATGACGTAGATGGACTTGCCCTCCAGCTGCGCGGCGTCAAGCAGGGCGTTGACGTCGGAAAACGCCTTTATGCCCATGGGCGCAACGTCCTCCGGGGCAATGCTCGAATAGAGCAGGATGTTGTAGCGCTGCGCCTGCTCGCAGTTGAGGAAGAAAATGTAGCCTGCGACGGTGAAATGCTCGCGCAGCCGTTGCTCGATGGTGCCGGCGACGAGGTCCTTCGCCCAGTCGAAGTATTCGGCGGGGCCGCCGCCCTTGCGCGCCTCGATGATGAGGATGAGCGTGCCGCCCGGCTTGAGGCCGGATTCGATGTTGTCGATGGTCTTGGTGCCCTGGTAGAGCGAGATGTCCTTCGGGAAGCCGCCGCAGCTGGCAACGATCACGTCCGCCTTTTCCGGCACGTCCACCTGATAGATGCGGTCCACCATGCGGCAGGCCGCCTCCCACGAGGTGAGGTAGTGACCGGAGAGAATGGCGGCAAGCTGCATCTGGGCGTTCATCACGAGGTTGACGATGAAGAGATTTTTCACCAGCCCCGCCGCCTCGCACATATCCTCGTGCAGCGGGTTGCCCTTCAGAACGCCGTTGCCGATGGCGGGGTTGGAGCGCAGCTGCGCCGCGTCGAGCGAGAAGGCGTGGTTGTGGAAGATGGTCTCGCGCCCGCTGATGCCCGGCAGGATGCTCTTGCGTCCGCCGCCGAAGCCCGCCATCACATGATGCGTCACCGCGCCGAGACAGACCACGAGGTCGGCCTCGGCCGCCGTGCGGTCGATGGAGACCGGCGTGCCGTGCGGCGTGGTGCCGAGATAGACAAGGTCTTTCGCTTCGCAGTCGTGGTTCTTGACTTTGACGCGGTCGTAGACCGCGTCGGTCACGAGCGTGCGCAGCTCCTGCTCGTCGCCGCCGATGTGCGTGCCGTTGGCAATGACGATGGTGATGTCCTCCTCACGCACGCCGCAGCGCTCCGCGAGGTAATCCACCAGATGCGGGACCACGAGGTCCTGCCGCATCCAGAAGCGCGTCATGTCGCTCACGACCAGCGCGACGGTATCGCCCGCCTTGGCGCGCTCGCACAGCGGCGCGCTGTCGATCGGAGCGTCGAGCGAGGCCCACAGCGCCGCGCGGATATCGGCAAGCGGGGCGACGGCGTTGCCGTGCAGCTCGCCGATCACATTTTTCTCGTCCAGCGGCAGCTCCACCGTGCCGCTGCCGTAGGCAAATGAATAGGTTTTCATACGGTTCCATCCCATCCTACTTTGAAATAATATAGGAGTATACGGCAAAGCAGCGGAAGATGCAACAGCCAATATTCATAAGATTTGAAAGATTATTGATTTAAATATGGGGAAAGCAGAAAATTCGAATACCGGCAGGCGGCAGAGCGCACCTTGACAACCGAATACCGGCACCGTATAATGCAAGACAAGGGGGAGAGAAAAATGTTTGATGAAAAGGAAATTGCTTACTTGCAGGAGATGGAAGAAAGAATTACCCGCAGCATGGCCGTACTTATTGAGAGTGATGTCACGCCGAAGTTCAACCTTTTGGCGGACGGCATTAAGGACATTCAGGAAAAGCTCGTGCCGCGCTCCCGCATGGACGATTTGGAGGACGAGGTGAAATTCCTCAAGCTCATGTGCCGCCAAATGGCGGAGGATATTGCAAAGCTGAAAAAGGCGAACTGAATACACGATACAGCAGGACGGTGCCGATGTTCGGCATCGTCATATTTTATCCGGCAGGGCAGCCCATAAGGAACAGAAGCGGAGCGGAAAAGTGCCGCATGCACGGAGTGCCCTGCTTCGCCGCATTTCACTTGCCCCGAGTATGTTCGATCCCCTTGAGGTGGAGCGAACAACGTGAGCGGAACCCAAAAAGAAGGACATGACGAAAGTCATGTCCTTCTTTTTGGAGGTGACACCCAGATTTGAACTGGGGAATGAGGGTTTTGCAGACCCTTGCCTTACCACTTGGCTATGTCACCGTATGGAAAAAGGAGCAAATGCTTTGCAAAAACCCTTATATATCAGCACTTTGCGGATTTTCTTACAGCAAGAATTATAACACAAAAAACAGCATTTGCAAGGCCCTTAAAAATGCAGACCCTTGCCGCTATCCCAAAAGGTTGCCCGCCAGAAGAGGACGATGTCGGCGTAATGGACATGACTTTTTCGTTCTCCAAAATGTAAATTCGACCTTATTAAAAACCGCTATTTTTGACCGATGTTTTTTTGCTTTTCTCTCCGTTCCACGAACTTTTGAACTACTGTTTCATGGAAGAAACACACTTCTGAATCATGTGTTCCTGATAAATGATTCCGTAAATATATGTTTGTTCTCCAAGTCGGGTAATAGTTTGATTATCCTCTTTAATATACAAAAATTCAGAGCTGTACCAGCATTCTCACGATGCCGGTGCAGCTCTTTTTTCATATATACCCTGACTCTATTTCTGAAAGGAGGTGTCCCCCCCCCCATGAGCTATGTCCTTACCCTTTTCCTTGTGCTATTCCTCTCCAACAGCAGAGAGCTTACGCCTATTCATATCTGGGTTATCGAGTTCTTTGTTCTCGGCTTTATCGTCTGCATCATCGGTATCGGAAATGAAAAATAAACATCAATTTTGAAAGGAGAAACTACCATGTCTACCAATGAAATCATCAGCAAAATCGAGGCCCTCCGCGAATGGGAATCCCTTATTGCCAACGCACAGGAGGAAGCCGAAGCCCTCCGCAATAGCATCAAGGCCGAAATGGAAAAGCGGGATTTGGAAGAGCTTGAAGCGGGAGCGTATATCGTCCGCTGGACTTCTGTGCTCAGTAACCGTTTTGACAGCTCTGCATTTAAGAAAAGCTATGCTGACCTCTATAAGACATTCACAAAACAGGTTTCGTCACGTCGCTTCAGCATCAGCGTGTAAGGAGGATTGAAAAATGAAACAACTGACTTCGTATAACCGTGTTGCTGGTTACTTGAACAAGCTCTTTGACCTCTTGAACGACCACTATTTTGAAAATGCACTTGTAAGGCCGACCATCACGATTCAGTCCACGCCCCGCGCCTACGGTCACTTTTCCATGCGTAACGATACTTGGGTATCTGTTACCGGCAACAGCAACGAAATCAACATCGGCGCGGGAACATTGGCAAGGCCCATCGAGAATGTATGCGCCACGCTCCTACATGAGATGGTCCATTACTACTGTCACGTCAACGGCATTAAAGACACGAGCCGAGGCAATACCTACCACAATAAGCGCTTCAAGGAGATTGCGGAGAGCCACGGTTTGATAGTAGGCCATGACGAGAAGTATGGCTGGACGCTGACCTCACCGAGCGACGACCTTATCGAATTTATCCTGCAAAATGAGTTGACGGACATTCTCATTACGCGCAACGAGTTCTACGGCGTTGCGGTCGCAGGAACAGGAGCACACAACAGCACAGGCGCATCAGCTCCGCCGAGAACATCCAGCAGCCGCAAGTATGTCTGTCCTTGCTGCGGTAACTCTGTGCGGGCAACGAAGTGCGTCCATATCGCTTGTATGGATTGTCGGGAGGAGATGGTGATAGCGGGATGAAGCCGATACGAAAAAGCAACTCCCCATGTATGAGCCGAAAAAGCCGTACATGGGGAGTTTTTTCGTAAAAGTGGAGGAATACGAACCGTAAAATCCAGCAATATCAAGGCTTTTCCGAATCTGCCGCCGAAAGTTCGTTTTTCGAGCGTGGTAAGTTCGGATTTGGGGCCAAAACAAAGGAGGAAATTACCATGAACATCAAGACCGTTGCGCTTACCAGAGAGCAGTATCAAGCCATCATTCAGACGATGAAGCAGGGCTTTACCGGATGCAGACCGAATGAGCGTGTTGCTACCGCTTTAGTCCTCGAAGCGAATCTTGGCTTGCGTATCTCAGACATTATCCATCTGCGACTTGCCGACATCGTAAAGGACGGAGAGCGTTACCGTCTTTCCATTGTGGAGCAGAAAACGAAAAAGGCACGGACATTCACCGTTCCCTTGGCGCTGTATCAGTTCATCCGCTGCTACTGCCTCGACCACAGGATTCCAGCGGAAAGCATTATCTTCCCCTTGACGGAACGTGCCGTGCAGAAGCACTTGAAGCTCGTCTGTGACTACCTTGGCTATCACGGCATCAGCACGCACAGCTTTCGTAAATTTTATGCCACGGAGATTTACAAGGATAGCGGGTACAATATCGCCCTTGTCCAGCAGCTCTTGCAGCACTCTTCCGCCGCCGTGACACAGCGCTACATCGGCATCCAGCAACAGGAGTTGGAGCAGGCCATCGAGGGGCATTTGATGCTTGACTTCTGAACCTGAACTTTCAATGAGAAATAGAAAGAAAAACGGCGCTCTGAGCGATTTTAGACAGGGGTAGTATCTCTATACTCAGAGCGTCGCAGAACGCCATTTACAGCGAAATTTATAAGTAATACAAAGGAGAATCCATATGACTTTTGAGGGTATCGTTATCTCAGCGCTTTTCCCGTTTTTGTTCATTGCGGTCATGCTGTGGTCGCATAGGTAAGAGTAAGGACAACGCCCCCAAACAGCAACGGATCCGCTGCGCGGTCCGTGCTGTGGGGGCGGGATGAAAGCTATGTCTTACCGTGTGCGTTTCTTTAGCTCATTGCTGACAATCCCTTTAGCAACTCAGCACTATCCTTGTAGTCACCTAACCCTATGAGGTATTTCTTTGCTACACTATAATTCCCTGATTCAATCTTTCTTTTTGCATAAAGGTATTTCATTTCATCTGCCATATCCAACGCATCCCTATAGTCTCCTGCTCTAAGAAAAAGTTGGTATGCAGGCATATACTGCTCCTTATTCATAAGTTGGATTGCACGGTCGTACTGCACTTCTGATTCAAGCTCGGCACTATCCTTGTAATCACCGAGTTCCCCAAACCCCGTTTCAACATCAAAAGAGCAATCCCCTTGCTTTAATCTTTGTTTATACCACTGGTAACTGCTTTCTTTCATCAGATTTTGACTATCCTTATAGTCGCCCAGTTTGGCAAATATCGCCCTTGCCTCATTATACTCTCCGTCAGCAAGCAATTCAGCGGCTTCGTTGTAGGTATTCTGCCTTTCTATGCAGGGGACCACAATGCCCCATATAGCAACAGCCAAACCAGCCACTAAACCAGTAGCAAAAAGTATAGCCGCAATGGATTTCCTGCGTTTTCTGCTCTTTATTTTTCCCTCTTCTGCAATTTTTCCTATATCAATATCAAGGAGATTTTTCAAATTTTCGTCCATTTCTGTATTCTCCTTACCTGTCTTTAGTCAACTCTTTGTCAATGGCATCGATAATGCTCTGAAGTTTTGCCCGCTCTTCCGTTGCCAGTTCGCCAATAGAGTCTAAAGCATTCTGAGCTTCATTTTTCTTGGCAAGAAGAGCTGCCTTTTCTTCTGCATGTGCTTGCCAATAATCATAAAAGCGCTTTTTCCGTGCGGCCTCGGCCTCTGCTTCAGCCGCTTTCTTTTCTGCTAAAGCTTTCCTTGCCGATTCTGCTACCGCCGCTGCCGCCTTTTTGTGCTCTTCCTCCGCATTGGCAATATTATGCTCAAATGTAAGCTGCAAAGCCTTATTTGTTGCTTTTACGCTCTCTGTTATCTCTGCAAATGCGTGCATAAACCAACATGACGCGAGAAGACAGTATACAACCGAAACATAGACAATCAATGAAAGTACAGCCGTTAAAAAGCCATCGTCTAAAAGTTCGAGAATAAACGCGAAAAAGAAAATCAAAGCTATTAGAATAACGCACACAAAGTTTACCATGGCATAGGTCTTCAGTTTTTTCTCTACATTATCGAACATGCTTTTCCCTCCAAAATTTATTTCTCGGTGAAAAAAATAAAAAAGTGCGCAGCACGAAGCCACGCACCGAAAAACGCAAGCTCCGTTGTTGCCACACAACTTTGTCACTCAAACGAATGCCAAAATAGAGCCTGCATTTTTACCAAAAAAATGCACACTCGTTCAAGTGACAAATATAAAGTTGTGTGGCAAAGCCATTGTACCATGCGTTTCTGAAAATAGCAATAGCTTATGAAATCAGACAGTTATGACGATTGCGCATGAAAAACGTCCCCCGAACAGCAGCGGATCCGCTGCGCGGTCCGTGCTGTGGGGGACGGAATGGACGGCCCCAATTTTTTTTATTCACTTCAAGCCCATCGAAAAAGCAAAGCGCCCATCCCCTACATCACATAGGAGACAGGCGCTGTGTTTATTCTTATGAGATTTCGGAAAACCTCTGCGATGTCATGATTTCGTCATAGCGCTTGATGTAGGCATTGGCTTTTTCTTCGACCAATGCTTCAACGTATTGCTCGAACTCCTCCTGTGTCACGCCCTCTTTTCTGGTGTAGAACGCATCGTAGCACTCCCAGCAAAAGAATCCGTTGTCCAAAAGCTCTTTCAATACGTCGAGGTAGATACAACTCTCATGCAAAAAAATTTCTGTTCCGTAGAGCTTTCCGCCCTCGGCTTTGATAACGGCTTTCTGGTACGCTTTCATTATCGCGTCAACCTCCGCCGTATTCTCCACATGATGCCCCATTGCGTTGCGGGTATGGTTCCGTATCTCTTTTTCCGTGTCAAAATACCGCCTCATATGCAGTTTTTTGATGACTTCACGAAGCTCTGCGAACTTTTGAACTACTGTTTCATTGGGGAAACATTCTCCTGAATGAACACATTCGTGTAGAATCATTTCATAAATATCTGTGGTTTCATTCTCCCAGTAATGTTGGTTCAAGGATAATGTAATTCTTGGAACAGAGGATTTCACATCTTTGGATAGATTTAGTCCATATTTGTTCAGTAATTCCTGTTTGATAAGCCGGTGAAAATTTTCATCGTGTTCTTCGGAATTGCTTGCTGATACACAGCTGTTTGTTGCGCGAAGTCCTATCTTGCGGATATAGTTTTTCTTCTTATCCCACGTGAAATGCAGCCTGAAGCTTATCGAAAGCTCTGGATAGTCGCTGTAATGCGTTTCGTTGATTTCATCGACCAATTCCTGATACGCTTCAAGATGTGGGTATCGCTGGTAGATAAGCTCTGAAACGTAATCTTCAAATTCGGTGTGGGACAAATCCTTTGGCTTTACGAGCTTTAGGTGAGAAGAGATAGCTGCGTCCTTAACAGCAATTTCGGAGCAAGTGGGAACAGCCTTCTTTCTGGCGTGGTTTTTGGTCGTAAACTCACCGATACCCTCCTGCTCACAGTAGGCGATAAGCTTCTGCTCGTTGTCGTAGTAATAGCGGTAGGTCTTGGCGTAGTTGTTCTTCTCATACCTGCTGCCGAAGCGGTACTTCTCGCATTCGGGGCTGATAAGGCCAATCTGACACATGAACTTGATGAGGTTAGAAGCATTGGCGGGTGAGCCTGCGATGGCAAGCATATGCTTGTTGGTCGTTGGAATAGGCATAATCGTACATCCCTCGGCTGCTCGGATGTTGCGCTCGTACTTCACAAAGGCAAGGACTTTGGAGAGCTGTTCCCTCTGCGATTTCTTCGACCTGTTCTTGGGAATCTGGAACGGCGGCAAGGTGTAGCCCTCACAGCGAGCGGGCTTCCAATCGCGGTCCTGTGCGGGGAATTTTTCCTTTTGCTCCTATTCGTGCAGGATGATTCTGTTATAAATACTAATAATATCCATCTTTTTTACTCCTTTTTCTAATAATTTAAAGATAAAAGAACGGCCTTGCCGATAACGACAAGACCGTTTTAAAAAATAGGCTTTATGCACCTAACAAAGCTTGTTCCATGTCCGTCACCGCAGCATCATCTTCGTTCGTTATTCATATTCTATTAGTACAGCTTCTTATCTCTTGTCCGCTTTGTACTTGTAATTATAGCATATAGTGTATGGGTTGTCAAGGATAATTTAATAAAAATATTATTTTTCTTTAACATTTGCATCAAAATTAGATAAATCTATTTTATTTTTGCAATTTTTAATTTATAATTAGCTCAAATTAAATATGCACAAAAGTATGGCGGAAAAATTATCTATTTTGACGAAAACAGATATTGCAACGCGGGCCTCATTACAATCCGAATACCTCAGCGAGCTTTGCGGTCGCGCTACGCCTTCCGAAGCCTTGGAGATTTCCCTTGCGTAAGCAGCTTGGCGGGAGAGAATGTATCATGCTGCTGTGAGATATAGTCTACGTCCAACTCGGTATAGCGTCTTGTCATGCGTAAATCAGAATGTCCCATCAGATGTTGTAGGCTAAACAGGTCGCCGCCGTTCTTCAAGAACAAGGTCGCAAAGCTGTGCCGAAGCTGATATGGTGTCAGCTTGATGCCGCTATCCTGACTGTGACGGGCAAACGCTTTGTCAAGGTGTGTGACCTTGAGCTGGTGTCCCTCGTAATTCGGGAAAAGCCAATCGTCCCATTCGTTGGGCTTTCTTGAAATAAACATATCAATCAGACCGGCGACATGGCTGCTGAGATAGGCTGTGCGTCGTATGCGCGTTTTCGCCGTCAATTTATCAACCGTAATGCTTTTGTTGTTCCTGCAATAATCTTCGTTGCGCAGGGACAGCAATTCTTTTGTGCGGATACCCGTATCGAGCATCACCATGCAGATAACATAGTCCCGCAGTCCCGTATAGGTGCCTTGGTCGAGTGAGGACAGAAATTGCTGCAGCGCTTCAACTGACGCGGGCTTGATGTTGCCATCGTCCCGCCGTTTGCGAAGCTTGTGGACTTTGATGGGATTTTTGCTGATATGACCTTGTTCGACCAGCCAATTCAAAAGAGCGTTGATATTCTGAAAGGGCTTATTATAGCGGGCGGGGGAGGTATCAGGGATTGCGGCGAAAAAGGTGAGCACGTCATTTTCAAGCTGTGCTTCGTCCAGACTGTTGCGGCTGTGCTGTAAAAAGCGGGAGAGACAGTTTTGGTAGTCTTTCATCGATTCTTCGCCGGTGTGCTGAGATTCCTTGACCAGCATAAATTTTTGAATCGCTTCGTCCAAGGTCAGCTGCTGCGGCTTCATTTTTACCATTCGCATAGGTTCCTCCAAATTACAAACCCTTTCCCCAAAGGGCCGATTTTGAAGAAAACCCGCCTTGCTGAAAATGCAAAATTGCAACTTTTCACAACAAAAAATGAGAGATTCAACCGAAAATGGCTGAATCTCTCAACTCTGGAGGTGACACCCAGATTTGAACTGGGGAATGAGGGTTTTGCAGACCCTTGCCT
>ERZ1106939.888-NODE-888-length-25004-cov-19.171911_pt1 | contig 25004 bp, 20 predicted proteins | sample MGYA00403669_ERZ1106939 | MGnify/ENA primary metagenome ERZ1106939 (study PRJEB35170, sample SAMEA104062447) | human gut metagenome | biome: human gut; feature: human-associated habitat; material: faeces | place: Denmark | collected 2012-09-28 ...
AGTTGAGTGCCGCGGTATTCGTTTTTCTTATTCAGCAAGACCTCCCGTCCGTTCAGCAGGAACAATGTATCCGGTCTTACATGCGGCTCCACATAGCCCACCACCAGATCAGCGCCCTCTTTCTGCGCCTGATGCGCCGCTTACGACAGGGCATACGTTTTGCTCACGCGGCCGCATAGCCAAAAAGGATTTTTAGCCTCCCCGGAGGGGCCTCCGCTTCCGGATCGTATGGGAAATTCGCGCATTCATTGTTTGTCTGCCCCCTATGTACTCACCCTCCCACAACTCGTCATAGAATCAATACCTTGTCCCGTTATCGTATCACGCGTAATACTACCAAACCGTGAATAATGGCGTCATGATCGGAAGATAGAATTGGGGCGCTCCCACCAGCAGGAAAACGAGCGCCAGAATCATTTGGCGCTCGTTTCATAACTGTGTGTATCGTCCCATCCCAAAATCCGTTTGGCCATCAGATAGATTCCCGGCTTGTAAAGGACCAGAACCACATCCAAGGCAGGACTCCGGCGTATAAAGTCCGTAATCGCTTGGCCGGCAATATAGATTGCTTCTTCTCGTGGGATGTGATATTCTCCCGAAAAAATAAGTGGAAACGCAATGCTTTTGCATCCGCTGGTCACTGCCCTTGTCATGGCGCGGCGGTAGCAGTCTGCCAGCAGTAACCGCTCTCGCTCCGCGCCTCCAAACCAGCCAGGTCCGGCCACGTGAATAATATAGCGGGCCGGCAGCCCAAAGGACGGCGTCATCACAGAATGTCCGATAGGACAATGGCCATGACGTCGGCAAGCCTCCTCCAGCTTTGCACTATCCGCTGCGGCGAAAATTGCCTCACAGATCCCCGGCGTACGCTTCAGTTCTGTGTTTGCAGCATTTACAATGGCATCCGTGGCAATATTTACAATATTTCCCATCCAAAGATGATACGGCATAGGCCTTCCTCCTTTACAGCAGAGCACCGCATACCAGATACCCCAAAGCGGAAATTCCGCTGGCACACAGCGCATACGGAATCTGAGACAACGCATGATCCATGTTCTCGATCTTACAGCAGCTGGATGTCAATACCGTGGCATCGGAATAGAAGCAGGCATGGCTGCCGAGCGTGGCGCCCGAGACAATCGCCCCCATGACCAGGAGCAGATTTGTGCCGATGCTCTCCGCCAGCGGCAGCAGGATTGGCGCAACGATGGCCGGAATCCCCCACACGCTGCCTGTACTGAAATTCAGGATCGCCACCACCAGAAATGTCACCAGAGGGAAGATCACGGCATTGACATGGGGCTGCACCAGGGTAATGATGTAATCGGCAATCCCGATATCGGTCATTGCCTCCTGCATGACAAACGCAAAGAAGATGATGGCCACCGTGGGAATCATGTTGCAAAAGCCGTGCATCGCCAGATCACAGAACCTGGAAAAGCTCATTTTGCCTCTGGGAATATAGAGTACAAAGCACACTGCAATCGCAGCAACCACGGCCAGAAACAGCTCTCCGGAAATGATTGCCAAGATAATCAACACGCCCACCGGCAGGATAAAGTCCATGAGGCTGCCCTGTGTCTGAAATTCCGACTCATCCTCCTCGTTGAGCGGTGCGCTCTCCGGCGAATAGACCTTGCCGGTCTCCTGAAGGCGGCGGTAAGCGGTCCGCATCCGCCCCAGCTTGGGAACAACGCCAACGATAAACAGCGGCACGATGATAACCGCTGCGATGGCGTAAAAGGCAAAGGGGATCACGTGATAGAATGTCTCTATCGCCGTTCCATAGCCCAGCTCCGCAATCCCCGGCTGCGTGAAAAATAGCCCGGAAAAGAAGATTGCCCAGGTAGAGAACGGCAGAATGGCACACACCGGCGCGCCGGTGGAATCGATGATGTATTTCGTTTAATATGCATATTCCTTGGCGAAGTTACAGGTTTCCGGTCACTTTTCTTCAATACTTCACCTGCTTTTTTAGCCCTCCACTCGAAGATGTCCTCCTTGTTGAGCGGACGGATGTAGTCGAACCAGACAAAAGAAGGCAGCTTGCTCTTATCTGGTGGAATCTGGTCCAGAGGATAGGCTGTACCGGTAGTCTTTCCAACAAAGACTCCGCGCTCCATCCTTCTCTCCTTCAAGTACATTTTCAAAAGTCCGCCTTCCGAATAGTTCATCATAATCAGCGAACTGTCCTTCTCCTCTACCGGATAATACACCACCAGTACATTGCCGTTCACCTCCACCAGACGCATGTCTCCATCTATAAAGAAAGCTTTCATCTCCTTACCGGAAACTTGGTTATAATGAATACTGTCCTTCTTCTCTACCGTCAAGGCCTGGTTGATGATATGTGCCCAGTCGATGGTACTGTCGTTCATGTAAATTTTAATTTCCTCACCCAGCAACTGCTGTTCCCCGTGCCACAAGATAGGGTCGGTATACATCGTCATGCAAGAGTCCTTGGAATTATACACCAACGAATCGCATACGGCCTGCACATCCGTGCGATAAGCACGCACCCTATGATAGGCACGCATCTCCCGGTACATGGAATCGGTATTCATATGGTAGGTAATCAGCCGCAAAGTATCACCGTGCATAAACAGACTGTCGCCCTGCGAATAGTCGATAGCTACGGCACGTTTAGTGGCAACGGCGCTTCCGGTCAGTTCGTTGTAGAAACAGTAATCGCCGGTCAACATGTTCCGGTTGACCGTATCATTCATCTGTACATTGTCAAAAGCCTCGCCGTATCCCAAGATGCGGTCGTAGAAAAGGCTGTCACCGGTCAGTTTCTTGCCGTCGTTGGTCAGTACGGAACGGTCGAGCAGCTCTGCCTGCTCAGTAGTCGTATTGTACACGCCACGTTCAGAATAGATATGATTCTGGTCACTCACAATATCGGAGGGACCTAAAATGGTAGCAATCTTGGTGGCCGTACTATACTTCAAGGTATCCGAAGTCAAGACAAACTTCGGGTTGACCAACTTCACGTCGTGGTTGAAGACAGCCAACTTGGTGGCAGGACTGTATTCTCCCCACTCGGAAGTCAGCACATTATCCTCGTCGGTCAGCGTACCGCCTTCGAAGTAATAGCCCAAATCGTACAGACGGTCATAGTTCAAACTGTCGGTTGTCAGCACCGTATTACGATTTATCATACGTACATTCTCACGCAGCATGGCCAGCTGCGACATGCCGTCATAATACAGATAGTCTCCATAGATAAACAAGGTGTCGCCCTGCTCCATACGCACATTGCCGAATGCCTCCACAGAATTTATCTTTTCGAATATCAGCGCACTGTCACAGAACATGTACATACTGTCATGCTTCATCCTCACCGAGCCGATGAGTACCTGCACATCAGGACGCAACTGTTTGTCCGCCTGCGCCTCATCTGCGTACAACAAATCGACGCGCGTCTTCTTCTTTTCCGGCGTCTCCGTCTTTTTCTGTTCAATCGAGTCCACTTTCTTCTTCTCTGGTGCACCAGTACTCTTCTTCTTGTCCTGCGCACTCAGCAGACAGATACCAAACAAGCATAGAATACCTACCAGGAGGTATCTATGCTTGTTCAGGAAATGATTTTTTGTATTCTTCTTTTGCATACAAATCTATGTAAATTCTTCCGGATTATTCTTTAATCCAGCCCGGATACTTGAACGTACAGTTATTCTTCCAATTATCCTTGATACGGACATATGTGTGCTTCTGCTTCTCACGAATCCACTTGTCCAGCACTTCGTCGCGGCGTTTCTCCAACACAATCTCTTTCAAGTTCTGATAGTCATCGGCAATGGTAGCCTTGTGTCCCGTCGTACGGCTCTTCAGTTTCACAATCACACACTCTTCTTTTCCGGTCTTTTGCGGAATCATGGTGAAGGCTTCGGAGATTTCGCCCACTTTCATCTTATCCACCACCTTGGCTATTTCAGGGGGAAGTTCCTGCATCTCAAAACGGGAAGTGTTCGTATTGGGATTCGGCAACAAACCATGATTGTTACGCGTATCCTTATCCTGCGAAAGCACTGAGGCAGCCTCTTCAAAAGAGAACTTGTTATTGCGGATATCATCGGCAATAGAATCCAAACGGGCACAACCGGCAGCCAGAGCTTCTTCCGGAATATGCGGTTTCAACAGAATGTGGCGTGTTTTAATACGGTCACCGCGCTTCTCTATCAACTGAATGATATGGAAACCATATTCAGACTCTACAATCTTGGAAACCTTGCTGGGGTCTTGCAAGTTGAAAGCCACATTGGCATAAGCGGGGTCCAGCATACCGCGTCCTGAGAATTCAATCTCACCGCCACGCATGGCCGAACCACGGTCCTCGGAGTACAGACGAGCCAACATGGAAAAGCTTTCGCCCTTATTGACACGGTCGGTATACTCACGCAGACGCCTCTTTACATCTTCTATTTCCTCCAAAGGGACCTTAGGCTGCTGAGTGATAATCTGCACCTCCACCTGGGTAGGGATATAAGGAATGCTGTCCTGCGGCAAATCCTTGAAGTAACGGCGCACCTCAGCCGGAGTTATCTTAATCTCACCCACCAGTTTCTGCTGCATCTTCTGAACCTTCAATCCTTCACGGGCATTCTCGCGCAGCGTTTCACGAATCTGACTGGAAGTCTTGTTGAAGTATTCCTCCATTTTCTCGCGCGAACCGATGTTGGCGATGTACATGTTCGTCATATAGTCCACACGCTGGATAACCTCACTCTCGGATACTTCGATACTGTCGAGGGCAGCCTGGTGAAGATACAGCTTCTGCACGGCTATCTCCTCCGGTATCACGCAATAAGGGTCACGGTCAAATTTGCGTCCTTCATACAATGCACTCATGCGTGCTTCTTCCACTTCGGACTTCAGTATAGCCTCGTCACCTACTACCCACACTACCTCGTCAATTACGTTGTCTTGTCCATAAACGGTAGAACCGACTAATAGCGTCAAGGCAAATAAAATTACAAACTTAAAGTTCATACACTGTTTCATTCTTGGTGTCTTATTCTAAATAATATTTAATCTTGTCTCTTTTCACCGCCCGTTGGTACAAATCATCCTTCACTTGCTTCATGAATTCCACCTGCTTCACGTTCAGCAGCATATCCTTCACTTGCCTACGGGCAAACTCATAGGGTTCCTGCTCTCCCACCGGGCGATAATCGCTCACATTCAGGAAATAATGGAAAGCCGTATCCTTCAGCTCTACATGGCGATTCTTGTCCAGATACTCGTCCACATCAGGAACCTTCAAGGGCAGCATATCCAGCACTTCCGATACCGGCACCCATTTATCATAAAAATACTCATACTTCACAGCATTCTGCAGACTGTACTTTTCCAGATGTTCCACCGCCTCACGGGTTTCCGTCTTGTACCAGCGACGAACATTGCCCAGCTGCGGGGCTGTCAAAGGAACTTTGATGAACAAGCCTTTCATCAACGGACGTTCCACCTTGAAGAGCGCCTGGTTCTTCTCGTAATACTCCGTCAAGTCTTGTTCTGAAATCTCCTCTGATAGCCGCTGATGTATTAAAGCCTGCTGATAGGTATGCATTATCAATGCTTTGCGATAATTCTCCACAAGTTTATCAATCTCACCGTTATTGGGAATATTGCTCTGCGCTTTATCGTACAGCAAAATATCTTCCACCCAATTACGGATATAATGTTCTGCAAACAACAGACTGTCGTCTTTGGACAAACCGGCAGGAAGTACCGATTGCAAATCTTCCCGGTAAAGGAAATTGCCGTCCAACTCCACTAACGGTGTCCGCCCTTTATGGTCGTGCTGCTCGCTGCACGCCGCACAGAGAAGGAAAATTAAAAGCCCAAAGCAGGTTGTTCGCATCACCAACTGATATTTACTTCGTTTTGAGGTACGAAGATAGTGTTTTAATCGGTTGCATCAGTGATTATTAACGGTTTTTAAAACCTCTTGGTCAATTTCAACCTTACCGGCAGTACGCAACTTTGCCACCCAATGCGTTTCCAAATAGTTCCGATAAGCGGTTACGAGCGGCTCTCGCACCTCTTGCCAACTATCTGGTCCCTTCTGCTTGCGACCTTGTACAGCAGTAAAGGGAAATGACAAAACCGGGGTTGCATTCTTCCCTTTGAACACCAATTCATCCACATATGCATTATCACCGGGAGCAAATAATCCTTGCTCTGCCCGCACCTTGGGAGTATCGCCGGCATTGAAAGTGAGACGGATGGCATCCATCCACTCCTCTTCCGGAATCTGTTTCAGAAATTTCCGTACTTGCTTCGCCACCCGCTTGGTAGTACAATGCAGCACAATACCCTTATAACGCGGTTCGTCCCAATGGAAGTCCGAACGGTGCGCCTCAAAATATGCTTTCAATCCCGCTTCATCCACCACACTCCTCTTTCCCACTTCACGGTCAGTGATTTCGGCAAGCAACATGCTGTCACGATGCCCCTGCACCAACGCACAGAATTCGGGATGCTTCAATTCCAGACGGGAGTTTTCATAGTCCAGAATCGTTTTTACTGTAAAAGCCTCCAACTGTCTGCGCGTCCCTGCCGGATAAACAGCGGCAAATCCGGCAAACTCTTTTCCACCGTATGCCTTGCCATCCAGTGTAAACAATACACGGGAAGTGCTTCCTTTGGCCAGCAGTTCGTCGATACCGGCTTTATCCGGCATATAGTGATATTCTTTCTTCAGTTTATCCACAAAAGCCCGCGTTCCTTTATCCATTCCATGACGACGGGTTTGACAACGGATTATCTTGTCCTTCATCCTCTCAAAAGGAAGGATTTCCTGCTGTTCGAGTACTTTCACGATATGAATGCCTTGAGGAGTGAGGAACGGACGGGAAATCTCTCCGGCATTCAACCCGAATACAATATCCTCAAACTCCACCGGCATCTGCAGCCAACCCACCCAAAACGCTTTCTTCTCATCGGAAAATTGCTCGACGCAAGCATCGAAAGACGGCACAGCTCCCCCTTCCTTTGCAAGAGCCCTGTAGATAGAATCCATCCTGGACTCCATCTCACGCAAGGTATGACCGGAAATATTCTGGGGGAGATATTTAAAAATATGCTTCACATATACCCGGCCCGCACGCCGGCCGGATTTCATCTTGTCATAATACTGCCGTGCCTCCTGCTCTGCCGTCTCCTCATCTGTCAAGTATGATTTAATCAGACAGCGGCGATACTCATCCTGCTCCTTCTGGAAGACACGGGAAGTATCCAATCCCACAACTTCGGCAGCCTCTATTTTCAGCCTGAAGTCTATAAACTTATTCACATATGCATCCAATGCCTTCCGGCCTGCACCGACAGAGGTACCGCCCTTATTATAGCTACGTTCGAATTCAGAACGGAGGACCTCCTTTCCATTGATACGCATCAGTACCGGATCGTCCTGGGCCGAAACAGCCAATCCGAACCCGAGGAAGAAAAACACCCAAAACAATCTAACCATAAGCACCATCCGTTCTTTTTATACGGCTGCAAATATAAACAAAATGCCCGGAAAGCGGCAATCTCTCTCCGGGCATTCACTATTATTTTGTTATTATCTTACTCAGGACGGCTATAGTTCGGTGCCTCACTGGTTATAGACACATCGTGCGGATGACTTTCCAGTACACCTGCATTAGTAATGCGGGTAAACTTGGCATCGTGCAGTTTCTCTATATTGGCTGCACCGCAATATCCCATACCGGCACGCAGACCGCCAACCAACTGATAAATCACTTCATACAAAGTACCTTTATAAGGAACGCGAGCAGCAATGCCCTCCGGAACCAATTTCTTCACATCACTGGTACCGCTTTGGAAGTAGCGGTCCTTAGAGCCATTTTCCATAGCTTCCAGCGAGCCCATACCCCGATAGGACTTGAACTTACGACCGTTGAAAATAATCGTATCGCCCGGAGACTCTTCCGTTCCGGCAACCAGCGAACCGATCATCACGCTGTAACCACCGGCAGCCAACGCCTTCACTACATCGCCCGAGTAACGCAAACCGCCATCGGCAATCAAAGGAATACCCGTGCCCTTCAGTGCCTTTGCCACATCATAAACCGCAGACAACTGAGGAACACCCACACCGGCAACTACACGGGTAGTGCAGATGGAACCCGGACCGATGCCCACCTTTACTCCATCAGCACCAGCCTCGACCAATGCCTTCGCAGCTTCACCGGTAGCAATATTACCAACAACAATATCAATATGAGGGAAGTTAGCCTTGGCTTCTTTCAATTTTTCAATAACCCCCTTGGAATGTCCGTGAGCCGTATCAATGACAATGGCATCCGCCCCTGCATCCACCAAAGCCCGCATGCGCTCCAAAGTGTCATTCGTCACTCCCACTCCAGCAGCAACGCGCAGACGACCTTTGCTATCCTTGCACGCCATAGGTTTATCCTTTGCCTTGGTAATATCCTTATAGGTAATCAGACCTACCAATTTGTTGTCTTTATCTACTACCGGCAACTTCTCGATTCTATGTTCTTGCAGAATTTGAGAAACAGCCTCCATATCCGTCGTAGGATTGGTAGTAATGATGTTCTCCTTAGTCATTACCTCATCGATGCGCTTATTCATATCTTTCTCAAAACGAAGGTCACGATTGGTAACAATACCTACCAAATATCTTTCATCATCTACCACCGGAATACCACCAATCTTGTATTCAGCCATCAAAGCCAGCGCATCAGCTACCGTAGAACCTCTCTTGATAGTCACCGGGTCATAAATCATACCGTTTTCGGCACGCTTCACAATAGCTACCTGACGTGCCTGCTCCTCAATGGACATATTCTTATGAATAACTCCGATACCACCTTCGCGGGCAATGGCAATAGCCATCTTCGCTTCGGTAACCGTATCCATGGCAGCAGTTACAAACGGGATTTTTAACTCAATGTTTCGTGAAAACTTAGTCGAGAGTTCGACTGTTTTGGGCAAGACTTCAGAATAAGCGGGGATTAACAGTACGTCGTCATAAGTTAATCCATCCATTACAATCTTATCAGCAATAAATGACATAGGGCTATGCGTTTAAAATTTATTGCGTGCAAATATACGGTTTTTATTCCATTCCGTATACTTGCACGCAACATTTTTTTTCTTTTTTATCAACTAAAACCAATCAGTTTGCCATCTCTGAAATAAACTTGATGCGCACCAAACGTACCTCTTCTTCCGTAAAGTCATCACCCAACTCATCCAGAGCATCGTCAATCTTATCAGTGGTAGATTCCTTGAAATAATCATAGATATCCAGCAAGTGGTCTTCATCCATAATATCCTCCAAGAAATAGTCGATATTCAATTTCGTTCCGGAGTAGACGATAGCTTCTATCTCATCCAGCAGCTCTTCAAACTCAATGCCCTTTGACATGGCAATGTCATCCAATGCCACCTTACGGTCAATGGCCTGAATGATGGCCACCTTCATTTTTGACTTATTGGCCACAGTACGCACACGCAAGTCCTCGGGACGTTCAATCTCATTCTCCTCACAGTGCCGCTTAATGAGTTTACAGAATTCCTCGCCGTAGCGTTTTGCCTTTCCGGCTCCTACACCCGGTATGTTCTGCAACTCGTCCAAAGTCACCGGATATATGGTCGCCATCGCTTCCAAAGACGGGTCTTGGAAAATGACATAAGGAGGCACTTCCAACTTCTTGGACAACTTCTTTCGTAAGTCCTTCAACATGGAGTACAATGCCGGGTCTACCGCACACGCACCGCCTCCACGTGCAGGTGCTTCCTCTTCCACATCCTCAAAGTCATTGTCTTCCACTATTTTGAATGATTTGGGATGTTTAAGGAACTTCTTACCGTCATCTGTCACTTTCAGCAAGCCATAGTTTTCGACATCCTTACTCAGGTAACCGGCAATAAGTGCCTGACGGATCACAGCATTCCACGTTTTGTCTTCTTCGCCCATACCAGAGCCGAACACTTCGAGATCTTCATGCAGATGCGCCTGCACTTCTGAAGTTTCCTTACCTTGTATTATGTCTATAATATAGTCCGCTTTAAAATTTTCTTTCACCGCGAGAATAGCTTCAATCACGGTACACAATAATTCTTGAGCTTCCACTTGTTTTTTCGGATTTAAACAATTGTCACAATTACCACAATTTTCTTCTATATATTCTTCGCCGAAGTAATGAAGCAATGCTTTTCGGCGGCATACGGAAGATTCGGCATACGCAGCAGTCTCCAGCAGAAGCTGCTTGCCAATTTCCTGCTCTGCTACAGGTTTGCCTTGCATAAACTTCTCGAGCTTCTGCAAGTCTTTATTGGTATAGAAAGTAATACACTGCCCTTCTCCTCCATCTCTTCCGGCACGTCCGGTCTCCTGGTAATATCCTTCCAGACTTTTGGGAATATCATAATGGATAACATAACGCACATCCGGTTTGTCAATACCCATACCAAAAGCAATGGTAGCTACAATCACATCAATTTTTTCCATCAGGAAATCATCCTGGTTCTGTGTTCGTGTAGCCGAATCCATTCCGGCATGATAGGCACGGGCATTGATTCCGTTTGCCTGCAGGATTTCAGCAAGTTCCTCCACTTTCTTCCGGCTCAGGCAATAGATAATGCCTGACTTTTCGGGATTGTTCTTAATGAACTTGATGATGTCCCGGTCTACATTTGCAGTCTTGGGGCGTACCTCATAATAGAGATTCGGGCGGTTGAACGATGACTTGAACACCTGCGCATCCACCATACCCAGATTCTTCTGGATGTCATGCTGCACTTTCGGTGTAGCCGTCGCAGTCAACGCTATCAGAGGGGCTTTTCCTATTTCATTGATAATGGGACGGATGCGGCGATACTCAGGACGGAAGTCATGACCCCATTCAGAAATACAATGGGCTTCGTCCACGGCATAGAACGAAATCTTCACCGTTTTCAGAAACTCCACATTCTCTTCCTTCGTCAGTGATTCCGGAGCTACATACAACAGCTTTGTCTTACCACTGAGTATGTCGGACCGGACCTGGTCTATCGCGCTCTTGTTTAGGGAAGAATTGATGAAGTGGGCTATCCCATCCTCTTCGCTGAAGTTACGCATCGCATCGACCTGATTCTTCATCAAGGCAATCAGAGGAGAAATCACGATACCCGTGCCCTCCATCAACAAGGACGGCAGTTGGTAGCACAAAGATTTTCCACCACCGGTAGGCATCAACACGAATGTATCATTACCCGCCAACAGATTCTCTATGATTGCTTCCTGATTTCCTTTAAATGTATCGAACCCGAAGTATTTCTTCAGCTGGTCTATCAAATTAATCTTCTTCCCTGCCATGATTCATTAGGTTGTTGTTTATTGAGTTAACTTTTAATAGTGGTACTCCGCCTTGTTTTCACAAAGAACCCTAACAAAGTTATAAACAACTTCTTAAATTTCAAGCATAATCCATCGAATATTTTTCAATAAAAAGTAAAATAGTCGGTTTTACCCCGTATTACCATCTGATTCTTAAGCACTTTGCAGTCGTGCTATATTTGCCTTTTCAAGCTGGCGCTTGGCGTAGTCCAACGTCACAACAAAATTGTCCTTCTGTTCTGACGGAATTTCGAACATGGCATCCATCATAATTGTCTCCACAATGGAACGCAAGCCGCGGGCTCCCAACTTATATTCTACCGCTTTATCCACGATATATTCAAATACAGCATCTTCAAACGTCAGCTTCACATTGTCCATCTCAAACAGTTTGATGTATTGCTTGATGATGGAATTCTTCGGTTCCGTAAGAATGGAGCGCAATGCCGCACGGTCCAACGGATTCAGATAAGTCAGCACCGGAAGGCGGCCGATAATCTCGGGAATCAGTCCGAACGACTTCAAATCCTGCGGAGCAATGTACTGCATCATGTTGCTCTTATCAATGGTTGCCGTATTGCGTACAGCGCTATACCCGACAACGTGCGTATTCAGCCGCTGGGCAATTTTCTTTTCAATGCCATCGAAAGCCCCACCGCAAATGAACAGAATATTCTTGGTATTGACCGGAATCATTTTCTGGTCGGGATGCTTGCGCCCACCCTGGGGAGGCACATTCACCACAGAACCTTCCAGCAGTTTCAGCAATCCCTGCTGCACGCCTTCACCACTCACATCACGGGTTATGGAAGGATTATCACCCTTGCGCGCTATTTTGTCTATCTCATCAATAAACACGATACCTTGCTCTGCCTCGGGCACGTTATAATCCGCCACCTGGAGCAGACGTGTCAAAATGCTTTCAATGTCCTCACCCACATAACCTGCCTCTGTCAGAACTGTTGCATCTACAATAGTAAAAGGAACATGCAGCAACTTTGCGATAGTACGCGCCAATAACGTCTTTCCCGTACCGGTACTGCCTACCATGATGATGTTCGATTTTTCAATCTCCACATCATCACCGCCGTCCTTCTGGAGCAGACGTTTGTAATGGTTGTACACCGACACAGACAAGAAACGCTTGGCATCGTCCTGACCAATGACATATTGATCGAGGAACTTCTTTATTTCTACGGGTTTAGGAAGTTCTTTCAGATTCAGCTTCGTGGCACTTGCCTTCTTGCCAGCCCCCAAAGCCTCCTGAGTAATCTCATAAGCCTGGGTGGCGCAACTGTCGCAGATATAGCCATTCATCCCCGTTATGAGAAATCCGACTTCATCTTCGGTGCGACCGCAAAAACTGCATCTATTTTTATTCTTTCTTGAATCTGCCATATTTATTTTTTAATCAAAACCTCATCTACCATACCATATTCTTTGGCTTCCTGGGCTGTCATCCAGTAGTCACGGTCAGAATCTGCCCATACCTTGTCAAAGGGAGTGTGGGAGTGGTCGGCGATAATGGTATAAAGTTCTTTCTTCAACTTCTGGATTTCACGTGCCGTGATTTCAATATCTGAGGCCTGCCCCTGGGCACCTCCCATCGGCTGGTGTATCATCACGCGGGAGTGGGTCAATGCGGAGCGTTTGCCTTCGGCACCGGCAACCAGCAATACGGCTGCCATGCTTGCCGCCATTCCAGTACAGATGGTAGCCACATCACTACTGATGAACTGCATGGTATCATAAATACCCAGACCGGCATATACCGAACCGCCCGGCGAATTGATATAGATGGAAATATCCTTGCCCGGATCCACCGAATCCAGATAAAGCAACTGAGCCTGCAAAGTATTGGCTGTATAGTCATCAACCTGCGTACCGAGGAAAATGATGCGGTCCATCATCAGACGGGAAAACACGTCCAACTGCGTTACATTGAGCTGGCGTTCCTCGAGGATATAGGGATTCAAATAGCCGGCTTGTGATTTAATCACATCGTCCAGCACCAAACTGTTCATACCAAGATGCTTGGTAGCGTATTTTCTAAAATCATCCATTTCTTTCTATTTTTTAATTTATAAGGATACAAAGAAACAAAAAAGAACACAGAGACACAAAAAAACACAGAGTTATAGTTTGTCAAACTCTGTGTTTCTTTATAAATTTTAGCCGTAGGCTCACATTACTCTTATGCAAACATCTTATTGAACTCTTCAGCAGAAACGTTCTTATGCTCCAGTTCCACCTGAGACTTCAATGCTGTAGCCAATTTAGATTCAACCACACGATTAACCAAGCCTTCTATGCTCTCTTTCTTCTTAAGCATTTCCTTTGAGTAGTTTTCCAGGATTTCTTCAGGCACACTCATCATACCATATTGTGCAAACTGTGCGCGGGTAGCTTCCTTAGCCATGTTTGTGATGTCTTCCTGCTCAACCTTGATATCATTGGCTTTCACCAACTGTTCTTTAATCAGGTGCCAAGTCAGCTCTTCGATGCTCTTGTCATAGTTGTCCTCTACAAAGCTTTCTTCCTTGTCAGGATTGTTCAGACGCATAATGCGCTTCAGTAATGCATCCGGGAATTCCAGCTTGCCTACTTTCTCTGTCAGCATCTTACGTGCGTCAATCAAGAACTTATAGTCACTGTCTGCCACGAACTGGTTGGCAATAACTTCCTTCACTTTGGCACGGAATTCCTCTTCCGTTTTCACATTACCTTCGCCAAATACCTGGTCGAAAATTTCCTGAGTCAAGTCACCCGGAACGAAACGTGTGATTTCTTCTACCTGGAAGCTGAAATTGGATTTTACTTCGGGAGCAGCTTCCTTGTCAATCTTCAATAAAGAAGACAATTCGGCAGCATTTCCGTCCCAAGCAGTATTCGGATTGAATACAAGCACATCGTTCACTTTTGCACCGGCAAAGATAGCTTTCTGTTCATCATTTTTCATGTACGAAGGCATCATTACAGCACCTTCCACCTGAATACCACCCTCTTTGGTATTACCTTCTTCATCCAGTTCAGCAAGCAAACCTTTCAGCATGTCATTGTCCTCGTAAACGTCTACCTTGTCATACTTGCCGTTACGTTGAGTGTAAGCCTTGACCTGGTTATCCACCATTTCGTCTGTAACTTCAATAGTATAGTAATCTACCTTATCTTTTGCACTGACTTCAGCTTTAAATTCCGGAGCCAAAGCAATATCAAACAAGAATTCGAACTCTTCCATAGTATCGAAATCAATTTCCTGCTGCTTGTCTTCGTTGGGCAAAGGCTCGCCCAATATATTTACCTTATTGTCCTGGATATACTTATATACTGTTTCTGAAAGCAGCTTGTTCACCTCTTCAGCCAATGCAGACTTACCATACATTTTCTTAACTAAGCTCATAGGAACCATTCCCTTACGGAAACCGGGAATCTGTGCCTTCTGACGGAAGCTCTTCAATGATTTGTCTACTTTTTCCTGATAATCTGCTTTCTCAAGCTTTACAGTAAGCAGTGCGCTTACTTTGTCAATGTTTTGTAATGAAACGTTCATTCTGACAATTATTTATTTGATTTATACTTTGTTCCATATCTCAAATGGGCGTGCAAAATTAGCGTTATTCTTTCAATTATCAAAAAAACATTGCTGAATTATTTCTTTATAACAAAAGGAGAGATTAGTTATCACTAAATCATACTCTCTGTATTGTTTAATGAAAACATAATTATGATTATTCTCCATAAGCTACAGATCGTAATTAGATAAGGCATTTAGCTTCAGAATCGAAAGAAAAAGCAAAAAAAACAGAAAGAAAATATGGAAATTCCGAAATAATTATGTTTCTTTGTTGCGGAATGGTAATACATTAGTTCTTAGATTTTCAGTACATGGTTTTTACTTCCGTTTTTCATGAAACGCTTTTGTAAACTCTCTGTTGTTGTGATCCTTTTATTATAGTTACCCTTCCAAGAGAGTTTTATTCATTTATTTATTTTACATTTTCATTATGAACATTTACGTAGGAAACCTCAACTACAAAGTTAGGGAATCAGACCTCCAAAAGGTCATGGAAGATTACGGTGCTGTAACCGCAGTCAAATTTATTAAAGATCGCGAAACCGGTCGTTTCAGAGGTATCGCATTTGTAGAAATGGAAGATGCAGCAGCTGCAGCTAAAGCTATTGAAGAACTCGATGGAGCCGAATATTTTGGCCGTAACATGGTAGTGAAAGAAGCAAGACCTCCGAAATACTAATTATACAGGAGAAAAGAAAACAAGTCCGCCTGCTCCCTTTCAGAAAGAGAGCAGGCGGACTTTGTTTTTAGTGATTAGGAGTAAATGATTAATGTTGCGCTAATCACTAATCACTTACCCCTAATCACTATTTCATAAAGTCTTTGCGACGCAGCACAAAGCTATTACTTAGGTATTTTTCACGCACAATTTTATTTTCTGCTAATTCTTCCGGTGTTCCCTGGAACAAGATTTTACCTTCAAACAACAAATAAGCACGGTCAGTAATACTTAATGTTTCCTGCACATTATGGTCAGTAATCAGAATACCAATATTTTTATCTTTCAGCTTCCACACAATCTGCTGAATATCCTCTACCGCAATCGGGTCAACTCCTGCAAAAGGTTCATCGAGCATGATAAACTTAGGATCAATAGCAAGACAGCGAGCAATCTCCGTACGGCGGCGCTCACCACCCGAAAGTTGATTACCCTTATTCTTACGCACTTTCTGCAAACGAAACTCCGCAATCAGACTTTCCAGCTTTTCTTTCTGATATTCCAAAGGCTTATCTGTCATTTCAAGTACCGAAGCAATGTTATCTTCCACACTCATCTGGCGGAATACGGATGCTTCCTGTGCCAGATATCCGATTCCGGTTTGCGCACGCTTGTACACCGGATATTTCGTAATATCCAGATCATCCAGAAAGATACGTCCCTCATTCGGTGTAATCAATCCAACGGTCATATAGAATGAAGTCGTTTTACCGGCACCGTTCGGTCCCAGCAAACCTACAATCTCTCCCTGCTTCACATTTATGGAGACGTGGCTCACTACTGTACGTTTACCGTACTTTTTCACCAAGTCTTCGGTGCGAAGCACCATTTTACTTTCTTCCATATTCTTTCAGTTACAAACTGTCAAAACCACAAGTGACGAGCTTGTCACTCACACATTTTGCGGCAAATGTAGCAATTATCAGCTGAAAATGGGCTATATTTGCAGACAAAATAGTTAAGAGTCATGATAAAAGCACTTAAAACTGTCGGAAGATACATCATGTTGATGGGGCGTACTTTTGCCCGACCAGAGCGTATGCGTATGTTCTTCCGCCAATACATTAACGAAATGGGGCAACTCGGCGTGAACTCTATCGGCATTGTGTTGCTGATTTCGTTCTTTATCGGCGCTGTTATCACCATACAAATCAAGCTGAATATCGAAAGCCCGTTTATGCCGCGCTGGACGGTAGGCTATGTGACGCGTGAAATCATGCTATTGGAATTCTCTTCCTCCATCATGTGTCTGATATTAGCGGGAAAAGTAGGTTCCAATATCGCTTCAGAGCTGGGAACCATGCGAGTGACACAACAGATCGACGCACTGGAGATCATGGGAGTCAATTCAGCCAATTACCTGATACTACCCAAAATTTTTGCCATGGTCACCACTATCCCTTTCCTGGTGACGTTCAGTATCTTTGCCGGTATCATCGGAGCCTTTGCCACATGTTGGTTCGGTGGCATCATGTCAGCGGTGGACCTGGAATACGGTTTACAATACATGTTTGTGGAATGGTTCATTTGGTGTGGTATCATCAAATCATTGTTCTTCGCTTTTATCATCGCCAGTGTATCGGCCTTCTTCGGTTATACCGTCGAAGGCGGTTCCATAGAAGTAGGCAAAGCCTCTACGGACTCTGTAGTATGCAGCAGCGTGCTTATCTTATTTGCCGACTTAATATTAACTAAACTCTTAATGGGATGATTGAACTGAAAGGACTTTGGAAATCATTTGAAGACAGGGATGTATTGAAGGATATCAACGCCACTTTTGAGAACGGAAAAACGAATCTTATCATCGGACAAAGTGGTTCAGGAAAAACGGTACTGATGAAATGTATCGTCGGACTACTGACGCCGGAACGTGGTGAATTATTATACGATAACCGAAACTTCCTTGCCATGGGCAAGAAGGAAAAGAAAGCATTGCGCCGGGAAATGGGAATGATTTTCCAGAGTGCAGCATTGTTCGATTCCATGACTGTATTGGATAATGTGATGTTTCCATTAAACATGTTCAGTAACGATACATTCCGCGACCGTACCCGCCGTGCTATGTTCTGCCTGGACCGCGTGAACCTGGCAGAAGCAAAGGACAAATTTCCGGGAGAGATCAGTGGCGGTATGCAAAAGCGCGTCGCCATTGCCCGTGCCATTGCTCTGAATCCTCAATACCTGTTCTGCGATGAACCAAACTCTGGTCTGGACCCAAAGACATCGCTCGTCATTGACGAACTGGTACACGACATCACGCATGAGTATAATATGACCACTCTCATCAATACTCATGATATGAACTCCGTCATGGGAATAGGTGAGAAAATTATCTATATCTACGACGGATATAAAGAATGGGAAGGCAGTAAAGACGATATCTTCACCTCTAGCAACAAGAAATTGAATGACTTCATCTTTGCATCCGATCTCTTCCGTAAGGTAAAGGAATTGGAGGTACAAAACATAGAAGGATAAGCCGCTTAATCTCATCCATCTGTCATAAATAAAAGCGTCCGGAGATACCTCCGGACGTTTTTTTTCTTATAAAACCAGTTAATAGAATTGACATATATCCTCACGACATACTTTGATTGTCCCTATATCCTCATGAGAAAACATGAAGAACAATTTCAATTACGCAACAAAGATAACCAAAATATATTAATAAAAAATCACGGAAAACCGTTACTTATTGAATTTTCTGTAAATCAATCTAGCTTTATCCATCCTTGTGAAACAGCCTTGACCACCATATCTATTGCATTTTTCGCCCCAAATTTACTAATAAGCCTCTTGCGAAATGTTTCTACAGTATTTTCTGAAATTTTTAATAACGCAGTAATCTCATGTGTATTCATTCCTTTGGCTACAGCTTCCAGAACATCGCGTTCGCGCCGTGTCGGAGCATCTTTTGGTTGTAAACCTGATGATGAAGAATTTAACTTTTGCAATATAGAAGCAAAACGAGGACAAGTATAGCTCTCCCCCCTCAGTACACTGCGAATAGCTGCCACCAGTTCTGCATGAGCCGAAGATTTCAGAATAACCGCATTTACTCCGCATTGCACTAATCGGTTCACCATCCATATCTCCTCATGCATCGTATTTACGACAATCCTCGCCTGGTCATTCAACTCACGAATTTTGGCTATCAATTCAAAACCTGAAATATCGGGGATACTGATATCCAGAATATATACATCATAATCACGCTCTTCAATCAACTTTATAGCCTGCTTTCCGGAAGTCACTGCATCCGCCACTGTTACTTCCGGCATCTTATTCACAATTTTGCAAATACCTTCTAAAATCAGGCTATGGTCATCCACTACCAATAATTCCGCTTTCACATTCTTTTCCATTGCTCGATTAGATTATTACATTTACTCTCAGCCGGGTTCCTTCACCCGGAGCAGAAATCAGTTCAACTTTAGCACCAATCGTTTCAGCCCGTTGCCAGATGGTATGCAAGCCAATACCTTTGGTTTTCTTGCTCATATCAAACCCTTTTCCGTCATCTGTAACAAGTATGGAAAGGTTCTTGTTTTCCAGTGCTAACTTCACCTGTATACGGGCAGAGCTGGCATATTTCACTGCATTGCTCACCGCTTCCTGAACAATACGATAACATTCAAATCCAACAGCTTTAGGAATTATATTCCAGTCGACATTTTCTGTAGAGTGATACTCCGCATACATACCCTCCGGTAATGCCAAATGCAGCACATAGTCTCCCAACATCTCGTCGAGCGTAGCATACTGGAAGGCGGGTGGCATCAACTCATGCGAAAGAGTTCTCAACCTTTCGCGAGTATTGCTCAATAGTCCCAACTGTTCACTCAAATCCGAACTTTCCTCACCGGAAATAGTACGAATATTCATTTCAAGCGCAAGCAAACTGTTACACACATCATCGTGTAATTCAGTCGCCATACGTTCACGCTCACTCTCCAAACCATCAATGTATTTTCGTGTCAGGCGCTGCTCAGTCTCTTTCTGAAGTTCCAGAAACTCACGTTCTTTCTCATTAGCGGCATTAGCCAACACAGCGATCCTTGCCCTTTGGCGTTGACGTGCATAGAGAGAACCTAATAATAGAATTCCCAACAGTGAAATTACTGATCCTACAATGATACGGTGACGCAGCATATACGTCTCCTGCTCCAACTGTTCCCGCCTCAAAGTAACGATCTCCAGTTCTTTCTCTTTCGTCTGATATTTTACTGAATACTCAGATAGCTGTTCGGTCTGTTCAGTATGAAAGGCTGAATCACGCAGCGCATAGGCTTGGGTCAGATACTCATAGGCCTGAGATGAGTTGTTCACAGCCAGATAGCATTCTGCCAACCGCTTATAATGTTCATAATCACGGGTGTCCTTGTAGCCACTGCGGAGCATATCGATTATTCTCCGATAATAAACAATGGCTTCTGTATACTTTTTACTCTCTTGCAATAAACCCGCCTTCGCCTGATAATATCGGAACCGTTCCGCATCAGTTTGCATTTCATGTGCCAGCTTATCAAGTTTTTGCAAATAATACATTGCCTGGTTCAGATTTCCATCCATCCGATAGGCGTTCACCAAATAATTATAAGCATCGCACAATAGTCGTCTGTCATTCACTTCTTCCAGAATAGGTATGGCTTTCAATAATGTAGCAATTCCCTCCGCACGCATTTGTACCAATCGAGTCTGAATAGCTCCCAAATTGACATAACATGTACCTATCCTTCGCTTATTACCTGTCTTCAAAGCATATTCCACGGCTTTCTCAGAAAAAGGAATCGCATCTCCCGGACGATTCCAATCACAATAAGCCGTTGCTATATTTCCATATATAAAAGCAACTGCATTATGATTTCCACGTAACTCGCATAAATGAAGTGCTTGTTCAAAGTTGGCAATGCAATTCTCTAAATCCTTTTTCCGACGATAGATAGTACCTAACTGATTCAAATTCTCAATTAACATGGCCGTATCCTTATCAGCAGCAGAACGCTCGCTGGCACGGATAGTATAAACTAGAGCAGAATCCGTCTTCCCTTCAAAAAGAAACGAGCTGGCATAATTTGTCAACATGGTACGGCACGCTTCTCCTGCCTCCGATAAATCCTCTCCGGCTTCCAACCCTTTACGAAAATAGTAACGTGCAGAATCATAACGAGCATCCACATTGCAATAATACCCCATATCACAACAAGACTGGCTTATTGCAAATTTCAACCCCACTTTTTCAGCCAGAGCAATAGCTTTCCGCTTTAAGGCATATCCCTGCTGGAAATCTCCCTTGATGAAATTTCCCTCACTTGCCCAAATATAATATTCTACGAGTTGTTCCGGCTTCTTGCTTTTTGTAGCCAATTGATGAATAGAATCTGCATATAAAAGGAGTAATTCAGGATTTTCTTCCGTTTGGTAGAGATATTTACAAACTCCGACATAGCCCTCCATATCTCTGCTTTGGGCAGCCTTTTGTTGAAGCATACGTAAATCCGGCTCATCCGCAGCCCATAGCATACCTATGGACAGGAACAAGCAGCATCCCAATAACCACCTGTAGCGTTTCATCTAATCCTTTTTTTCTGTTACCTAAGCAAAAATAAATATTATATTCATACTAACCTATTTTTTGTTTGCATTTCACTGATAAAACGTAAAAAACCGCCCAATTTATAACTAAATCAAGCGGTTTTATTTCAATATCTTAAAGCCCTGATAATCCTACTTCTGACGGATATAGATGTTTATCGGAGTTCCGGTCAAACTCCACTTCTCACGCATCTTATTTTCCAGGAAACGTTTATAGGGTTCCTTTACATACTGCGGCAAGTTAGCGAAATACACAAAAGAAGGAACCTGCGTATTAGGTAACTGCGTGATATACTTAATCTTAATATACTTGCCTTTGGTTGCAGGAGGCGGATACGCCTCAATCAAGGGAAGCATTTCTTCATTCAGCCGGGCAGTAGGAATACGCGTCATACGATTATCATACACTATACGCGCTTCTTCCAGCACCTTCAGAATGCGTTGTTTGGTCAATGCCGAACCGAAAATAATAGGGAAATCAACAAACGGAGCAAAACGACTACGGATAGCATCTTCGAAAGTCTTCATTACCTTCACTGTTTTGTCCTGTACTAAATCCCATTTATTTACTACCACTACCAAACCTTTGGCATTTTTCTGTATCAGTGAGAATATATTCAAGTCTTGACTCTCAACACCACGGGTAGCATCCAACATAAGGATACACACATCAGCGTTCTCAATAGAACGGATAGAACGGATTACGGAATAATACTCCAAATCTTCATTCACCTTGTTCTTCTTACGGATACCGGCAGTATCTACCAGATAGAAATCAAAACCAAATTTATTGTAACGTGTATAGATGGAATCACGTGTTGTGCCGGCAATTTCCGTCACAATATTACGATCTTCACCTATAAAAGCATTCACGATAGAAGACTTACCTGCATTCGGACGTCCCACCACTGCAAAGCGGGGAATATCTTCATCCAGTATTTCGTCAGCTTCTTTCTTGAATGTACCAACAATCAAGTCCATCATATCACCCGTTCCACTACCCGTCATAGCCGAGATACAGTAAGGATCACCCAATCCCAACTTATAAAATTCGGGAGCATTGTATTGCAGTTCTCCATTATCGGTCTTATTGGCAATCAGCAATACCGGCTTTTGAGTACGGCGCAGAATAGCAGCCACTTGCATATCAAGGTCAGTTACTCCATTCATTACATCTACCACAAACAAAATCACGTCTGCTTCATCCACAGCCATCAATACTTGTTTGCGTATCTCTTCTTCGAAAATATCGTCAGAGTTCACCACCCATCCGCCGGTATCTACCACGGAGAACTCCTTCCCCAGCCATTCCGATTTACCATACTGGCGGTCGCGTGTTGTTCCTGCTTCTTCGTTCACAATCGCCTGACGTGTTTTAGTCAAGCGGTTAAATAAAGTAGACTTTCCCACATTGGGGCGTCCTACGATTGCAACTAAATTTCCCATAGTTCACTCTCATTGTTTTTTGCGACTATCCCAGTCGTATGAATATTCTAATCCAGTTGATAACCAAAATTGCGCAACTCTTTGTCCGAACTACGCCAATCCTTATCCACTTTCACAAATGTCTCCAGGAAAATAGTCTTTCCGAAGAACCTTTCCAAATCACGGCGCGCCTCAGTAGCCACTTTTTTCAGTGCCTTACCCTGCTTACCGATAATAATTCCTTTCTGCGAATCACGCTCTACATAAATCACAGCATTGATATGTATCTTCTTCGCATCCTCCTTAAATTGTTCCACCACTACCTCTACCGAATAGGGTATCTCTTTGTCATAATATAATAGAATTTTCTCGCGAATAATCTCATTCACAAAAAAACGCGCCGGTTTATCCGTCCATTGATCCTTGTCGAAATAAGGTGGTGAATCCGGCAATAATTCCTTCACTCGTTTCATCACATATTCCACATTGAATTTCGTAGTTGCAGAAATCGGAATAATTTCCGCATTAGGCAACAATGCTTTCCATGCTTCCACCAGCTCCACCAGTTTCTCCTGATTCGACAAATCGATCTTGTTGATAAGCAGCAGGACAGGTATTTCCATACGTGCCACCTTTTCTATAAACTCATTATGCTTATCAGGCGTCTCAACCACATCCGTCACATATAGCAAAACATCCGCGTCCGTCAATGCCGAGGTAGAAAAATTCAGCATAGACTCCTGCAACTTATACTGTGGCTTCAGCACACCCGGAGTATCCGAGAATACAATCTGCATATCGTCCGTATTATAGATACCCATAATGCGGTGGCGAGTTGTCTGCGCCTTAAAAGTAGCAATCGAAATCCGCTCACCCACTAAGGCGTTCATCAGCGTAGACTTACCTACATTCGGATTTCCCACGATGTTTACAAAACCAGCTTTATGCATCACATTCCTCTATTTTAGTTGAGACAAAAAAACGCATCGAAAATAGGATGCGTTTTTTCTTATTTATTAACGTAACGTTGTTACTGTTTTTTTCCATCATATCCCCACTTCACATAAACGGCTCCCCAGGTAAATCCTGCACCGAATGCCGTAAAGATAAGGTTATCTCCTTTCTTCAGCTTCTCTTCAAAGTCCCAGATACAAAGCGGAAGCGTACCTGCGCTCGTATTACCGTAGCGGTCGATATTTATCAGCACTTTCTCATGAGGAACTTCCAAGCGGTGCGCCACAGCATCGATTATGCGCAGATTGGCCTGATGGGGAACCACCCAGTCAATCGTATCTTTTGTCAGATTATTCTTTTCTGCAATCGCAGCGCTTATATCCGACATGTTGGATACTGCATATTTAAATACCGTGCGACCCTCCTGATAAAGGTAATGCATGTGATTGTCTATCGTGAAATAAGAAGGAGGACAAACAGAACCGCCGGCTTTCAGATGCAGGAAAGGCAATCCCTTTCCGTCTGTTCTAAGCATAGCATCCATAACGCCCAGTTCTTCTGTTGTCGGTTCCATCATAAAGGCAGCCGCACCGTCACCGAAAATCGGACAGGTAGCACGGTCTGTATAGTTCACGATTGACGACATCTTGTCTGCACCTACAATAATAACTTTCTTGTATCTACCCGAACGGATAAAGTTCGCAGCCGTCTCCATCATATAAAGGAAACCGCAACAAGCGGCAGACATATCAAATGCAAAGGCATTTTTCAATCCAAGCTTGTCGCACAAGATAGATGCAATAGAGGGGAATTGATAGTCCGGAGTGGAAGTAGCGACAATCACCAGGTCGATGTCATCCGGATTGGAACCGGTACGCTGCATCAATTGCTTTGCAGCCTTACGTGCCATGTATGATGTGCCCAAACCCTCTTCATTCAGGATGTGTCTTTCCTTAACTCCGATACGGGTCATAATCCATTCATCATTGGTATCTACCATTTTGGATATCTCGTCATTTGTCAAGATATAATCAGGCACATAACCGCCGACTCCTGTAATTACTGCATTTATTTTTTCCATTAATCTTGTTTACTTATAAAGATACTTAAACAACGGCAGTCTAAAAAGGTTTGTTCATTGAATGCTACAAATCTTTTCAGACGCCCGATATTCAAGTATAAGTTTAGTCAAACTGCCCAATTAAACAGCAGCTTCTTTCTCTACTGCCAGCTTACCACGATAGTAGCCACATGCGCCACATACAGTGTGATATACATGCCATTCACCGCAATTCGGACAAATAGCCAGTGTAGGAGCTACTGCTTTATCATGAGTTCTTCTCTTTGCAGTTCTTGTTTTTGATTGTCTTCTCTTAGGATGT
>ERZ1106939.890-NODE-890-length-24912-cov-7.848131_pt1 | contig 24912 bp, 16 predicted proteins | sample MGYA00403669_ERZ1106939 | MGnify/ENA primary metagenome ERZ1106939 (study PRJEB35170, sample SAMEA104062447) | human gut metagenome | biome: human gut; feature: human-associated habitat; material: faeces | place: Denmark | collected 2012-09-28 ...
CGCGTCATCCGTGTCATCCGCGTCTAAAAGATTATTTATCATTTAACTCATAACCCTACATAAATGAATGAATTCCGCCAACGAGTTACAATAATATAGGTTTACGATGTCATATCCCGCTGGAAATCGTTACCTTTGCAGCCCTGAACGATAAATTCATTGACACTATGATATCAGTAGAAGGACTGAAAGTAGAATTTAATGCAACCCCTCTGTTCGAAGACGTCTCTTACGTAATCAACAAAAAAGACCGCATCGCCCTGGTGGGCAAGAATGGTGCGGGTAAGTCTACCATGCTCAAGATATTGGCCGGACTACAGCAGCCCACTTCCGGCGTCGTTGCCATTCCCCGCGAATGTACTATCGGTTACCTGCCACAGGTGATGATTCTCAGTGATAAGCGTACCGTGATGCAAGAGGCGGAACTGGCTTTCGAACACATCTTCGAAATGCAAGCAGAAATCGAACGCATGAACCAGCAACTTGCCGAACGCACCGATTATGACAGCGAAGAATACCATAAACTCATCGACCGTTTCACTCATGAAAACGAACGTTTCCTGATGATGGGCGGCACCAACTTCCGTGCCGAAATAGAGCGCACGCTCCAAGGGCTGGGCTTCAGCCGCGAGGACTTCGACCGCTCTACAAGCGAGTTTTCCGGTGGTTGGCGTATGCGTATCGAACTTGCCAAACTCCTGCTTCGCCGTCCCGATGTGCTGTTGCTCGACGAACCTACCAACCACCTGGATATTGAGAGTATCCAATGGCTTGAAAACTTCCTTTCCACACGTGCCAATGCCGTGGTATTGGTGAGTCACGACCGTGCATTTCTCAATAATGTCACCACGCGCACCATTGAAATCACTTGCGGACAGATTTACGACTACAAAGTGAAGTATGACGAATTCGTCGTACTGCGGAAGGAACGTCGCGAACAGCAACTCCGTGCCTATGAGAATCAGCAAAAACAGATAGAAGATACGGAAGCCTTTATCGAGCGTTTCCGCTATAAAGCCACGAAAGCTGTGCAGGTGCAGAGCCGCATCAAACAACTGGAAAAGATAGAACGCATCGAGGTAGACGAGGAAGACAACTCTGCATTGCGCCTGAAGTTTGCTTGCAGCAGCCGTAGCGGAAGTTACCCTGTCATCTGTGAGGATGTCCGGAAGGCCTATGGCGACCATGTCATCTTCCACGATGTCAACCTGACCATAAACCGTGGTGAGAAAGTGGCGTTCGTAGGTAAGAATGGTGAAGGTAAATCCACCCTGGTAAAGTGTATCATGGGAGAAATAACCGACTATACCGGTAAACTCACCCTCGGTCATAATGTACAGATCGGTTACTTCGCTCAGAATCAGGCACAACTCCTGGATGAAAGTTTAACGGTATTTGATACCATCGACCGCGTAGCCGTAGGCGATATCCGCCTGAAGATACGCGATATCCTTGGTGCCTTCATGTTCGGCGGTGAAGCTTCTGATAAAAAGGTGAAAGTGCTGTCTGGTGGAGAACGTACCCGCCTTGCAATGATCAAACTCCTGCTGGAACCTGTGAATTTCCTGATACTGGACGAACCGACTAACCACCTCGATATGCGTTCGAAGGATGTACTGAAAGATGCCATTCGCGAATTTGACGGTACAGTCATTTTAGTAAGCCACGATCGTGATTTCCTGGACGGACTTGCGACTAAAGTATATGAGTTCGGTGGTGGAATTGTAAAAGAACACCTCGGTGGCATCTACGACTTCCTGCAAAAGAAGCAGATAGAAAGCCTGAACGAATTACAGAAAGCCCCCGCACTTTCTACCTCACCTTCCGGTGGAAAAGAGAATGCGGATACCGCCACTCAATCTTCCGGTACCAAGCTTTCCTATGAAGAGCAGAAGGAACTGAACAAGAAGCTCAAAAAACTGGAACGTCGCGTTGCTGACTGTGAATCGGAGATAGAGCAGACCGAGTCTGCCATCGCCATTCTCGAAGCCCGAATGGCAACTCCTGAGGGAGCTTCGGATATGGCCCTTTACGAGCAGCATCAGAAACTGAAACAACAACTCGACTCTGTGATGGAAGAGTGGGATGCCGTCTCTACCGAACTGGAAGCAGTTCGGAAAGAACAATAAAACTTATAACATTATTTTATATCTTATGAAAGTAACTCATTATTTACCTTTAGCCGCAGCTTGCCTTATGATGGTGGGATGTGGTACGGGCAAGCAGAAAGCTGAAATGACAGCCGGTATCCAGCTTGCCAATCTTGACACAACTGCCCTTCCGGGGAGTAGTTTCTATCAGTACGCCTGTGGCGGTTGGATTGAAAGCCATCCACTTTCACCTGAGTATTCACAGTACGGTTCTTTTACAGAACTTGCCGAGAATAATCGTAAGCAGATACAAGGTTTGATTGAAGAACTGGCTGCCACTCAGCATGAAGCAGGTAGTGTAGCGCAAAAGGTAGGCGACCTCTACAAGATTGTTATGGACAGCGTGAAGCTGAACAAAGAAGGTGTTGCTCCTATCAAAGCCGATCTGGAACAGATTGCTTCCCTGAAAGATAAAGAAGCTGTTTATGCTTTGCTCGCCGATCTGCGTAAACAGGGCATCGGTGCTTACCTCGGCCTCTATGTGGCTGCCGACGAAATGAACAGTAACGAGAACGCCGTGCAGCTTTATCAAAGCGGCTTGAGCATGGGCGAACGCGATTACTATCTGGCTACTGATCCTTCTACTACCGCTATCCGTGATGCCTTCCGTACTCATGTACAGAAAATGTATCAGTTGGCAGGTTTCGATGAGGCTACTGCCAAGAAAGGTATGGAAGTGGTTATGGACGTAGAAACCCGTCTTGCCAAAGCTTTCCGTTCTCGTACCGAACTGCGTGACCCGCATGCTAACTACAATAAGATGAGCATGGAAGAGGTGAAGAAGAATTATCCTACTTTCAACTGGGACGCTTACCTTTCAGGTCTTGGACTGACAGATGTGAAAGAAATCATTGTCGGCCAGCCTGCTTCGGTAGCTGAAGCTGCTAACATCCTTAACACCTTACCTGTTGATCAGCAAGTTCTTTACCTGCAATGGAAGTTGATTGACTCTGCCGCCAGCGCATTGAATGACGAGATGGCTCAGCAGAACTTTGACTTCTACGAACGCACCATGTCTGGAACGCAGGAAATGCAACCCCGCTGGAAGACTGCCGTTTCTGTAGTGAGCTCCGCACTGGGTGAAGCCGTGGGGCAAATGTATGTAGAGAAATACTTCCCTGCCGCTGCCAAGGAACGTATGATATCTTTGGTGAAGAACCTTCAGACCAGCCTGGGCGAACGCATCAACAACCTTGCCTGGATGAGCGACGAAACCAAGCTGAAAGCACAGGAAAAACTGGCTACTTTCCACGTGAAGATCGGTTATCCTGATAAGTGGAAAGACTACTCTACGTTGGAAATCAAGGACGACTCTTACTGGAACAATATCAAGCGTGCCAACCTGTGGAACTATGCCGAAATGGTTGCCAAAGCCGGCAAACCGGTAGACAAGGACGAGTGGTTGATGACTCCGCAGACCGTAAACGCTTATTACAACCCGACAACGAACGAAATCTGTTTCCCTGCCGGTATCCTGCAATATCCGTTCTTCGATATGAATGCTGACGATGCCTTCAATTATGGTGCAATCGGTGTTGTAATCGGTCATGAGATGACACACGGCTTCGACGACCAAGGTCGCCAGTACGACAAAGACGGTAATCTGAAAGACTGGTGGACGGAAGAAGATGCTAAGAACTTCGAGAAACGTGCCGATGTAATGGTTGCTTTCTTTGACAGCATCGAAGTTGCACCGGGGGTACATGCCAACGGTCGTATGACACTGGGTGAGAACATTGCCGACCACGGAGGTTTGCAAGTATCTTATCAGGCATTCAAGAAGGCTACCGCTGCCGCTCCGCTGGAAGTAAAAGACGGTTTCACTCCCGAACAACGCTTCTTCCTGGCTTATGCCAATGTTTGGGCTAACAATACCCGTCCCGAAGCCATCCTGCAATTGACGAAGATCGATGTACACTCTTTGGGCAAATGGCGTGTAGACGCTGCGTTGCCGCACATTGCTGCATGGTATGATGCATTTGGCATTACGGAGAAAGATCCGATGTATGTACCGGTAGAAGAACGCATCTCTATCTGGTAATAGTTTCATGCGGGGAAACAAATTATTTCATTACCTGAAATAAACAAGCTCATCAGAGCGGAAGATTATGAACTAAGGCAGTAAATCCTAAACAGGATTGCTGCCTTTTTTAATTATACCTAATTTATTGTGTTTGAGTATGTGTGCAAATAAACATTTTTAGTACCTTTGCGCATCAAATACTTATATACGCAATTCCATGTCTGAAACAAAAAGAATTAAAACCGCTTTAGTATCGGTTTATCATAAGGAAGGTTTGGACGAAATCATCACCAAACTGCATGAAGAAGGAGTTGAGTTTCTGTCAACAGGCGGAACTCGTCAGTTTATAGAATCACTGGGGTATCCCTGTAAAGCAGTGGAAGACTTGACCACGTATCCCTCTATCTTGGGTGGACGTGTGAAGACCCTGCATCCGAAAGTGTTCGGTGGTATTCTCTGCCGTCGCGGACTGGAACAGGATATGCAACAGATAGAAAAATATGAAATTCCCGAAATAGACCTCGTTATCGTTGATTTGTATCCGTTTGAAGCTACCGTAGCTTCCGGTGCCGACGAGCCGACTATTATCGAGAAAATAGATATAGGCGGTATCTCACTGATCCGTGCAGCTGCCAAGAATTACAATGATGTGGTTATCATCGCTTCTCAGGCACAATACCAGCCCTTCCGCGATATGCTGATGGAACATGGAGCTACCACTTCGCTGGAAGAACGCCGTTGGTTTGCCAAAGAGGCGTTTTCCGTTTCTTCCCATTACGATTCAGCCATCTTCAACTACTTCGATGGCGAAGAAGGTTCCGCATTCCGTTGCTCTGCCAATAATCAGAAGACTTTGCGCTACGGCGAGAACCCGCATCAGAAGGGTCACTTCTACGGAAATCTGGAAGCTATGTTCGACCAGATTCACGGAAAGGAAATCTCTTACAACAACCTGCTCGATATCAATGCAGCCGTTGACCTGATCGATGAATTTGAGGAGACTACGTTTGCCGTATTGAAGCATAACAATGCTTGCGGTCTGGCTTCACGCCCTACGGTGCTCGAAGCATGGAACGATGCATTGGCCGGTGACCCGGTTTCCGCTTTTGGTGGTGTGCTCATCACAAACGGAGTGATCGATAAGGATGCGGCTGAGGAAATCAATAAAATCTTCTTTGAGGTAATTATCGCTCCTGATTACGATGTAGACGCATTGGAAATCCTGGGACAGAAGAAAAACCGTATTATTCTGGTTCGCAAGCCTGCCGCACTGCCTAAGAAGCAGTTCCGTTCTCTCTTGAATGGTGTGTTGGTACAGGACCGCGACCTGAACATCGAGAAGCCGGAAGATTTGAAAACTGCAACCACGAAAGCACCTACCGCACAGGAAATAGAAGACATGCTCTTTGCTAACAAGATTGTGAAGAACAGTAAGTCCAACGCTATTGTACTGGCTAAAGGCAAGCAATTGCTGGCAAGCGGTGTGGGACAGACTTCACGTGTGGATGCTTTGAAGCAGGCCATCGAAAAAGCCAAGAACTTCGGCTTCGACCTGAAAGGTGCCGTGATGGCATCCGACGCTTTCTTCCCCTTCCCCGACTGTGTGGAGATTGCCGGAAATGAAGGTGTGACCGCAGTTATTCAACCGGGTGGTTCCATCAAGGATCAGCTTTCGTTCGACTATTGCAACGAACATGGCATCGCGATGGTGACCACAGGAATTCGTCATTTCAAACACTAATTAGATTTATGATTTATAATTTATGAGTTATGACCGCTGAACAGCAAGAGTTGTAAGCGCCCTCATTATCATCCATAAATTATAAATCATAATTCATAAATCATAAATATTCGCATGGGATTATTCTCTTTTACACAAGAAATAGCGATGGACCTTGGTACCGCCAATACCATTATTACAACCAATGGTAAGATTGTGGTGGATGAGCCTTCGGTGGTAGCTCTCGACCGTCGCACCGATAAGATAATTGCCGTGGGTGATAAGGCAAAGATGATGCACGAAAAGACCCATGAAAACATACGTACCATCCGTCCGCTTCGCGACGGTGTAATTGCCGATTTCTATGCTTGCGAGCAGATGATACGCGGTTTGATAAAGATGGTGAATAATCGCAACCGTCTGTTCTCTCCTTCGCTCCGTATGGTTATCGGTGTCCCCTCGGGTAGTACTGAAGTGGAGCTGCGTGCCGTGCGCGACTCTGCCGAGCATGCCGGCGGACGTGACGTCTACCTGATTTTCGAACCTATGGCTGCCGCTATCGGTATCGGTATCGATGTGGAAGCTCCGGAAGGAAACATGATTGTAGATATAGGTGGTGGTTCTACGGAAATTGCCGTTATCTCCTTGGGTGGCATCGTAGCCAATAATTCCATCCGCATAGCGGGTGATGACTTTACTGCGGACATTCAGGAGTATATGAGCCGTCAGCACAATGTGAAGGTCAGCGAGCGTATGGCCGAACGTATTAAGATCAATGCGGGTGCAGCCCTGACTGAACTTGGTGAAGACGCCCCCGAAGATTATATCGTTCACGGACCGAACCGTATCACGGCTCTGCCTATGGAAGTGCCTGTATGCTATCAGGAAGTAGCGCACTGTCTGGAGAAATCAATCTCGAAGATTGAAACCGCTATCTTGAACGCGTTGGAAAATACACCTCCCGAACTGTATGCCGATATCGTGCACAATGGTATTTATCTGGCAGGTGGTGGTGCATTGCTCCGCGGACTTGATAAGCGTTTGACTGATAAGATTAACATTCCGTTCCATATTGCTGAGGATCCCCTGCATGCTGTTGCCAAAGGTACGGGTGTGGCGCTGAAGAATGTGGATCGTTTCTCATTCCTGATGAGATGATAAAGCCATATGCGAAATTTACTGAACTTTCTTATTAAATACAACTACTGGTTCCTCTTTCTACTGTTAGAGGCAGCCAGTTTTGTTTTATTGTTTCGTTTCAACTACTATCAGCAGAGTGTGTTCTTCACATCTGCCAACAGTGTGGCGGGGAAAGTTTACGATGTTTCGGGAACTATTACTTCTTATTTCCATCTGAAATCTGTCAATGAAGACTTGCTCGACCGTAATATGTGGTTGGAGCAGAGGGTGGCTTTTCTGGAGAAAACGCTGAAAAATAAAGGAATGGACTCTGTTCGGTTGTATAGCCTGGAACGGCTCGAACCGGACGAATACCATATTTTCAAAGCGAATGTCATCAAGAATAGTCTGAACCGGGTGGATAACTATATCACCCTTGATGAAGGAACTTCTGCTGGTATCCGTCCGGAAATGGGAGTGGTAGATGCCAACGGAGTAGTGGGCATTGTCTATAAAACTTCTCCGCATTACTCTACCGTTATTCCATTGCTGAACAGTAAATCGAGCATCAGTTGCAAGATTGTGGGCAGTGAATATTTCGGTTATTTAAAGTGGGAATATGGAGATTCTCGTTATGCTTATTTGAAAGATTTACCTCGCCATGCAGAGTTTAACCTGGGTGATACGGTGGTGACAAGTGGGTATTCTACAGTATTTCCTGCGGGTATCATGGTGGGAACGGTGGATGATATGTCTGATTCTCACGACGGTCTCTCTTATCTGTTGAAGATAAAACTGGCCACGGATTTCGGAAAGGTGAGCAACGTTCGGGTGATTGCCCGTACCGGACAAGAGGAGCAGAAGATGCTGGAGAAGGAAGAAGGGAAGTGATGGAGTGATAAGGTGATAGAGGGATAGGAGTGATAAATGGTAGGGGAGTAGCCCCAATTGTAAATCGTAAATTGTAAATTGTAAATCAAATTGGTTCTCAATTATCTGCATAAAATAGGTTGGTTTATCGGTTTGGTACTATTGCAGGTACTGATACTGAATAATGTGCATATTGCCGGATATGCCACTCCTTTTCTATATATTTATCTCATACTGAAATTTGAGTCGGAAACACCACGGAATACTTTGATGCTGTGGGCGTTTTTTTTGGGACTGACGGTGGATATCTTTTCGGATACGCCGGGTATGAATGCTGCAGCTACGGTGGCACTGGCTTTTCTGCGTCCTACATTCCTACGCCTGTTTGTGCCGCGGGATGCGTTTGAGAATATAGTTCCTTCGATAAAATCGATGGGAATTGTACCTTTCCTGAAGTATTTGGTTGTTAGCGTTTTTATTCATCATGCAATATTACTTACCATAGAATTCTTTTCGTTCGCCCATATCGGAACGTTGCTGCTGAGAATTGTGGCAAGTGCGTTGCTGACTATAACCTGTATCATGGCTATAGAAGGAGTGAAGAAGAAGTAAGATGGCAAAAGATTATACACTCGAAAAGCGGAAATTTGTGATAGGTGGGGTAGCAATTGTGATTGTTATCATTTATATCATGCGTCTTTTTGTGTTGCAGATCATGACTGATACTTACAAGAAGAATGCAGATAGTAACGCTTTCCTTAATAAAATCCAGTATCCTTCGCGCGGTGCTATTTATGACCGCAATGGAAAATTACTGGTGTTCAATCAACCTGCGTATGATATCACATTCGTGCCGCGAGAGGTGACGGAACTGGATACTCTCGATTTTTGCCGCACACTGAATATTACGAAAGAACAGCTGCTGAAGCGAATGAAAGATGTGAAGAACCGCTGGATGAATCCCGGTTATTCCAGATATACGCATCAGGTGTTTATGACGCAGCTCTCGGCGGAAGAGTGCGGTGTATTCCAGGAAAAACTCTTTAAATTCCCGGGTTTTTATATTCAGAGACGTACTATCCGGCAATACACTTATAATTCTGCCGGACATGCTTTGGGAGATATCGGTGAGGTTTCAATGAGAGATATTGAGGCTGACGACTATTACATTCGCGGTGATTATGTGGGTAAGCAAGGTATAGAAAAGTCATACGAGAAATACCTGCGTGGCGAAAAAGGAGTAGAGGTTTTGCTTCGTGATGCGCACGGACGTATTCAGGGCCACTATATGGATGGGAAACTAGATCGCCCATCCATACCGGGTAAGAACCTGAAATTAGGGTTGGATATTGATTTGCAGATGTTAGGTGAGCGTCTGATGAAAAATAAAATCGGTGCAATTGTGGCTATTGAGCCGGAAACGGGGGAGATCCTTTGTCTGGTGTCTGCTCCGAACTTTGATCCGCACTTGATGATTGGCCGCCAACGTGGTAAAAATCATAATATGCTGCAGAGAGATAAGCAGAAACCTTTGCTGAATCGTGCTATTATGGGTGTCTATCCTCCGGGGTCTACTTTCAAAACAGCGCAGGCGCTGACATTCTTACAGGAAGGTATTATACAGCCATCCACATCGTTTCCTTGTTCTCACGGATTCATTTATGGAGGTCTGCGTGTGGGATGCCACGGGCATGGATCACCTCTTCCGCTGATACCTGCTATTGCCACTTCGTGTAATGCTTATTTTTGTTGGGGGCTTTATCGCATGTTTGGTGATAAGAAATACGGTTCACCACAGAATGCGCTTACTGTATGGAAAGATCACATGGTTTCTCAAGGATTTGGTTATAAGCTGGGAACGGATTTGCCAGGTGAGAAACGTGGATTTATTCCTAATGCAGGTGTTTATGATAAGGCCTATCGTGGATCATGGAATGGATTGACGGTAATCAGTATTTCTATCGGTCAGGGTGAAGTTTTAAGTACACCTTTGCAAATGGCAAACTTAGCGGCTACCATTGCCAATCGTGGTTATTTTGTGACTCCGCATATTGTGAAGGATATTCAAGATGCAGAATTGGATAGTACCTATCGGGAGCGTCGTTACACTTCTATTGATCGTTCTTATTATGAAGAAATTGTAGAAGGTATGCGGGCGGCTGTTACGGGAGTTACCGGAAGTGCTACTTGCCGTATAGCCGGAACCATACTGCCGGGTGTAGAAGTCTGTGGAAAGACGGGTACGGCACAGAATCGCGGACATGACCATTCTGCATTTATAGGTTTTGCCCCGATGGACAAGCCGAAGATCGCTATTGCCGTTTATGTGGAGAATGGTGGTTGGGGTGCAACCTATGGAGTACCTTATGGTGCTTTAATGATGGAACAGTATTTGAATGGAAAACTTTCGCCTGCCAGCGAGGAAAGAGCGGAAGAAATGAGTAATCGTGTGATAATGTATGGTGACGAGGAGAGATAGTATATGGAAATCACTGGATTGGGTAACGATCTGTGTTTACTTGATTCTGATTGCATTCGGTTGGTTTAGCGTTTGCGGGGCAAGCTATGATTATGGTGACCGCGACTTCTGGGATTTCTCCACTCGTGCAGGTAAGCAACTGGTTTGGATCATTTGCTCTTTCGGATTGGGGTTTGTGTTGTTGATGCTTGAAGACAGCGTTTATGATATGTTTGCCTATCTGATTTATATAGCACTTGCCATATTACTTGTGGTCACTATCTTTATAGCCCCTGATACGAAGGGATCGAGGTCGTGGCTGGTCATGGGGCCGGTAAGTTTGCAGCCGGCGGAGTTCGCCAAGTTTGCTACGGCGCTGGCTCTTGCCAAGTATATGAATTCCTATTCGTTCACCATGAAGAACTGGAAGAATATCTTGATGATGGTTTTCCTTATTTTGTTCCCGATGATACTTATTATCTTGCAGCGGGAGACTGGCTCAGCGTTGGTATATACTGCTTTCTTTTTGGTTCTGTATCGGGAGGGGATGCCGGGTGTGGTACTGTTTTCCGGAGTGTGCGCGGTAGTTTACTTTGTGGTAGGTATTCGTTTTGATCAGGTGTTTATTGCCGATACGCCGACGCCGATAGGGGAGTTTGCAGTACTTTCGATGGTCTTGCTGTCTGCGGCAGGAATGGTGTGGGTTTATAAGAAGAAATGGGAACCGGTACGCAATATATTGTTAGTTACCATTGGAGTGTTGTTAATCGCTTATTTTATATCGGAATATGTGACTCCGTTTAATTTGGTTTGGGTGCAATGGGGACTGTGTATGCTGGTAGTTGGGTACCTTATTTTCCTTTCGTTAAGTGAGCGTCATCTTAGTTATTTCCTGATAGGTATGTTTGCTATCGGTTCTATCGGTTTCTTATATTCCAGTGATTACTTCTTTAATAAAGTATTGGAGCCTCACCAGCAGATACGTATCAAGGTGGTATTAGGTATGGAAGAAGATCTGGCTGGTGCCGGATACAATGTCAACCAGTCGAAGATAGCTATCGGTTCCGGTGGTCTGACAGGAAAGGGATTCCTAAACGGTACTCAGACTAAGCTGAAATATGTACCCGAACAAGATACGGACTTTATTTTCTGTACGGTAGGTGAAGAAGAAGGATTTATAGGTTCTACTGCTGTGCTACTCTTATTCCTTATATTAATACTCCGTCTGATTGCTGTGGCGGAGCGGCAACCGTCTACTTTTGGTCGAGTCTATGGGTACTCGGTCGTTAGTATATTTCTGTTCCACTTATTTATTAATGTAGGCATGGTGCTGGGATTGACACCTGTGATTGGTATTCCGTTGCCATTCTTTAGTTATGGCGGTTCTTCGCTTTGGGGATTCACCATCCTGCTGTTCATCTTCCTGCGGATTGATGCTGGACGTAAAAAGAGACTGTCAGCGTTTTAATTTGATTCCTACATCATTGATACCGGGAAGAACTTCGTCCGGTAGAAGGTGTATAATTTTGAAGCGGTATTCCCCGGCTTTTCCAATACGGATGAAACCTGCTGGGAGAGTTGATTGATATAACCCACCCCAGCCATCTCCTAACCAAATACCTGCATTGTCAGCAAGTCGCAGCTCCAATGTATCCCGCTTGATATTTGGGACTTCCGGACTGTCGTAGTAGATGAGTAAGGGCAAATTCTGATATGGATAATTGTTCCGGTTTCTCACTTCTACGGATACATTGTAGAGTGTAGCGGAGTCTGCAACCGAAACATTGAAGAATAGTGTGTCATTCCGCTGCCAGCCTTCCGTTGGCAGGGATTGAAAAGAATGATATACAGTCTGTTCATCGCAGGCTGTGTAGAAGCTTGCGATGAACAGCAGTATTAAACTCTTCAGGAGAGATGTTTTATTCTTGGGCTGGTTTTTCATTTCCGGCTGGTTTCTCTCCTTGTGGTCTGGGTGGATTGTTGGGTCTGGGACCTCTATCAACACGTTGTCCATCTCCTCGTTCACGATTTTTTTGCTTGTTGCGTCTGACCTGATCGCCTTGTTGTCTGGGTTGGTTCCCCTGTTGCCTTGGTTGCTCGCCTTGTGCTCTGGGAGTACCTTGTGGGCGTGGTTCACCTTGTGGGCGTGGTCTGGATTGTTGATCTCCAGGTTGATTCGGATTTCCTTTTTTCTTTTTCTTGCGGTTGTTATTACCGCTGTTTCCATTCCCGCCACCGTTATTTTCTCCGCCATTTTTACCTTTACGACTACGGTCAAAGCGGGTTAAGCTTTCCTGTTCCAACAAATCTATCGGCTTCTTGGGTTCCACTTGGCGTGCTTCTTCTACAAGACTTTCTGGCTTAGTACCCCGTTTGTTCATACCGATGATTTCAAATGCACGCTTACCACTGATTGTTACCAGATTGGCAGGAATGTTCTTGTCGGTAGAGTAGGTTATCTGATTGCTTAGAATATCTGCCTTGAAGAAATAGAAAGTACCGTCTTTGGTTTCCAACTCGATCTCCCTGGAAGGAAGACGTTTCTGAGCTTCTACATAGCAGTCCACTTCATAGTTGAGACAGCATTTCAGTTTGGCACATTGTCCTGCCAGTTTTTGCGGATTGAGAGAAATATCCTGATAACGGGCGGCACTTGTGGATACTGACACGAAAGAGGTCATCCAGGTGGCACAGCAGAGCTCGCGTCCACAAGGGCCGATACCACCAATTCGTCCGGCTTCCTGACGTGCGCCAATTTGCTTCATTTCAATGCGGACATGGAAAGCATCTGCCAATACCTTGATCAGCTGGCGGAAGTCTACACGCTCATCGGCAATATAATAGAAAATAGCTTTGTTACCGTCTCCCTGATATTCCACATCACCGATTTTCATGTTGAGATTCAGGTTGAGGGCAATCTGTCGGGCGCGTATCATGGTGTTATGTTCGCGTCCTTTGGCTTCATTGTATTTGTCCATATCTACCTGTTTGGCTTTACGGTAGATACGCTTGATATCAGCCTCAGACTTGATGTTAGCTTTTCTCATTTGTAGCGGAACAAGGCGTCCGGTTAGGGTCACCACACCGATGTCATGTCCTGGTGTTGCTTCTACGGCCACGATGTCGCCCTTTTCAAGAGGTATATGGTTGCTATTGCGGAAATATCCTTTGCGGGTATTCTTGAACTGAACTTCTACCAGATCGCTTTCTTCTCCGTTTCCGGGAATATCGGCCAGCCAGTCGTAGGTGTTCAGTTGCTTGTCTTGCCTGCCGCAACTTTTGCAGCAGAGACTTCCGCTTCCGTTATGTAGTTTAAAATCCATTTTTTTATTTATGATTGAGATTACTACTATATATCTGATTTCTACTGTTTCAGTAGAACTATCATTTTCAATGAAAAATCAAAAAAGACCATCCTTGCATTTACATTTTGCTCAATATGTATCTGCGCTTCGCTCAATTCATCCATCATTCCCATTACATTCCGTTCGTTGATAAAAGGGGCGAAGCGGGTGGCAAAGTTTTGTTCGGGCAGAGTCATGTAACTCATCTCTTTGCAATGCAGGTTATAGATAAAATTCTCGCGTATCATACGCTGGGCGTATGTCAGAAAGTTCTTCTGCCGTTCACGTCCCATGCCTGCCAGCTGCTCACTCCATTGTTTCATTTCACGTATCTTCCGTTGATAGGAAAGACGCATGAGGCTGACAAAGAGTTCAAAGAACAGTTCATTTTCTTCGTTTAGGTGGATGGTTTCCAATGCTTTGATAAAGTCACCGTTGGCAAGATGCGCCAAGGTGAAACTATCATTAGGACGTACGCCGTATTTCTGTTGCAAGGCGTTGGCAATATCCGTTTCTTCTATTTTACGGATGTTGAAACGTTGCGTACGGCTCAGGATTGTTGGCAGTATCATGTCCGGAGTTTCGGATATCAATAGGAATACTGTCTTTTCGGGAGGCTCTTCCAGAAGTTTCAATAACTTATTGGCACAAACTACGTGCATTTTCTCCGGTAGCCAGACGATAGTAACCTTGTAGCCACCTTCGCTTGATTTCAGACTGAGCTTGCGCACTATCTCGTCACTCTCTTTTGCATAGATGATGGCTTGCCCGTTTTCAGCATCCATCTCATTTAGCCAGTGGTTTAGACTGAAATAAGGGCTGTTCAGCACCAGATGGCGCCAGTCAGCTATATAATCATCGCACACTTCTTTCTTTCCTTTTTTTACGATGGGAAAGACGAAATGTACATCCGGATGTACCAGCTTATTCCACTTTACGCAGGAGGGACAGGTACCACAGGCGTCTGTATCTGTACGGTTCGGGCAACAGATGTAACGGGCATAAGCCATTGCCAACGGAAGTTTTCCCACTCCCGATGGACCGCAGAAGAGCTGAGCATGAGGAATACGCCCCTCTTGCACTTCCTGCCGGAGTCGCAGTTTGGCTGCTTCTTGTCCTATTACCTCTTTGAAAAACACGATATTATATATAATTTAATTATCAATTACTAATTACCAATTAGATTACTCCAACTCTCAACTCTCCATTCTCAACTTTCAACTTCCCCTAGTATACCAGTTTTGCAACTTCTTTTATACTGTCCACTGCACCGATGGAGTAGAAGTGAATACTAGGTACTCCATGTTCCACTAATTCCTTACATTGCTTAACACACCATTCGATGCCTACTTGTTTGGCTTCTTCATCCGTTTTGCATTTCATCGCTTCGTATGCCAGTTCTTCGGGCAAGTCCACTTTGAATGTCTTGGGTATCATGGTGATTTGAGATATCTTCTTGAACGGTTTGATACCTGGAATGATGGGAATGGTAACTCCGGCTTTCCGGGCACGTTCTACGAAGTCGAAGTATTTCTGGTTATCATAGAAAAGCTGTGTGACGGCATATTCTGCACCGGCTTCCATTTTCTTTTTCAGCCAGTAGATATCAGTGTCAATATTGGGAGCTTCTTCGTGTTTTTCGGGATAACACGCTACGCCATAGGAAAATGGTGTATTGGTCACTTTCATTTCCGAGCCATCTACGAAAATACCTTTATTGAAGTTATTGATCTGTTCTTGCAATTCAATGGCATGGTGGTAGCCATCGCCTTCGGGAGTGAAGACGGACTCATGTTTTGCTTTATCCCCACGTAGCACCAGTAAGTCGGTAATACCCAGGAATTGCAGATCGAGCAGTACATATTCCGTCTCTTCGCGGGTGAAACCACTGCAAAGAAGATGCGGAACTACAGTAATATTATATTTGTTTTGGATAGCGGCAGCTACGGCAACAGTTCCTGGGCGGCGGCGCAAGCGATTGCGCTGAAACAAACCGTTTCCCAAATCTTTGTACACATATTCGCTGCGATGTGTGGTGATATTGATGTATTTCGGGTCAAATTCCCGTAAAGTATCTATGGTGCCGTACAGCTTTTCGATGCCTGTGCCTTTCAGCGGTGGCAGTATTTCAAAAGAGAAAGCTGTCTTCTCGTTGCTGTGTATCAGGTCGATAATTCTCATTTCTTTTTCGTTGTCTTTGTTCGGTGAACAAAACTTATTTGTACATTGGGAACAAAAATACGAAAAAGAAATGAGATATGCTTTTATTGTTGGGCTATTCTTTTATACAACGTATAGGAACAGCTATATAATAATCTTTATCTTTCACTTTATTACTACCAGTGTTGTTAATATCGTTTGATGTACTTTTCATGAAAATAACGGTTTCTGTCAATCCATTCACGTCATCTCCTATCCAATAGAAAGCTGCGGCAGACTCATTTATCAAAGCTGTTTTATTTCCACTTTCTGTATACACTCCGTAAGGATAAAAACTTAATCCAGTCTCATTAGTGGCAGGGGATACGATATCTCCCGCCTTAAATGGTATCCAATCTCCTGTTTTTAAAACAGAAATATCATTCTTGATATACTGCCTTAGTGAATCCCAATTTCCGTTATTAGGTATTTTCCATCCTTCTGGAGCTAAGTTACCAGCTAATATAGCTTCTCCATTATAGAAGTATATTTCATCTTTTTCGGGTTTAAAATAACCCGCTCCCTTGCCTAATTCTACTTGTTTAGTAAGAGGAGTGCCATTTCTGTATGTAGTTGCGCACAAGTCTTTCTGCATCCAATATTGTATGCCTATTTTTACTATAGGATATTCTTTTAAAGTTCCATTCCTGATATCTCTAATCGTATGTCGTATAACATTTATATCCAAAGGCTTTTCGGGTTTTATTAATGTGATTATTCCTGATTCATTCAGATAGAATTTATCAATTTTTCCAGAAGTACCTGTAGTATATGTAAACGAATTATCTTCTGTATTCCAACTTATTTTTCCTCCATTGATCTCTCTTTCATCATCTAATAGTTGTAGTACAGTTCCATTAGTAAGGTCGCTTTGTTCATCGGCTCCGATAGGATAAATAGTGATTGCTTGTGAACTAATATTATCTGACCTAAGATACTCTTTGCAAATTTCTACAATAGGTTTACCGCTACTATATACTTTATAAACATTTGATTGGGTAAAAGATAATGCGGCAATATGTATTGCTGTAGTTTTGCCGCTATTATCTGTTTCCTTACCTTCAACAGATGTCCAGTCTTCTATGTTGCCGGTTATTCCTGTCAATATATGACTGGTAGTCTGCATGGCTGCTATGTCCAGGTCACATTGTGTATTTTCTGTCATTGTTAATTCCGGCATTGGGCATGTGTATAGTTGTCCGTTCCAGTCCATGACGAATGATTGTATATCGGATTTTATGTCTTGAGGAATAATGATAATCTCTTTTCCTATGAGTTTCCCGTTTTTTATACTCCATGTTCCGTAAGGAATAATATCTGTTTCTTCTTTATGATTTGTAAATTCCCCTGTGGTCAAATTATAGTCGGCTTTATTATAGAATCCGGTAGCAATGATTCGTGGATTAGCACTTAGTAAACTTTCAACAGTTTCATCTCCTTTGGGGGTAAGTGTTATGTTGAATTTGACTAATTTATGATAGAACTTCAGTTCAACAGCTTTTTCACTACTTGCCACTTTTGACTGTGTTGCGATTAGAAAATCTGATTGTGAACGTTTAATAGGATTGCTTTGATCTGACTGTATAGAGATTGGAATAATGGAAGAATTGGCAGATATCTCTGTTGGTAGGTAAGGGGAATAACTGATAAAGTCAAGAGTTGCATCTCCTACCGGATAGAAAACTGTTTTTTGGGGGATAAGCGTACTACTTCCTGTACATTCTAACTGCAAATTGTTGATATACCTTTCTTCTGCAAGAGAAGTGGAGGATAGCATTGCGTATAATCCCACTTTATCTCCTTTCTCGAAGGTTGTATTTGTCACTCGTGTACTCGTTTTATTGATCTTTGTTGAAAATGTGATAGGGGTAGTTCCTGGAGAAGTCTCTGAATCTAACTTATTGACACAAGAAGAAATAGGTAGAAAAAGAGAACATAATAAAACAGAAATCAATCTGTTACTTTTAATAGTTGTTTTGCTCATTTGTTGCTATTTTATGAAATACAACTGTTGTATTTCTAGTTAGTACGTAGCTCTATCTGTTAATTAAAGCATCGGAATATCTGAGGTGGGTAAGGACCATAATTGGTATAAGAAAGTCTGTGGCTTTGGGATGCTAATTAATTGAATTCACGCTTGAATTCCAGTTCTATTCCATCTTAATGTTTTTCAATGTTCATTAACTCTGTTGGTTGACAAAGGTAAAATAATAATCTAAATATCTGAAAGAATAAACCAGTTTCTGTTAAAAGTATTTTTATCTTCCTTTGTATGAAGTGAATAAATGAATAGCTTTTGTCCCTACATTTTCATTCTTTCGCGGGAGATTTCAAAATTATCAGTACCTTTGTACTCTAAATTAAAGATAATCTGATAACTTATGCCATTAAATTTACCTGATAAGCTGCCGGCGATAGAGTTGCTGAAAGAAGAGAACATATTTGTTATTGACAACTCCCGCGCCACGCAACAGGACATCCGTCCGTTGCGCATCGTTATCCTGAACTTGATGCCTTTGAAGATTACCACGGAGACAGATCTTGTGCGTTTGCTCTCCAATACACCGCTTCAAGTGGAAATCTCGTTCATGAAAATCAAGAGCCATACATCAAAGAATACGCCTGTAGAACACATGCAGACATTCTATACTGATTTTGAAAAGATGCGTGGCGAGAAGTACGACGGTATGATTATCACCGGTGCTCCTGTAGAACAATTGGATTTCGAAGAGGTGACTTACTGGGATGAAATAATGGAAATATTCGATTGGGCGCGTACGCATGTTACGTCCACCCTTTATATATGTTGGGCTGCACAGGCCGGACTTTATCATCATTATGGAGTACCCAAGTATGCGTTGGATAAGAAAATGTTCGGCATATTCGAGCATCGTCCTTTAGATCCGTTACACGCTATTTTCCGTGGTTTCGATGATATGTTCTATGTACCCCATAGCCGTCATACGGAAGTACGGAAAGAAGATATCTTGAAAGTGCCGGAACTTACTTTACTTTCGGAATCGGAAGATGCAGGCGTACACCTGGTGGTAGCACGTGGTGGACGTGAGTTCTTTGTTACCGGACATTCGGAATACTCTCCATTGACATTGGATACGGAATATCGCAGGGATGTAGATAAAGGTCTACCTATTGAAATACCTCGTAATTATTATGTGGATAATGATCCGGATAAAGGTGTGATGGTACGTTGGCGTGCCCATGCCAATCTGTTGTTCTCTAATTGGTTGAACTATTTCGTTTATCAGGAAACTCCGTACAATATTAACGATATAAAGTAGCTACAAGCTACGGGCTACGAGTGACAAGACCTTGCGGTGTATAGCGTATCACTCGTAGCTTGTAGCCTGTAACTTGTAACTAAAACGATATGATAAAGCAACGGAAGATAGAGTTACTGGCCCCTGCCAAGAACATGGAATGTGGCATTGAAGCTATTAACCACGGTGCGGATGCAGTGTATATCGGTGCACCTAAGTTTGGCGCACGTGCAGCAGCCGGCAATTCGTTGGAAGATATAGCTGCTTTGGTGGCTCATGCCCATTTATATAATGCCCGGATTTATGTGACTGTCAATACCATCTTAAAAGAAGAAGAACTGGCAGAGACGGAGAAAATGATTTGGGATTTGTATCGTGCGGGAGTAGATGCCCTCATTGTGCAAGACATGGGAATCACTCGCTTAAACCTGCCGCCTATTCCCTTGCACGCCAGTACGCAAATGGATAACCGTACACCGGAGAAAGTACGTTTCCTTGCAGAAGCCGGTTTCCGGCAAGTAGTATTGGCACGTGAGCTTTCCCTTCAGGAAATCAGCCATATTCATAAAGCTTGTCCGGAAGTGCCGTTGGAAGTATTTGTACATGGAGCACTTTGCGTTAGTTATAGCGGGCAATGTTATGTCAGCCAGGCTTGTTTCGGACGTAGTGCCAACCGGGGAGAATGTGCACAATTCTGCCGTTTACCTTTCAGTCTGGTGGATGCCGACGGAAAAGTAATTGTACGTGATAAGCATTTGCTATCTCTCAAAGATTTGAATCAGAGTGATATTTTGGAAGAGTTACTTGATGCAGGTGCCACTTCGCTCAAGATAGAAGGCCGTCTGAAAGATGTTTCTTACGTAAAGAATGTTACGGCTGCTTACCGCCAAAAGCTGGATGCTATCTTTACACGCCGTAAAGAATACGCCCGGGCCTCTTCCGGTACTTGTAATTATACATTCCGTCCCCAGTTAGATAAAAGTTTTAGTCGTGGATTTACGCATTATTTCCTGCACGGACGCAGTGAAGAAATCTTCTCTTTCGATACTCCGAAATCCCTCGGTGAAGAGATGGGCACCATGAAGGAACAACGCGGAAACTACCTCACAGTAGCCGGATTGAAATCATTCAACAACGGTGACGGTGTTTGTTATATCGATGAGCAAGGACGTCTGCAAGGCTTCCGTATCAACCGTGTAGATGGAAATAAACTCTATCCGGCAGGTGAGATGCCTCGTATCCGTCCGCGTACTGTGCTTTACCGTAACTATGACCAGGAGTTTGAGAAGTTGCTGGCACGTAAGTCTTCCGAACGAAAGATTTCCGTATCCTTGCTTTTGGCAGATACTGCCTTCGGCTTTGCTCTGACTGTCACGGATGAGGATGATAATAGCGTTACACTTTCTTTCCCTCATCAGAAAGAACCTGCCCGTACCCCGCAGGCAGATAATCTGCGTACTCAACTCAGTAAATTGGGAAATACTCCTTTTGAAGCCGGAATATTAGCGGATAATCGTTCGCCTGAAACAAATTCCGCCATAGAAATCCGCTTTTCAGATAACTGGTTTCTTCCCGCTTCCGTAGTAGCCGATTGGCGCCGTCAAGCCGTAGACAAGCTGGTTACCGTTCGCCGTATTAATTATCGGCAGGAAGTGGCAGTCTGGAAACCTACAACTCATGTTTTCCCTTTGCCGGGAACTTCTTCTAAGACAACAGCTTCCGCTACTTCATTAACGTACCTCGGTAATGTAATGAATACCCGTGCCGCCTCTTTCTATACCGATCACGGCATTGCTACCGTAGCTCCGGCTTATGAGAAACAATCTGTACCGGGTGCTGTTTTAATGTTCTGCAAGCATTGTTTGCGTTATAGTATGGGTTGGTGCCCTACTTATCAGAAGGGACGTTCACCTTATCGGGAGCCTTATTATTTGCAAGGAACTGATGGTAAGTGCTTCCGCTTGGAGTTTGATTGTAAGAATTGTCAGATGAAAGTATATGCGGAATAAGAGAGAACATATTCGTTATCACCACAGAGCGGTACGGAGTAACACTGAGTTTCTTAAATATCAGAAAAGACTCCGTGCAACTCTGTGCTACTCTGTGGTGATAGCGATTATTATCAGTCTGGTTTCCTGCCGTTACTCCCGTCCCAATCTGGATGATGAAGGTATCAGTGATAAAACCCGCGACTCTCTGACCTACCTTTACGACCGGCATTATACGTTGAATACGAATCTGGAAGTGGTGCAGGATTCCGTGGTGCTTGCCTGTCTGCCGGTGAAGGATTGCTACAATACTCTGTATAGAGGAGACCGTGTAGTAGTGGCCGAATTTGCCATTCATTCTGCTGATAGTGTGGACAGTGTTTGGGTAAAACTGGCTCATTCCCAGGAGATACAAGGCTGGATCGGGGAGCGGGAAATGATGCAAGCTTTTGTACCTACGGACAGTATCTCACAATTCATTTACTTGTTCAGTGATACGCATGCTTCTTACTTCGTGATTATTTTCGCCTTGTTTGTCGGTGCCTGGGTGTTCCGTTTGTTCCGTAGGAAGCAGTTGAAGATTGTTTATTTCAATGATATTGATAGTGTATATCCGCTTTTGCTCTGCCTGTTGATGGCATTCAGTGCTACGGTGTATGAGACGATGCAAGTTTTTGTGCCCGAAACGTGGGAACATTTCTATTTTAATCCTACGCTTTCACCTTTCAAGGTGCCGTTTATTCTCTCGGTCTTTTTGCTGAGCATCTGGTTGTTTATCATTGTACTGCTGGCAGTACTCGATGACTTGTTCCGTCAGTTGACTCCTGCCGCTGCCGTATTTTATCTGTTGGGATTGGCATCTTGTTGTATCTTCTGTTATTTCTTCTTTATACTGACTACACAAATCTATATCGGCTATATTTTCCTTGTTGTTTTCCTTGGGCTTTTCCTAAAGCGAATGTGTGCTACACTTGTCATTTACCGCTATCGTTGCGGGCGTTGCGGACAGAAATTAAAAGAAAAGGGGCCTTGCCCAAGTTGTGGTGCTATCAATGAATAATAGGGTGTAGCAAGTTCTCTTAACCCTTTCATGCTTATGATACTTACTTTTCCCCTCTTTCCTGCTTAGATGTAATGTAAAAGATGGCATCTTTTGCTGCGAAAGATGCCATCTTTTGATGTTAGAGATGCCACCTTTTGCGACAAAAGATGCCATCTTTTGCATAACGGGTTAGGGAGATGTATGGGGACGGAAGTAATGATCTCTATCAGAACCTGCAACGTAGTTCGATTCCCGCCTGTATGGGGCGGCCTTTCTGCATGAATCCGTTGCCCATGCTTTCAAAGTAGAAAGCAGCGTAGTCTTTATCCAGTGCATTGCGAACCCAGAAGTCAATCTGTCCGTTGCCTTTTTGCAGGCTGAGGCGTCCGTTCAATGTGCCGTAGAAAGCTTGGCTGACATCATTCTGCTCGGTCCAATAGATACGTCCTGCACCGGTGTAGTTGGCATTAAGTTGAATACGGTCCAACCAATGTCCTGGGTTGATGCGGAAAATGTATTGTCCGCCCAGGCTCAGGGTGTGCTTCGGAACGAAAGGAACATAGTTGCCGTTGTAACTTATTTCTTCTAATTTACTGTTGGTTGTTATGTAATCTTTGAATGTGGCATAAGTATAACCGTAGCTTGCAGTCAAGGTAAAGTTAGTGGTAACTGCACCCATCAGAGATATTTCTGCTCCCAGGCTGCGGCTCTTTCCTGCATTTACCGTCTCGCGTCCAAGTCCGCTCTGGGCGAAGCGGGAAATCTGCTGGTCGCGCGTTTCAAGCCAGAACAGGGCGGCATCGGCACGCAGACGGTTTTGGAAAAGGTTTAGGTGAGTACCTATTTCATAGTTCCAGGTTTGTTCCGGTTTATATACGGTGGCAGCCCGGGCATCCGGGTTTTCGCCGGCATCGGGTAGAAAGTTCACCATATCTTTAAGGTTTTCGGGAACCTGGGACATGATTTCATCTTTGGTCAGCCTCATCATATCGTTCTTCAGACTCGCTTGCAACAGGTCGGAGAACATCTGGATGTTGTATCCTCCCGAACGATATCCTTTGCTGACGGTGGCGTATACATTTCCGAGGTTCTTCGGGAAGTCATATTGCAGGGCGAACTTTGGCAATAGTTGTAGATAATCCTTGCTGATGGAGCCTTGATAACGTGAGGTGACGGTCAGTGCTGTTTCCGGCATCATGGGAATAGGATTTCCTGTGGGCGCTCCATTCATCATCATCTGGCCCGTAATACCTATGGTGTAGTCCATTGCTGTACCGGAGTTATAATCCATCTTCATTTTCTCATAGTCCAGTCGAAGGCCAGCGGTGAATGATACTCCATCGATACCGAATAAATCTCTGAATGTGGATTGGTGGAACAGAGCTCCGTTCAAAAGCGGTGTCTTGAAGTCTCCGTTGATAGGCAGGCGGGCGCTGGTTACTTTCAGTGCGGGCATGATGTTCATATTTCTTCCGGGTCCCATCGGTACCTCAACCAGTGCGGGGATGAAGTTTCCCAACATCTGATCCATCATTGCCATACCATCTTCTTTGAATGTGACTGGTGCAGTAGTATTTAGCCATTGGTAGAAACCGAAAATGCCTGTAGCCCATTGCCAACGGTGGCTTTCCTTGCTCTTCATTACGATTTCTTCACTGATGGTGTTGATGCGCTGCTTCTGTTCGAGGGTATAGGTGTTTTTAGCTGTGAAATCCTGATCCAGAAACATACGATCCTTTAGATGCTGATATCCGGTTACGGCACTGAGTGTGAAATTCTGTGCCTGGTACTCTACATTAAGTCCGGCATTCAGCAGGTTGCGGTAATAGCTACTTTCATCATTGTAAGCCGTTTTGGCTACATCTCCGGTTTCTTTATTGTAGAGTCCATACGGGTAACCGCCCTGGTCACCATATTCATAACTTACATTAAAGTCGAACTTCCAATTGTCGCTGGGCAAGTAGATGGCGCGGATACGTCCACCGGCAGACTGCCCTTTATCTACCTTTTTATTGTTGAGCGCTGCATTGCGGAAGAAACCGCCTTCGTATTCATAAAATCCTCCAGCCGAGAATGCAAAGCGCTCATTCATCCGGTGATAGTGAGTGACGGAAGTATTGTATTGATTGTGTGTACCTGCCCCTATCCGGAAGTCAGTACCTTGATAAGAGAAAGGAGATTTGGTATGTACTTTAATAAGTCCACCCATCGCATTTCGTCCGTACAATGTACCCTGCGGACCGCGCAGCACATCAATACGCTCGATGTCGGAATAATTGAAATCGAATGCGGATTTATCTATATAAGGTATATTGTCAACATAGAGGCCTACGGAGGGAGTATTGATGCGAGAACCGATACCACGAATGTAGACGGCAGATGTCAGTCGCGAACCGTAATCAGGAATAAATATATTCGGGACCAGTGCTGTCAGGTTCTTTATGGAGTTCACTTGTGCAGCTTGCATGTCTTGTTGCGAAAGTAAGGTGACGGCATTGGGTAGCTCGCGCAACTTACGGTTTTCTTTAGGTGCTGCAATGATGAGAACCTCTTCAACGTCCACTATTTTCAGGGTATCCACTTCTTCTGCCGCAATGTTTCCTATAGGTAGGAGTGCCAGGGCAAAAATCAACAATTTACTCTTATTCATTCTTTGTCTTTTAGGATAAATGATAATTTAGCAGCGTAGCGCTGGAGCAAGGTTCTCCTTCGGCGTGCAAG
>ERZ1106939.893-NODE-893-length-24894-cov-5.457708_pt1 | contig 24894 bp, 17 predicted proteins | sample MGYA00403669_ERZ1106939 | MGnify/ENA primary metagenome ERZ1106939 (study PRJEB35170, sample SAMEA104062447) | human gut metagenome | biome: human gut; feature: human-associated habitat; material: faeces | place: Denmark | collected 2012-09-28 ...
GATAATGGCAAGTTGCAACTCTTTGAATGCGTGGAAAATCCGTTGAAATATAGTTCGTTAAATTTATTGGAAAAAGTAAAATTTAATTCTGGGGGGGGCGCGTGGTCGCAAGTTCGAATCTTGTCACCCCGACAAGCCGAGAGTCAGCCGCTTATGTGAAAACATAGGCGGCTGATTTTGTTTTGGCGGCAGTGGCTGAAACGGGCGGCTGACGCCACGGCCGACGGGGAAAAGGGGCGGGGCCGTCGGACGCCGGGCCGGGGAATGTCGATTTTTTTTCGTATCTTTGCACAAAACCCCGTGTTGCGGCCGTTATTATTCATGTCGTGCAGACCGCAGATTTTTGCCTTTATACCCCTTCGATAGCAATTCTGGATGTTTGCGGCGGAAAAAATGTCGATTTTCCCCGGAATGTTTTTCAAATGCGGAGGAATTTGCCGGGGTTTCTTGCGATCAGCGGATTTCTGCGATTTTTTTTCACGCCGGGCCTGTCCCGCACTTCGTGAGACGACGCCCGCGATGCGGGATTGCGGCGGTCCCCTGTCAACAGATGCTTAACACGAAAAACAACAGCTTATGAAACAAAGAAAAATGCTTGCGCTCACGCTCTACCAGCTTGGACAGCTTTACCGTCACGAGTTACCCGAACTTGTCGCCGCCGCCGAGGCGAGCGGCGACGCCGTGCAGTTCCGAAGGCGTCTGGGCGAGTGGGTCTCCCGTTCGGAGTCCGCGCAGGGCGATGCGGGCGAGCAGATTCGGCTGCTGATCGATTACGACGGGCGGGAGGTCGATGAACTGTCTACCGGCGAACGGATGCCGGTGCGGACGCTGACGCTGTTGTGGCAGTTTCTTACGGGCTGTCTGGAGAATGTGGAGATGCGCACGGACCTGTTTATCGACCTGTTCTACCTGTTCAAACGTCTCGGAGGAGCGGAACTGCCGCCGCTTTCGATGCAGCGTGTCCGCATCCGCTCCGAGCGCTGGCCTTCGGGACTCGATGCCGAGGTGCGGGAGATCAGGGCCGACAACAGGGAGCGCATGCTGCATCTGCTGGTGCAGAAGATCGAGAACCGCAAATCGACGCCCTCGCGGTTCCGTTTCGCGGAGGGGATGAGTTATGAAGACAAATACCGTCAGGTGGCCATCTGGTGGAACGATTTCAGGTTTCATCTGGCGATGGCGGTGAAAAGCCCCTCGGAGCTGAACCGCTTTCTGGGCAATTCGCTTTCGGCGGAGACCATGTACCTGCTGTCGAAGGCCCGCAAGAAGGGGATGCCGTTCTTCGCCACGCCCTATTATCTCTCGCTGCTGGACGTGACCGGAAAAGGATACGGCGACGAGGCGATCCGCAGCTATATCCTCTACTCGCCGCAGCTGGTCGAGACCTACGGCAGCATCCGCGCGTGGGAGAAGGAGGACGTCGTCGAAGCCGGAAAGCCCAATGCCGCGGGGTGGCTGCTGCCCGACGGCCACAATATCCACCGCCGCTATCCGGAGGTGGCGATCCTGATTCCCGACACGATGGGACGCGCCTGCGGCGGGTTGTGCGCGTCGTGCCAGCGCATGTACGATTTTCAGAGCGAACGGCTCAACTTCGAATTCGAGAGCCTGCGGCCCAAGGAGAGCTGGGACCACAAGCTGCGCCGCCTGATGACCTATTTCGAAGAAGATACGCAGCTGCGCGACATCCTTATCACGGGCGGGGACGCCCTGATGAGCCAGAACAAGACGCTGCACAATATACTGGAGGCCGTATACCGCATGGCCTGCCGCAAGCGCAAGGCCAACGACGGGCGGCCCGACGGCGAGAAATATGCCGAACTGCAGCGCGTGCGTCTCGGTTCGCGCCTGCCGGCTTATCTGCCGATGCGTATCGACGACGGATTGGTGGAGGTGCTCAGGGAGTTCAAGCAGAAGGCTTCGGCGGTCGGCGTGCGGCAGTTCATCATCCAGACCCATTTCCAGTCGCCGCTGGAGGTGACGCCCGAAGCGCAGGAGGCGATCCGCAGGATACTCGCGGCCGGGTGGCTCGTCACCAACCAGCTGGTCTATACCGTCGCGGCGTCGCGCCGCGGGCATACGACCCGGCTGCGGCAGGTGCTCAATACGCTGGGCGTGGTCTGCTACTACACCTTCTCGGTGAAGGGGTTTCAGGAGAATTACGCCGTCTTTACGCCCAACAGCCGGTCGCTGCAGGAACAGCACGAGGAGAAGATTTACGGCCGGCTGACGCCCGAACAGGCCGGGGAGCTGGATGCAGAGCTGGAGAAGGGCGGCGACACGGCCGAACGGCTCCGCCGCTTTATGAAGAGACACCGGCTGCCGTTCCTTGCGACCGACCGCAGCGTGCTGAACCTGCCGGCCATCGGCAAGAGCATGTCGTTCAGGCTGGTGGGCATTACGCCCGAAGGCAGGCGCATCCTGCGCTTCGACCATGACCGCACGCGCCGCCACAGTCCGATCATCGACCGGATGGGCGAAATCTATATCGTCGAGAACAAATCGCTGGCCGCCTACCTGCGCCAGCTGGAAAACATGGGCGAGGATGCGGACGATTACGCCAGCATCTGGAACTATACGCACGGCGAGACCGAACCCCGGTTCGGGCTTTACGTATATCCCGATTTCCCGTTCGGGGTGACCGGGCGGGTGAGTAATCTGGAACTGGAGTGATTCGGTACGAAACGGCGATGAGGAGGCCCGGCGGAAGCGATTCCGGCCGGGCCTCGAAACTGTTGCATATATCAGGAATATTTATTATCTTTGTAAGAACGATAAATGAAAACCGGCGCCGATGTCCGGAGTGCCGTTCGGGGCATGTTCCGGTTTTCGTGCAGGCAGAATTATGAAACAGTCCGAAAGATTGATGTCGCTCGACGCCCTCCGCGGGTTCGACATGCTCTTCATCATGGGGTTCGCGTCGTTTGTCGTGGCCGTGTGCGGCTTGTGGCCTTCGGCCGTGACCGATGCGGCAGCCGCTTCGATGAGCCATGTCGCGTGGGACGGCTTCGCCCATCACGATACGATCTTTCCGCTGTTCCTCTTCATTGCCGGGGTCAGCTTTCCCTACTCGGTCGCCAAGCAGCGTGCGGGAGGAATGTCCGAAGGGCGCATCTATGCCAAGATCGTCCGCCGGGGACTGACGCTCGTCGTGCTGGGCATGGTTTACAACGGACTGTTCAAGCTCGATTTCGAGAATCTGCGGATCGCGAGCGTACTGGGACGCATCGGACTGGCGTGGAGCATCGCCGCGGTGCTGTATCTCAATTTCGGCGTGAAGACCCGTGCGGCAATCGCCGTCGCGGTGCTGGCCGGTTACGGAGCGCTTTCGGCGCTGGTCGCGGCGCCCGACGCCGCAGGCGCCGGGCCGCTGACCTTCGAGGGGAATCTGGCAGGCTATATCGACCGGCAGTTCCTGCCCGGAAAGCTGATATACGGGTCGTTCGATCCCGAAGGGCTGCTCAGCACGGTGCCCGCCGTGGTGACAGCCATGCTGGGCATGTTTACGGGCGAATTCGTAAGGCGCGGCGATATTCGGGGCGGCCGCAAGACGCTTTGGATGGCCGCGGCGGCCGCGGCGCTGCTGGCGGCGGGGCTGGCCTTCAGCGGGGTGCTGCCCGTGAACAAGAAACTGTGGTCGAGCACCTTCGTATGCGTCGTGGGAGCCTACTCGCTGGGGATGTTCGCCCTGTTTTACTACCTGATCGACGTGCGGGGCTGGCGCCGCTGGACGCTCTTTTTCCGTGTCGTCGGACTCAATTCGATTACGATTTATCTGGCCCAGCGTATCGTGGGCTTCGGACGTATATCCGACTTCTTCCTCGGCGGCATCGCATCGAAATGCCCTGAGGCCGTGGCTGCCGTGATAAGCAGTGCGGGTTATGTGGCCGTCTGCTGGCTGTTTCTCTACTTCCTTTACAGAAAGAACGTTTTTCTGAAAGTGTAGTCGCATCTGCGGATTCCGTAATGTGCCGCGCGGAGGTGCGACTGGCGCGGAGTTTGCTCCCCGGTCCGTTAAAGTTTAAAATCAAAAAATCCCGTTATGAACAAGACGATTCACCGCGCCGAGTCGCGCGGTTATGCCGACCACGGTTGGCTGCAGACTCACCATACGTTCAGTTTTGCAAACTATTACGATCCCCGCCGGGTGCATTTCGGCGCCCTCCGGGTGCTGAACGACGACACCGTGGCTCCGGGCGAGGGTTTCGGAACCCATCCGCACGACAACATGGAGATCGTGTCGATCGCGCTGGAAGGCGCGCTCAGGCACGGCGACAGCATGGGCAACATGAAAGTCCTGCGTCCGGGAGAGATTCAGGTGATGTCGGCCGGCACGGGCATCACGCACAGCGAGATGAACGCCAGCGAGACCGAGCCGGTCAAGTTCCTGCAGATATGGGTGCTGACCGACGCGCAGAACCACACGCCCCGCTACAATCAGGTCGAGCTGGCGCCCGCCAAGCGCAACGTTCCGCATGTGATCGTGGCGCCCGAAGGCCGCGGCGGCGAGCATGTGGGATGGGTGCATCAGGACGCTTGGTTCTATACGCTGGACCTCGACAAGGATCGTGTGGTCGAATACCGCATGAATACCCGCGGCCACGGCGCCTACGTCTTCGTGATCGAGGGCAGCGTCGAGGCGGCGGGCGAGGAGCTGGGACCGCGCGACGGCATGGGCATCACCGAAGCGGATGAGTTCCCGATCAAGGGAAACACCGACGCGAAGGTGCTGATTATCGAAGTTCCCATGGAGGTTTGACAAGACGAAGCAAAGGAGTTTTCCGGCAAATTCCTTCCTCCTTCGGGTGCGGCGAACGCTTCCGAAGGGGAGTGCGAAGGAAAAGGGCTGTCCCACGGGACAGCCCTTTTTTTGCGTCGGTCGGCGAAGGCGCCGGAAAGATGGGTTTTGCCGGGAGGGGTGTTGCGCCCGGCGCCGCTGCGTCAGAATTCCGAGGTGAAGTGGAACCGGATATCCTTGAAATTCTCCTGCGCGAGGGCGAGTCCGTAGCTCGTGTCGGCGAGGAAGACGTCGCGGCCGTGCTTGTCGACGGCCATGTTGGTGTGCTTGCGGCGTTTGAAGTCGGCCAGCTGCGCGGCGTTGTCGCTCTCGATCCAGCAGGCTTTGTAGATCGAGATCGGCTCCCAGCGGCAGGCGGCGTTGTACTCGTGTTCGAGCCTATACTGGATGACTTCGAACTGGAGCGCGCCCACCGTGCCGATGATCTTGCGGCCGTTGAGGGAGCTGACGAACAACTGCGCCACGCCCTCGTCCATGAGCTGGTCCACGCCTTTGGCGAGCTGCTTGAATTTCAGCGGGTCGGCGTTCTCGATATAGCGGAACTGTTCGGGGGCGAACGACGGGATGCCCGTGAATTTGAGCTTTTCGCCTTCGGTGAAGGTGTCGCCGATCTTGAAGTTGCCCGTGTCGTGCAGGCCGACGATGTCGCCCGGGTAGGCGAAGTCGATGACCGATTTCTTTTCGGCCATGAAGGCCGTCGGCGAGGAGAACTTGAGCTGCTTGCCGCTGCGTACGTGCAGGTAGTTATGGTTGCGCTCGAACGTCCCGGAGCAGATTTTCAGGAAGGCGATGCGGTCGCGGTGGTTGGGATCCATGTTGGCGTGGATCTTGAACACGAAGCCCGTCATCTTCGGCTCGGCGGGCTCCACGGTGCGGGTCGCGGTGGGCGCCGGGCGCGGCGAGGGGGCGATGCGGACGAAGCATTCGAGCAGTTCGCGCACGCCGAAGTTGTTGACCGCCGAGCCGAAGAACACGGGGGCCAGCTCGCCGCGCAGGTAGGCCTCGCGGTCGAACTCGTCGTAGACGCCTTCGACCAGCTCGACGTCCGAGCGCAGCTGTTCGGCGAATTTCGCGCCGATGTAGCTGTCCAGCTCCGGCGACGCGAGGTCGGAAATCTCGGCGGTCTGGGCGTCGGCGGTGAGTTTTTCGTCCGACGTGAAAAGCGAGAGGTTCTTTTCGTAGAGGTTGTAGACCCCGCGGAACGTGGGGCCGTTCGAAATGGGGAAGGCCAGCGGCCGCACGCGGATGCGCAGTTCCTTTTCCACCTCGTCCAGCAGGTCGAAAGGCTCCTTGGAGGGGCGGTCGAGTTTGTTGATGAAGACGATCACCGGCGTCGAACGCATACGGCACACCTCCATCAGTTTGCGGGTCTGCGACTCGACGCCCTTGGCGCCGTCGATGACGATGATGACCGAATCGACGGCCGTCAGCGTGCGGAAGGTGTCCTCGGCGAAGTCTTCGTGGCCCGGAGTGTCGAGAATGTTGATCTTCGCGCCCTTGTATTCGAAGCCCATCACGGCCGTGGCGACCGAGATTCCGCGCTGGCGTTCGATCTCCATGAAGTCCGAAGTGGCGCCCTTCTTGATCTTGTTGCTCTTGACGGCCCCGGCGACGTGGATGGCGCCGCCGAAGAGGAGCAGTTTCTCGGTAAGGGTGGTTTTACCCGCGTCGGGGTGGGCGATGACCGCGAAGGTGCGGCGGCGTGTGATCTCTTCCTGTAATGTCATGTAACTGAATGTGTGTCTGTTTTATTGCGGGGAGTGCCGGGCGCTGTTCCGCCGGCGGCAATCCTTAGTTCTCCTTCGGGTAGTCGGCATTGTAGTGGCAGCCCACCGACTCCTTGATTTCGCGGCCCTGCTTGATGACCAGATAGGCCACGGCGATCATGTTGCGCAGTTCGCACAGTTCGCGGTTGGGCTTGGTCTTGTTGTAAAGCTCTTCGGTCTCCTGCCACAGGATTTCCAGCCGCCGCATGGCGCGCTTGAGCGAGAGGTTCGAGCGGACGATGCCCACGTAGTTGGACATCAGCGTCTGCATTTCGCGCTTCGACTGGATGATCATCAGCATCTCCTCGGTGTGCTGCGTGCCTTCGAAGTCCCAGTCGGGAATGCCCTCCTGAATTTCGACCCGGTCGAGCAGCGACGATGCGTGGCGCGCCGCCTGATCGGCGTATACCACCGCCTCGATCAGCGAATTGGATGCCAGCCGGTTTGCGCCGTGCAGTCCCGTGCAGGAGGTTTCGCCCAGCGCGTAGAGCCGTTTGATGGAGGTTTCGCCGTTGGTGTCCACCTTGACGCCGCCGCAGCAGTAGTGTGCCGCGGGAGTGACGGGAATCCAGTCCTTGGTGATGTCGATGCCGATCGAAAGGCACTTCTCGTAGATGTTGGGGAAGTGGCTGCGCACGGCGTCGGGATCTTTGTGCGTGACGTCGAGGTAGACGAAGTCCGATCCCCGCTTGGTCATTTCGCGGTAGATGGCGCGGGCCACCACGTCGCGCGGCGCCAGCGATTTCATCGGGTGGTATTTGTCCATGAACTCCTCGCCGCCGGGCAGGCGCAGGATGGCTCCGAAGCCGCGCATGGCCTCGGTGATGAGGAAGTTGGGCTTCTCGCCGGGGTTGTAGAGCGTGGTGGGGTGGAATTGGATGAACTCCATGTTTTCGGTGATCGCCTTGGCGCGGTGGCACATGGCGATGCCGTCGCCCGTGGCGACGACCGGATTGGAGGTCGTGGAGTAGATGTTGCCGCAGCCGCCCGTGGCGACGACGGTGAATTTGGCCAGCATGGTCTCGATTTCGTTCGTTTCGAGATTCAGGACGTAGGCTCCGAAGCAGGTCAGGCCGCGGGTGTGGCGCGTGACGAACTCGCCCAGATGGTGCTGCGTCAGCAGGTCGATGGCGAAGCGGTGTTCGAGTACGGTGATGCCGGGATGCCTGCGGACCGACTCGATGAGCGCCCGTTCGATCTCGGCGCCCGTCAGGTCCTCGTGGTGGAGGATGCGGTGCTCCGAGTGTCCGCCTTCGCGGTTGAGCTCGAAACGCCCGTCGGGGGTCTTGTCGAAACGCGTGCCCCAGGCTATGAGGTCGGCGATCAGTTCCGGGGCCCGCCGCACGACCAGTTCCACGGCCTTCTCGTCGCATTTGCCTGCGCCGCAGACCAGCGTGTCGCGGATGTGTTTCTCGAAAGTGTCGGGGGCGTAGGTTACCGAGCAGATGCCGCCTTGCGCATAGTTGGTGTTGCACTCGTTCATTTCGCCCTTCGTCACGATGGTGACGTGTCCGTGGGCGGCGGCTTTGAGCGCGAACGAAAGGCCCGCCGCGCCGGAACCGATAACCAGAAAGTCGGTTTTCATAGTTTTGCAAGCGTTAAGCGTCGCAAAGTTATAAAAAATGCCCGATAATCCCATTTTCGGCCGGAAAAAGCGCACGGAAAAATGGGGCAACAGCTCCGGAACGGATCCCCGGAGCGGTAATTTTTTCGGCCCGGCAGGCGATATTTGGAATTTTTCTCTATTTTTGCCTTAAGCTACCCAAAATAAATTATGAAAAAACTACTTTTGACTCTGGCTGCCGGAATAGTTCTTTGTTCCTGCGGTTCGCACGATCCGCAGATCGCGATCGTGCCCTATCCCAATCATCTCGAAACCGGTCGGGGAACCTATCGGGTGACCGATCGGCCCGTTACGTGTGACAGTCGCACCGACGAGCGGACGCAGCGCGCCGTGGTCGGATTCGCCGCACGGCTGGCGACGGTTACCGGCGGGACGAATCCCGTCACGGTCGCCGACGAGGTGCCCGCGTCGGGCATCCGTTTCGTCACGGACGAATCGCTCCCGGCCGAAGGCTATGAACTGAACGTGGACGGGGAGGGAATCGAAGTGCGGGCGTCGCAGTTTCCCGGCTTCCTCTATGCCCTGCAAAGTCTCGAACAACTGCTGCCTGCGGCGGTTTACGGCACGGAGCCTGCGCCCGATGCGGCGTGGGAGGTGCCCTGCGTGAAGATCGCCGACGCGCCGCGGTTCGCATACCGGGGCATGCACCTCGACGTGGCGCGCCACTTCTTCTCGGTGGACGAAGTGAAGCGGTATATCGACGTGATGGCCATACACAAGCTCAATACGCTGCACTGGCACCTGACCGACGATCAGGGCTGGCGCATCGAGATCAAGCGCTATCCGGAGCTGACCGCCGTGGGCAGCATCCGCAAGGCCACTGTGGTCCGCAAGGAGTGGGGAACCTATGACGGTACGCCCTACGGCGGTTTCTATACGCAGGACGAGATCCGCGACGTGGTGAAATATGCCGCCGACCGGGGTGTTACGGTGATTCCCGAAATCGACCTGCCGGGGCATATGCTGGCGGCGCTGACCGCCTATCCCGAACTGGGCTGCACGGGCGGTCCGTACGAGGTGTGGGGCCGCTGGGGCGTGGCCGACGATGTGCTTTGCCCCGGACGGGAGAAGACTTTCGAATTCCTCGAAGGCGTATTGACCGAGGTGATGGAGCTGTTCCCCTCGGAGTATATCCATATCGGCGGCGACGAGTGCCCGAAGGTGCGCTGGGAGAAGTGTCCGCGCTGTCAGGCGAAGATCCGCCAGCTCGGCCTGAAGGACGACGGAGAGCATACTGCCGAGCATTACCTGCAGAGCTACGTGACCGACCGCATCGGCAAATTCCTTGCGCAGCACGGCCGCCGCATCATCGGCTGGGACGAGATTCTGGAAGGCAGGGCGCCCTCCGACGCCGTTGTCATGTCGTGGCGCGGCAGCGAGGGCGGAATCGCCGCGGCCAAGTTGGGGCACGACGTCATCATGACGCCGAATTCGCACTTCTATTTCGACTACTACCAGTCGCTCGACACCGACGCCGAGCCGTTCGGAATCGGCGGTTACATACCGATGGAGCAGGTCTATTCGTACGATCCGGCGTTCCCGGAGCTGACGCCCGAACAGCAGAAACATATTCTCGGCGTGCAGGCCAACCTCTGGACCGAATACGTCTTGAGCGACGAACACCTCGAATACATGCTTCTGCCGCGTCTGGCCGCCCTGAGCGAGGTGCAGTGGTGTCTGCCCGAAACGAAGGACTGGAACCGCTTCATCGGCAGTTTCAGGATGGACGAAATCTATTCTCAGATGGGATATGAGTTCGCCAAGCATATCTTCGGGGTGACGGCTTCGTATGCGGTCGATCCGGAGAAGGGAGGCGTCGTGATGACCCTCACCACACAGGGCGGTGCGCCGATCCGTTACACGCTCGACGGCTCGGATCCCACGGCTTCGAGTCCGCTTTACAAGGCGCCGGTGACCATCGGCGAAAGCTGCACGTTCAAGGCCGCGGCCCTGCGCGAAGGCATGCAGACGCCGGTTTATGCGCGGAAATTCGATTTCAACAAGGCGACCGGACGGCGCATCGCGCTGAACGCCGCGCCGACGCTCAAATATACCTACGGCGGCGCTTCGCTGCTGGTGGACGGCTACCGCGGAGGTCCCGTCTATTCGAACGGCGCGTGGATCGGGTTCCTGAACGAGCCGCTGGACGTTACGATCGACATGCAGGGGGCGAAGCCCTATTCGGCGGTGACCGTCGAATCGCTGGTCGAGAAGGGCGAGTGGGTTTTCCCGCCTTCGTCGGTGGCGGTCTACCTCTCGGACGACGGCAGGGAGTTCGCCGAGGCGGCACTGATGTCCGTGCCGCAGGAGACGGCCGACAGCCCCGACGGCGTCAAGCCGTTCAAGGTGCTCTTCCCCGAAACCTCGGCCCGCTACCTGCGCGTGGTGGCTCGTACGGTCGATCCGATTCCGGCATGGCACGGCGCGGCCGGACAAAAGGCTCATATGTTCGTGGATGAAATCATCGTAGAATAAAACCGGGAGTGGACGTGGAGAAAACCGCCGTGCGAATACAGGGTGCCGAATCCGTTGCGATGACGACGGCCGAATTCGGCCGCCTGTTCGCTACGTGGCGCGCGCGGTTCGAAGCGATCGCGTGCCGCTACGTGCGGAGCGCGGCGGTGGCCGAGGATCTCGTCTCGGACAGCTTCATGTCCTTCTGGGAGAACCGCGGCCGGATTCCCGCCGATGCCAATCTGCAGGCCTATATCCTGATTATCGTCCGCAACAAATGCCTCGACTGGCTGCGCGCCCAAAGCCTGCATGCCAAGATCGAGCAGGAGGTGTACGAGCTTAGGCGGCGGGTGCTGGCGGCCGACATACGGTCGCTGCAGGCGTTCAATCCTGAGGAGATTTTCTCGGCGGAGGTGGCCGCGATCGTGCGGCAGTCGCTCGACCGCCTGCCCGAACTGACACGCGAAGTGTTCGTCGCCCGCCGCTTCGAGGAGCTGAGCTACAAGGAGATCGCCGAAAAGTACGGCATCACCGTGCGGCGCGTCGAATTCGAACTGGAAAAGGCCGTGAAGCAGCTGCGCGTGGCGTTGAAGGATTATTTGCCCGTGCTGCTTATGTTGCTGTCGGATAATATTTTGCGATCCTGAATTCGAGAGCGTGAATTATTAAAAATATTTTTTTAGCAAATCCAAGTGCGTCTGATTGGGAATCGGGCGCACTTATTCGTTTTTATAGAAACAGACGAAGAGAGAGATGAATCCGGAACTTATCTATAAATATTTGGAAAATACGGCGACCGATGACGAGATGAAGCAGGTGCTCGACTGGCTCGACGCCGATCCCGCGCATATGCGCGAATTGGACGAGCTGGACAAAGTGATGGCCGCTTCGGTCATTTACGGTCCCGACGTGCTGTCGCCTGCGCTTGCGAGGAAGGCGGCGCGGCGCATTTCACTGGGTCGCATTCCGCTGCGCCGCATCGTGCGTTATGCCGCGGAGCTGGCCGCGGTGGCGGTCGTCGGCGTCGGTCTCGCGCGGATGCTTGCCGACGACCGGATCGGAGAGTGGGCGCGGCGGACGACGGCGCTCGAAGTGCCTGCGGGACAGTACCTGAGCATGGAGTTGCAGGACGGCACCAAGGTCTGGCTCAATGCGGGAACCCGGCTGGAGTATCCGCTGGTGTTCGCCGGGGGCGAGCGGCGCGTGAAGGTTGCGGGCGAGGCGATGTTCGATGTCGAGCACGATCCCGCGCATCCGTTCGTGGTCGAGACGTTCGCCTGCGACGTCGAGGTGCTGGGAACCAAATTCGACGTGATGGCCGAGGAGCGCGAGGGATTGTTCTCGGCGGCCCTGCTGCGCGGAAGCGTGAAGGTGACCAACCGCCTGACGCCCGGCGAACAGTTCGTCCTCAAGCCCAACGAGGAGGTGCGGCTGGCGGGGCGGCGGCTGAACCTGAATGCGATCGGCAGCATGGACGACTACCTCTGGACCGAAGGGATGATCAGCATCAAGGGCCTTTCGTTCGGGGAGCTGATGCACAAATTCGAAAAGAGCTTCGGCGTGAAGATACGGATCGACCGCGCCCGGATGCCGGAGGTCGATTACAACCACGGCAAGATCCGCATTTCGGACGGCGTCGATTCGGCGCTGCGCCTGTTGCAGATGGCCTCGGATTTCACCTATACGCGCAGCGAAGACAACGGAACGATCGTCATACGATAACCAATTTATAAACCTGAAAAAAACGAAAAGACTGCCTATGAGAAGAGCCGAACAATGACCCTCGCCGGTCGTCCGGGGCAAATTAAAAAAACTTGCAGATGGTCGCAACATCCGCAAGCCGCGGTCGGCCGTTAATCAGCTACCCAGCCTACTAACAACTAACTAATTGCAAAAGTATGAACAAAAAACGTATTCAGCAAATTAAATGCCTGTTTACACTCTTTTTTGTCGTGTGCGCATCGTTCTATGCCACACGGTCATACGCTCAGAATAATGCGGTGACGATCCGTCTGTCGGGCGTCAGCATGGAGCGTGTGATGAATGAAATCGAGAACCAAACCAATTATTTGTTCCTGTCGAACAAGGACGTGGACATCAACAGCGTCGTGAGCGTCGATGTGGAGGCGCGCCCGCTTTCGGAAGCGCTCGCGCAGATGGTGCGCGGAACAGACGTGGTCTACCGTTTCGACGGCAAATACATTCTGCTTTCGAAGGCCGACCGCAGGCCCGTGACCGTGAAGGGCGTGGTGACCGACGCCGACGGCGCGCCGGTGATCGGAGCTTCGGTGATCGTCAAAGGTACGACCGTGGGCGCCTCGACCAATACCGACGGCTCCTTCTCGCTGCAAGTTCCCCCCCCCCGCGGAAAATGCTGTCCTGATCGTTACCTACTTGGGTTACGAGCCGGTCGATGTGACCGTCGGCAGCCGCACCGATTTCCGGATTACGCTCCGCGATTCGGCCGTGGCGGTGGAGAACGTCGTGGTGACGGCCCTCGGCATCAAACGTCAGGAGAAGGCCCTGAGCTACAACGTGCAGCAGGTCAAGTCCGAGGAGCTGACGACCGTCAAGGACGCCAACTTCATGAATTCGCTGGTCGGCAAGGTGGCCGGCGTGCAGATCAACAGCGGTGCGAGCGGCCCCGGCGCCAGCGCGCGCGTGGTGATGCGCGGCGAGAAGTCGATCGAGAAGGGCAACAACGTCCTCTATGTGATCGACGGTATTCCGATGTATAACCACAGCTTCGGCGGCGACGGCGGCACCTATGCCAAGCAGGCCGGTTCGGAGAGCGCCGCGGATATCAACCCCGAAGACATCGAGTCGATCAACATGCTGACCGGCCCTTCGGCTGCGGCCCTTTACGGCAGCGACGCCGCCAACGGCGTGGTGGTCATCAACACCAAACGCGGCGTCAAGGACCGTACGGTGGTGACCGTCAGCAACAGTACGACCTTTTCGAAGGTCTACCGGCTGCCCGACATGCAGAACAGCTACGGAACCAGTTCGGGGCTGATGAACTGGGGTGAGAAGTATGCCAGCACGTTCGACGCCAAGAAGTTCTTCAACACGGGAACCAACATCATCAACTCGGTGTCGGTATCGACGGGCAACGAGAAGAACCAGACCTATATCTCGGCTTCGACGACCAATACGGCGGGCATCATTCCCGAAAATACGTACGACCGCTACAACTTCACGGCCCGCAATACCACCTCGTTCGCCAAGGACAAGCTCGTACTGGACTTGGGCGCCAGCTTTATCATCCAGCACGACGAAAACATGGTGACGCAGGGCAAGTATTACAACCCGCTGCCCGCGCTCTACCTCTTCCCGCGCAGCGACGACTTCGACGAAATCCGCCTTTTCGAGCGCTGGGACCCCGTGCGCGGCTATATGGTGCAGTACTGGCCTTACGGCGAGGGCGCGCATTCGCTGCAGAACCCCTATTGGATTCAGAACCGCATGAACCGCGAGACGAGCAAGCGCCGCTACATGCTCAACGCATCGCTGCGGTGGAATATCACCGACTGGATGAACGTTTCGGGCCGCGTGCGGGTCGATAATTCGGAATACCGCATCAAGCAGAAGCTCTACGCCTCGACGCTGACCACCTTCTGCGGAACGAACGGCGGTTACGAAGACCAGACGCAGCACGACCGCAGTTTCTACGGCGACGTGATGCTCAACATCGACAAGACCTTCGGTGACGACTGGACGCTCAACGCCAACATCGGCGCTTCGATCAACGACCAGCGCTACGAGCAGGCCGGCGTGGCGGGCGACCTGCTGCTGACCAACCATTTCGCCATGAACAACCTCAACTATCAGGAGAAGTTCAAACCCCTGCAGGAGGGGTGGCACGACCAGACGCAGGCGATCTTCGCTTCGGTCGAGGTGGGGTGGCGCTCGATGCTCTACCTGACGGTGACGGGCCGCAACGACTGGGCTTCGCAGCTGGCCTATTCCAAAAACTCGTCGTTCTTCTATCCTTCGGTGGGTCTGTCGGCCGTGGTTTCCAACATGGTGAACATGCCCGAATGGTTCACCTTCCTCAAGGTGCGCGGGTCGTATTCGAAGGTGGCGTCGGCTTTCGCCCGTTACCTCTCCAATCCGGCCTACTCGTTCAACAACCAGACCCACAACTGGAGCAAGCCTTCGACCTATCCGGCCTACAACCTCAAGCCTGAGGATACCAAGTCGTGGGAGATCGGCCTGAACGCCCGTTTCCTCAACCACATCAACCTCGACGTGACCTATTACCGTTCGAACACTTACCACCAGACGATCTATGCGCCGCTGCCCTCTTCGTCGGGTTACAACCAAGTGGTCGTACAGGCCGGCGACGTGCAGAACCAAGGCGTCGAGCTGGCGCTGGGCTACAACAACAAGTGGAACGACTTCACATGGAGCAGTTCGTACACCTTTACGCTCAACCGCAACGAGATCAAGCGGCTGGCGGCCGGCGAAGTGAACCCCGTGACGGGCGAGACCATCACCGACAACGAGATTCAGAAGGACTGGCTGGGCGCGAGCAACGTGGCGCCGCAGGTCATCCTGCGTCCGGGCGGTTCGATGAGCGATATTTACGTCAATCACGAGCTTAAGCGCGACCTGAACGGCAACATCGAGATCGATCCTTCGACGGGCAACCTCTCGATCGCCGAAACCGACTTCCGCAAGGTGGGCCAGCTCTCGCCCCGCTACACGATGGGCTGGAGCAACAGCTTCGGCTACAAGGGCATCGAACTCGGTGCGGTCCTCACGGCCCGAATCGGCGGCCTGACCTACTCGGCCACGCAGGGCGTGCTGGACTACTACGGCGCGTCGCAGGCCACGGCCGACGCGCGCGACCGCGGCGGCATTCCGATCAACTACGGCACCGTCGATCCCCAGAAGTACTATTCGGCGATTTCGACGGCCGAGGGCGGTTACGGAGCCTATTACCTCTACAGCGCCACCAACGTACGCCTGCAGGAGCTGAGCCTGCAGTATACGCTGCCGGCGCGGTGGTTCCGCAACAAAGCCAGACTGACGGTCGGATTCGTCGCCAAGAACCTCTGGATGATCTACTGCAAGGCGCCGTTCGACCCCGAAATCTCGGCGGCGACGGACAACGCCTACTATCAGGGCGTGGACTACTTCATGCAGCCGAGCACGCGCAATTTCGGCTTTAACGTGAAACTGCAATTCTAACCGAACCAAAGCTATGAAAAATATCATTAAACTTACCTGCCTCTTATTGACGGTATGCGGTTTTGCGGGTTGTACGGGCAATTTCGACGAGTACAACACCGATCCCTATGCCCTTTACAAGGGAGACCCCGCCGTGCTGATTCCCACCATGCTCGACGCCATGATGTACGTGCAGCAGAACGACTCGCAGATGGTCGATCAGATGGTCGGCTCGCTGGGCGGATATTTCACGCTGTCGAACCGCTGGGGCGGTCAGAACTTCGATACGTTCAATGCGTCCGACGCATGGAACGCCACGCCGTACAATACGATGTTCGAGGATATTTACGCCAACTTCTTCGACATAGAGAAATCGACCAGCAAGTCGGGCCACTACTACGCGATGGCCCGTCTGGTGCGCGCCGCCGTGATGATGCGCGTCGCCGACTGCTACGGCCCGATCCCCTACAGCAAGGTGGCCGACGGCTCATTCTATGTCGAGTACGACTCGGCGGAGGATGTCTACAAGCATATCATCGAGGACCTCGCGGGCGCGGCGACCACGCTCTACGCCTATGCGCAGGAGTATCCGGCGTCGAAACCGCTGGCTAACAACGATCCGATTTTCGCAGGCGACTATACGGCTTGGGCGCGTCTGGCCAACTCGCTCTGCCTGCGTGCGGCGATCCGCTCGAACGACCGCGAGGCCGCCGAGAGCGCCTGCAGCCATGCCGCCGGCCTGATCGAGACCAACGCCCAGAACGCCATGATGAGTCCCGGCGTGCAGGGAAATCCCTATCAGCTGGCTTCGGCGTCGTGGGGCGACCTGCGAATCAATGCTTCGATCGTCGATTACATGACCGGGTACGACGATCCCCGCTGCGAAGCCTATTTCCAGAAATCGACCTTCGACAACACCCGCTATATCGGCATGCGCGCCGGTACGGCCGGATTCGAGAAATCGGCCGTAAGCGGTTATTCGCTGCCCAACGTGCAGTCCGGCTCGTCGCTGCCGATTTTCGTGGCCGCCGAGACCAATTTCCTGCGCGCCGAGATGGCGCTCAGAGAGTGGACCGTAGGCGGTACGGCGCAGTCCTACTACGAGGCCGGCGTGCGTCTGTCGATGGAGCAGAACGGCGTGGCGGGCGAGGACATCGACGCCTATCTGGCCGATGAAACGCTCGTTCCCGCCGGACATCTGAACGATCCGCGCGGCGCGAAGTACAACTACGACCGTCAGACGGACGTCAAGATCAAGTGGAACGACGCGGACGGCACGGAGAAGAATCTGGAGCGCATCATCACCCAGAAATGGATCGCAAACTTCCCGATGGGACTCGAAGCGTGGGCCGAATTCCGCCGTACGGGCTATCCCGAACTGGCGCCGGCCATCGACAACCTCAGCGGCGGCGTTATCTCCGACAACTTCCGCGGTCTGCGCCGGCTGCGCTATCCCTATACCGAGCGTAACCTCAACAAGAGCAATTACGACAAGGCGGTGGCATTGCTGGGCGGTACGGACAACGAGTCGGTCGATCTTTTCTGGACGAAGAAAAAATAGTGTCGAAACCTAAACGAAAGCATACATTATGAACATAAAGAAAAATATATGGGCATTGGCGGCGGCGCTGCTTTTCGCGACTGCGTTTACCAACTGCAGCGACTGGACGGAGGTCGAAGCCGAAAAGAAGGTCGATTACGGCAATACCGAGACCTCGCGCCCCGAATCCTACTACCAAGCTCTGCGCGAGTGGAAAAAGACGGATCACTCGATTTCGTTCGGGTGGTTCAGCGGCTGGGGCGATCCTGCCGTTCTGACGGCCAGTATGCTGATGGGACTTCCCGACAGTATGGATATGGTCTCGTTGTGGGACAATTCGAGCAACCTTTCGCAGGGCAAGATCGAAGATCTCCGCATGGTGCAGCAGAAGAAAGGGACCAAAGTGCTGATGTGTACCTTTATCCAGTATGTCGGCAAGGGGTTCACTCCTGCCGAATATGATGTCGATGAAGCGACCCGCGAAGCGTTCTGGGGCTGGGTGGACGACGATGAAGCGGCCATCAAGACCTCGATGGAGAAATATGCGCAGGCTATCGCGGATACCATTTACAAGTACAACTACGACGGTCTGGATATCGATTTCGAACCGAATGTCGATGGAGTTGTGGGCAAACTCGATGAAAACGATACTTATGTGAGATGGTTCCTCGATATTTTGTGCAAGCACCTCGGCCCTCAGTCCAATTCGGGTAAAATGCTCGTTATCGACGGCGAACTCTGGAAGGTTCCTGTGAGCGCGGCGACTTATTTCGACTATTTCATCGGACAGGCCTATTCGGTTTCCGGCGGCACTCCGTCGCCCAATGCCGGACAGAGCGAGTCGAATATGGACTCGCGCCTGACGCAGATAATCAATAGATTTGGGGGCGTGATGTCCGAGGAGGAGATCACCAAGCGCTTCATCGTTACGGAAAACATGGAGAGCGCCATTGACGCATTGAACGGCGGTTATTTCTGGACGCTTCGCAACGGAACCAGACTCGACAAGGCCGAGTGCCCGTCGTTGCTGGGAATGGCCAGATGGCAGCCCGTCAACGGCTTCCGCAAAGGCGGTTTCGGCGGTTACCGGTTCAGCAACGAGGCGGTGAACAAACCCTCCTACAAATGGATGCGAACCGGAATTCAGGCGCAGAACCCCGCAGTCAATTAGTCCGAACAACCAAAAGCAAGAAAAAGATGAAAAACAGCATTAAAACAGCAGTTCTCGGTCTCGCGGCGCTCGTTTCGGGATTCTCGGCCTGCAACGATGCCGATTACGATACGCTCGGAGTGCACGCCTTCGTCAGCGAGAGCGCGTCGAATAAAAGCACGAAAGTGACCATTACGGAACTGGGCGCCGACGCCGAAATCACGGCCTGCCTGAGCGAGGCCGCAACGAAAGACGTAAAGCTGAAATTCGTGGTCGATTCCGAGGTGCTGGACCGTTACAACCAGAAGCAGGCTTCGAGTTTTCTCGTACTGCCCGAAGAGATCTACGAGATGGACTCCGAAGTGACGATCAAGGCCGGAGAATTCAGCGCTCCTGCAACCAAGATCCATATCAAGCCGCTGCCCAAGGAGTATGTCGGCGAGAGCTATGCCCTGCCGCTGCGTCTTGTCAGCGCCGACGGGTCGGTTCCGGTGACCTCGGTGACCTCGACCTATGTGATTACGACCGAAGCGATCGTCGTCTCGTCGCTCCCGATGTTCGTCGGCGGCGCGGGACTTGCCGCCGACGGTTTCCCCTTGACGCTTCCGCAGTTTACGGTCGAGGTGCGTTTCCAAGTGAGCAATACGGCCAACCGCAACCGTGCCGTATTTACCAACGGCGGTTCGGTGCTGCTGCGCTTCGAGGACCCGCAGAACGACACTTCGGACCATAAGGCCCATTCGCTGGTGCAGTTCCAAGGCGACGGCTGGTATCTCAATCCGTCGTTGTCGTTCACGCCCAACAAATGGCAGCATCTGGCGCTGACCTATGACGGAACCAAGGTGACCCTTTATGTCAACGGCACTTTTGCCGGAAGCAAGGAGGGCGTGTGCGATCCCAACTTCGGATCGGCCAACTGGTTCGGCGGCGATGCCGGCGGCGGACACGGAACCGGCGATTCGTGGTGGAGCGGATGCAAGATACTGATGTCCGAGGCGCGTATCTGGTCGGTATGCCGTACGGAAGCGCAGGTGCAGAACAACATGACCACGACCAGCGCCAAATCGCAGGGCTTGGAGGCTTACTGGCGCTTCAACGAAGGCGAGGGCAATACGTTCGAGGACTGCACGGGCAACGGGCATACGCTGAAGACGTCCAAGACCCCGACGTGGGTTGCCGGCATCAAGTCCACCGATACGGAAACGCCGTGGCCTTAATCCCGTAATTATGGCGCAGGCGCGCCCGGTGCGTGCCTGCCGCCATGCGGTTCATTGAAATTGTTTGTTAAATACGATTACATTATGATGAAAAAATTGAAATATCTTTTGGCCGGAGTTCTCGTTTCTGCTGTTGCGGGTTGTTTTGTCGCATGCGACGACGATGAGTATGCAACAGACGAATGGACGGCCGACTATGTTTATTTGGAACGTCTGAAGCTCGGAATCGGCTCTTTGGAGTTCAATCAGACGCATTCGTCTTTGGGAATTGCAGGCGATACGGAGGTCTCGATGCCGTTTGCGGTTTGTCTTGCCAAACCATGGAAGTCGGATGTCGCCGTGAAGTTCGCTTATACGATCGAAGGCGATATGCCGGAGGAGATCGTTACTTTCCGCGAAGGCGGTGCCGTCGTGATTCCTGCCGGGGAGTTGGTAGCCAGAGATACGATGGATCTCAGGACGGATTGGAGTTTTGTTCCGCAGGAGGCTGCCACCTACAAAGTGACGGTCGGGATCGGATCGGTGCAGCCTGTTTCCGGACAATTGCGTATTTCTTCGAAACAGAAGGAGCTGTCCGTTCAGATAAACAAAGCCAAATCCATGGATATACAGGCCGGCGTGAAACCTTCGGGCAGCCGGATTGCGGATTACAGCGGTTGGTCGGTTTATGCTACCAATGTGGATGATAATAATGCAGACTGGGGAGCCCATCAACCTAAATTGATCAATGGGAATACCGGAGATTATATATGGTTCAATACTCCCCATCTCGGTGTAAAAATCGACATGGGTGCTACAAAGACTGTTACCGGATTGGAGACGTTCAGTGCTTACGGTGCGGCTTATGCGATGAGTTCTTGTGCTGTTTATACCAGCGATGACGGGGCCGGGTGGAAACTCGTAACGCCTGAAGAGGGCTTGTCGATGACGCCTGCCGGAACGCAGTATGTTTCGTTTATCGCGCCGATAACCGCTCGTTATATAATTTGGCATATGTATGGGTCGGCGCCTCTCAGCTCCGAGATTTATGTTTATTCCAAATAGAGGTGGGCTTTGAATAGTTTTTGAGGGGAAGCCGTCCGGTCCGAGACCGGGCGGCTTTTTTGACCGAGAGGGCCTGTGGGATATGGTATATGGGCGATTATCGGCCGGAGCGTGTGCAACGGAAGCGAAAAAAACGTACATTTGTGTCCATGAATGAACGGCATATAGACATAAACGAATTCGATTACGACCTGCCCGACGGGCGGATCGCCAAGTTCCCGCTGGCCGAGCGCAGCGCCTCGAAACTGCTGGTTTACCGCGGCGGGGAGATCGGCGAAGCGCATTTCGCCGACATCGGCGACGTGCTGCCCGAAGGCCAGCTGCTGGTGTTCAACAATACGAAGGTGATTCGCGCACGGATCATCATGCACAAGCCTTCGGGTGCCCGCATCGAGGTGTTCTGTCTCGAACCGCACGATCCGGCCGATTACGAACGGGCGTTCGCCGTCGTCGGGCGGTGCGAATGGTCGTGCATCGTGGGCAACCTCAAGAAATGGAAAGAGGGGTATGTGGAGATCAACTTCGAGCACGAAGGCCGCCCGGAGCATCTGCGGGCGTGGCTCGTCGAGAACCGCGGCCGCGAGCATACCGTGCGCTTCGAGTGGTCGGCGGCGATGACGTTCGGGCAGCTGCTCGAATACCTCGGACGGATTCCGATTCCGCCCTACCTGAACCGCGAAAGCGAGGAGATCGACTATACGCGCTACCAGACCGTCTATTCCAAATTCGAAGGATCGGTGGCCGCGCCGACGGCGGGGCTGCACTTCACGCCCGAACTGATCGAGGGGATGAAGGCGCGCGGCTTCGGGTTCGAGGAGGTGACGCTGCATGTCGGGGCCGGGACCTTTCTGCCCGTCAAGGACGACGATGCCGCGCGGCATCCGATGCACACCGAGCATTTCGAGGTGCGGCGTGCGGCGGTAGCCCGCCTGCTGGAGAAGTGGGGGCGGATCACGGCCGTCGGCACGACCTCGGTGCGGACGCTCGAATCGCTCACGGCGCTGGCGTGGCGCATACGTACGGCCGGAACGCCCGATGCGGAGCGGGTCGTCGGTCAGTGGGAGCTGTACGACGTGCCGGCGGAGTTTTCCGGGCGCGAGGCGCTGGAGACTCTGCTGAAATACATGGATGAAAAGGGGCTGGAACGCATCAAGGCGGCGACGCAGATCATGATTACGCCGCTGGGGTACGAGTTCCGCATCGTGCGCAACATCATCACCAATTTCCACCAGCCGAAGTCGACGCTGCTACTGCTGGTCTCGGCATTCGCGGGCGAAGACTGGCGGCGCATTTACGACTACGCGCTCTCGCACGATTTCCGTTTCCTGAGCTACGGCGACTCGTCGGTGCTGATGCGCTGACGGGACGGGGGCAGGACAGGGGCGGACGGATATACGAAAACAGCAAATCGGAGAATCATATGGCAATAGAACGGGTCAGGGCTTATCTGGAACAATACGGCGCTGCGGACAGGGTGCTGGAGTTCGGCGTGTCGAGCGCCACGGTCGAGCTGGCGGCGAAGGCACTGGGGTGCGAACCCGGCCGGATCGCCAAATCCCTGTCGTTCGGCGTCGGGGAGGGGTATATCGTGATCGTGACGGCCGGTGACTGTAAGATCGACAACGCGAAATACAAGGCGAAATTCCATGCCAAGGCCCGGATGCTGACCCCGCCGGAGGTGGAGGAGCATATCGGCCATGCCGTGGGCGGAGTCTGCCCGTTCGGGGTGAACGACGGGGTAGCGGTCTATCTGGACGAATCCTTACGGAGATTCGGAACCGTCTTTCCGGCATGCGGGAGCAGCAACAGCGCCATCGAACTCACCATCGAGGAGCTGGAACGCTATTCCCGGTGTGCGGAGTGGGTGGATGTCTGCAAAAGGATCGGACAATAGCGCCTCAAACGTCCCTGCCGCCTTCCGTTTGCGGCGGAGCGGCGATGTAGCGATGTGGCGGTGCAGCGCCCGCGGCATTGCTGCGGTGCCTACGGGGGTGTCTATCCGACTATTGTGGCGAACAGTTCCGGGTGCCCGTCTACATAGCGGGCGAGCGTTTCGGTCACCTCCTCTTCCATCTCGCCGAACTCCTCCTCCAGTTCGTCGAACGCTTCGTACTGCTCGTACATGGCCATGAACTCCTCGTCGGTGCGCTCCCTTTCGAGGTCTTCGCGGTGGGCGTCGTAGATTTTTTTCGCGGCGTATACCAGTTTCGAGAACCGTTCCGCGCCCCACAGGCGCATTACCCTGGCGAACGGGTTGTCGAAGATGTAGACCCCGTAACCGTTCTGGATAAGCTGGCAGAACCCGCCTTCGGTCACTTCGTCGCGGAAGATCCGATAGGCCAGCAGCGAATGCTGTTCGCCGTTGAGCCGGGAGATCGTCTCGGCCGTGGGGTCGCCGCCGAGTGCCTCGCGGTATTTGTCGGTAAAGGCCCGGAGGAACGCGTCTATCCCTTCGGCGGCAGCCGTCTGCAGGGCCGTGTCTGTAATTTCGATCAAAGTCGTCGTCGTTTTTAGTCCGTAGTATTTTCGGGAGCCTTCCCGGAGGGCGTGTTATGCTTCCGGTTCGGGGGTGTAGCTGCGCAGGGCGAGTTTCTTGACCCAGACCACGAAGCCGCCCGTGAGGATGAGGTTCAGTACCAGCGTGAGCACCGAGATGATGAGCGCCGGGCCGCCGAGGCTGTATCCGAGGGCGATGAAGATTACGCCTGCGCCCACCTCGCCGCGGGTGAACATGCCGATCGAGAGCGCCAGGCGCTCGCTGACCTTGCGGTCGCGGTAGAAGAAGAGCGGCACGAGCTTGCCCAGGTTCGAAAGCACGGATACCGTCACGACATGCAGGAGGAGGGTGCCCCACGGCATCATGGGTTGCGATCCCGTGACCGAGGCGGCGGCCGCGGTGTCGGCCGGGGCGCCCGTGACGAGCGGCATGCTGAGGCCTACCAGCAGCATGAAGAGGAACGATATGCCGGTGGAGACGCGTTGCTCCGTCGGTGTGTCGATGTGCTTGTGTTTCATGAGCATACCCACGACGAAAGCCGGGAGCAGCACTTCGATATGGATGCTGTTTTCGGGGCCGTAGAGCTTCGCCGTGGCGATGTAGACCGCCTGCGTCAGGGCGCAGACCACGACGGCCAGCCCGAGGATGGTTTTCCAGTCCTGCCGTACGTTCCACCGCGCCTGCCAGCGCCAGCCGGCGGCCAGCAGCACGACGGCGGCCGCGGCTGCGACGTTGCGCCAGATGCGGCGGACGCGGAACCGCTCGCCGCGGCGCATCGCCTCGTGGAGCCGTTCGAGTTTGCGTTCACGGCCTCCCGGCTCTTCGGCCCGGAGTCCGTTCCAGTAGTTTTCCAGCGCCCGCTCCTTTTCATCGCGCGAGGCGGGGTCGCGCAGCCACTCCGCGAAGCGCTGCTGCACCTCCCCGGGCATGTCGCTGCCGAGGAAGGTTTCGATAATGGTTTTTATTCGATTTACAGACATAACGATCTTTCCCGTTTCACCAATAAGACGGTTCACGCGGCCGTTACGCACGCCCGAAAGGTGAAAAAAGTTTTTAGAAGAAAAACAGGATCAGCGTGACGAGTTTGCGCAGTTCGGACAAGGCCCTCGAAATCTGATTTTCGACGGTGCGCGTGGAGATGCCAAGACGCCGGGCGATTTCGTCGTTGGCGATGCCCTCCTCACGGCTCATGCGGAAGATGCGCTGCCGCTGCCCGGGCATCTTCTCCACCGCCAGCTGAATCAGCAGCAGCAGATCGCGGTTGTCCACGTCCGGAAGTTCGTATTCGGGCAGCAGATTGGTCTGCCGGGCGAAGTTGGTCCGCACCGTGCGGCTGTCGAAACGGTCGTATACGGCATTGCGGGCCATGCGGAACAGGTAGGAGCCGAAGGCCGTGACGCCGGCCATCGTGCTGCGGTTCTGCCAGATTTTCAGGAACAGGTCGTGGGTGATGTCCTCGGCCTCTGCCCGGTTCTTGAGCATGCGGCACAGAAACTCCTCGGTCTTCGCCGCATACCTCATGTAGAGGGCGTCGAACGACGCGCGGTCGCCGCGGGCAAGTTTTTCGAGCAGTGTTCTTTCGTCTTCCATGGGAAATAGCCGGTATGAACGGGGACGGGGTAAAAGTAG
>ERZ1106939.898-NODE-898-length-24778-cov-5.664402_pt1 | contig 24778 bp, 20 predicted proteins | sample MGYA00403669_ERZ1106939 | MGnify/ENA primary metagenome ERZ1106939 (study PRJEB35170, sample SAMEA104062447) | human gut metagenome | biome: human gut; feature: human-associated habitat; material: faeces | place: Denmark | collected 2012-09-28 ...
TTGAAATATATATATCATCTCATATTTTTATTCAATCATAATAAGTAATATTAATTGTTAAACTATTTTATACTAATTATATTATTCTTTATTGCAAACACTGCAGCCTGTGTTCTATCAGAAACACCTATTTTCTTAAATATGTTAGATACATGATTTTTTACTGTTCTTTCACTTATATTAAGTGTCAATGCGATTTCTTTATTAAATGCACCAGATGCAATCATTTTCAACACTTCCATCTCTCGTCTTGTAAGATCTGATACTTTTTCTTTTAATACATCTCTTTCTGCAAGACTGGAATTAAGTAATGGCATAAGAGAAGGTTCAATATATGTTTCACCAGAATAAACAGAAAATATAGCTTTCTTTAATGTATCAAAATCAGAATCTTTTAATATAAATCCGTCACATCCAATTTCTAATGCTTTAACCAGATATTCAATTTCATTATGTATTGTAAGTACAATAACCTTGCATAACATTTTTTGTTGTTTCATTATATTAAGAACCTGAATTCCATCCATATTAGGCATATTAATATCCAATAAAACAATATCAGGTTTTGTCTTATTAGTAAGATTGAGACATTCATACCCATCTCCTGCTTCTGCCACAACATTTATCTCTGAATCAGTTTCTAAAAGTTGTTTTAAACCTTCTCTTACCATTCTATGGTCATCAGCTAATAATATATTAACCGCCATAATTACACCCCTTTCTTACCAAACTGGTATTTCTATAAAAAAATCCGAACCATTATCATATATATATTTAATATTTCCATTTAATAATGCAACTCGTTCTTTTAACATTGTTAATCCAAAACCAGAATTTTTATTTCTATCATAAACAGTATTATAATAATCAAATCCTTTTCCATTATCCTTAAATTCAATAATAACATTGTTATCTTTAAGAGTAACGTTAATTATAATTTCTGTCCCGTTAGAATATTTAATTGCATTACTATTTAATTCATTTATAATTCGAAGTATTGATATAATAAGATTTGAATCGATACTTAATTCATCATCAAAATTAACTGATGAATAATATGTAATTACATTACTTTCTCTATTAAATTTATCAATCATATTCATAATAGCATTCTTAAATCCAAGATCATCAACACTCATTGGTCTTAATTCATATATTATATTTCTCAATTCATTAATTGATTCTTTTATCAATACAACTGAATTGTTAATTTCGAGTTTTGATCTTGTAATATCAGTATTAATAATTTGAGATATAAATTCCTGTTTATGTATTAACGCTGTAAGATTCTGCACAACACTGTCATGAATATCTCTTGATATACGTTTTCGGTCAAGTTCAATAAAATCAATTAGTTTGACATTATCATGTATAGAATCACTCATTGTTTCACGTGAAACATTGGAATCATCATCTCTTAAAATATTAATAAGTTCTTCAATTTTAGTTTCAACATCTTTTTTCTGATTATTCAAAAAATTAATTTTATTATTCAATTCATATTTTGAATCCTGTAATGTTTGTAACCTAATATTATCAGTTTGTTTTAATGAAATCAATGAATGAAATATATCTTCTGACCAGTCTTTTTCTTTATTTAACTTAATAAGATTCTTATCAACAGTTTTTAGCTCAATCTCTGTTGAATGAATTTCATTAGTAATATCATATAATTTTTTCTTATAACAATTTAATTCATTTTCAACATACTGTTTACATAAATTTGACATTATATTACTAACTCCATTCTCAGTTTGTATATCATTAATTAATATTAAATATTATATAAATACTTTATTTATTACCCTTTAAAATAATAATTCATAATAAGATATTTCAGAAACTTTTAAGATGATAATACTCTATTAATTACAATAAATAAAGTACTTTTTTACGATAAAGTACTAATTTATATAAAAACATCTTAAAAAGTTCTAATAATTTGTATTTCAGATGATACATTAACATAAATTAATGATTGCCACACACAAAATAATGGAATATAATAATTTTATCTAAAAGTGCGTTAGAACATTTTCTTTCGGAAATTTCAGGAGGCATCTATTATGAATAAATGGCAAAAAATAGGACTGGCAGTAGGTATGGGAACTGCTGTTATTACTACTACACACCTGATTAACAGCATAATATTCAAATTATCTACCGCTAATAATTATACAGGTAAAAGAATAAGAAGCAATTATCAGTGGAAGTTCGGCAATATTGCATATATAACTGCCGGCTCAGGTTCTCCACTTTTACTTATACACGATCTTAATTCTTACAGTTCAAGCTACGAATGGGAACAGACTATAAACAGTTTTGCTAAGAATCACAAGGTTTACGCTATTGATTTATTGGGATGTGGTCATTCTGATAAACCTAATCTTACTTATACAACATTTATGTATACACAGCTTATCAATGATTTCGTGCTCAATGTTATTCGTTCCAAAACTGATGTTGTTGCTACAGCAGGCTCAACACCAATTGTGATAATGGCTGCATTTAATAATCATGCACTGTTTAATAAGATTATTCTTGTTTCTCCTTTATCAGTTGAAGATGCTCTTAAAGGGCCTGATAACTTAAGTGGAATAAGAAGACACATTTTAAATGTGCCTGTTATTGGAACTTCTGTATACAACATTCTGTTTAACAGACCATCTCTTAGAAAGCTACTTTCAAAAAATTTTATAGATGGAAGAATTCCGGCTGATTATATCAATGCATGCCATGAGAATGCACATCTTGGTGATGCTTCAGCCAAATATCTGTTTATCAGCACTGAATGTAACTTTACTACTGTTACTATCTCAAAAGCACTTTCTGATCTTGATAACTGTATATACATGATTAACGGTATGCACAATAATAATGACGTTATTGATGAATATATCCATATCAATCCAGCAATTGAAAATGTTATGATTCAGGATGCCAAGAAGCTTCCACAGGTTGAACAGCCGGCTGAATTCGTAAGACAGGCTGAGATTTTTCTTAATTAGTTATCCATCATGAGGTATTTTTATGATATCCTGATAATCAACAGTTAACCAAAAATAAACCCATATTATCCACAATATGATGATTTACTAATCATTTTATGTGAATAATATGGGTTTTCTTTATACTATATTGTGTATACATACTGCTTACGCAACTGGTTCTTTAGAAGGAAGTCCCGCTTTTCTTGGAAACTTTCCAGATGTAGGCTTAATCTTCTTGATATATACTAAAGAACGGTCAATATCAGTACCAGGAAGCTGGAATTTCTTCACTTCTTCTATCGTTCCGCCAAGAACACTGACTGCTTTCTTAGCATTTACTAATTCTTCATCAATATCTCCTGACTTATATGCCACAAAATATCCACCAACCTTTACGAATGGAAGGTTATATTCCGCAAGAGTTGCTAAGTTAGCAACAGCACGAGAAACACTTACATCAAAATGTTCTCTTAAGTCATTATTTCTTCCACCATCCTCTGCTCTTGAATGAACTGTTTCTATTCCTGTAAGTCCAAGTTCTTCTATTACCTGATTAAGAAACTTTACTCTTTTATTAAGTGAATCAAGCAGAACTACATTAATCTGTGGATATGCTATTTTTAACGGAAGCCCCGGAAAACCAGCACCTGTTCCAACATCAATAAGAGAAATCTCTTTCTTTTTATGTCCGATTTTTTCAATATCTAACACGAGACTGTCAACATAATGCTTTAAAAGAACTTCTTCGTAATCTGTAATTCCAGTAAGATTCATAAAGCTATTCCATTCAACCAGCAGCTTATAATACATATCAAACTGCTCGTACTGTCTGTCTGTAAGCTCAACACCTATAGAATTCAGATTATTCTTAAATGTTTCATTTATCATACATTTCTCCTTATCAATGATTAATGCTTTCTTCTAAGAGACTCCAGGTAAACAAGAAGCACTGATATATCAGCAGGCGAAACACCTGATATTCTTGAAGCCTGTCCAATTGAACGAGGTCTGAATTTATCAAGCTTCTGCATAGCCTCTTTTCTTAATCCGCTTATTTCTAAGTAATCAAGGCTGTCTGGTATAAGCTTATTTTCAAGCTTTTTAAAATGTTCAACCTGTCTTAACTGTCTGTCTATATATCCCTCGTATTTCAGATTAATATTAACCTGCTCACATACATCATAAGGCAACTCTGGTCTGTGCTTATCAATTGGAGCAAGAACATCATATGAAAGCTCCGGTCTTCTTATAAGTTCTGCAAGTGTAGCACCTGTTGTAAGCTCTGTACTTCCGTTATCTGTAAGTACCTTCTGTACTTCACTTCCAGTTCCTATATTAACTGACTTAACACGCTCAATTTCTTCATCAATAAGCTGAATCTTGCGGGTAAGGCGGTTCATTCTTTCTTCGCTTATAAGTCCGACTCTGTAACCATATTTAGTAAGTCTTATATCTGCATTATCCTGTCTTAATATAAGTCTGTACTCTGCACGGCTTGTCATCATTCTGTAAGGCTCTGCTGTTTCCTTAGTTACAAGGTCATCTATAAGAACTCCTATATAACTTTCTGAACGGTCAAGTATAAGTGGTTCTTCCTTCTTAACGAAAAGTGCCGCATTGATACCCGCGACAATTCCCTGTGCAGCAGCTTCCTCATATCCTGAGCTTCCATTAAACTGTCCACCAGCAAATAATCCTTCAATCTTCTTGAATTCAAGAGAAGACTTTAACTGAACAGCGTTAATGCAGTCATACTCAATAGCATAAGCATTTCTTACGATTCGGACATTCTCAAGACCAGGAACTGTTCTATACATTGCATACTGCACATCCTCAGGCATTGAACTGCTCATTCCACCAAGATACATTTCATTAGTATACAAGCCCTCTGGCTCAATGAATACCTGATGTCTGTCTTTGTCTGCAAATCTTACAACCTTATCCTCAATTGATGGACAGTATCTTGGGCCTGTTCCGTGGATATCTCCTGAATAAAGAGGTGAACGATCAAGATTATCCATAATAATCTTGTGTGTCTCTTCATTAGTATATGTAAGCCAGCAGCTTACCTGATCTTTCTGTATGCTCTCAGGGTCTGTTTCAAATGAAAATGGCACAACTCTCTTATCACCGAACTGCTCTGTCATCTTAGAAAAATCCACTGACCTTTTATCAACTCTGGCAGGTGTACCTGTCTTGAATCTTCTCACTTCAATTCCATTATCAATAAGTGACTGTGTAAGATGATTGGCAGCCTGTAATCCGTTAGGACCTGTATGATAACTTACATCACCATATATACATCTTGCCTTAAGATATACTCCTGTACATAAAACAACTGCCTTAGCTATGTATTCTGCACCCGAAACAGTCTTTACACCACCAATTTTTCCATCATTAACAATAATCTCTGAAACCTCTGCCTGTCTTATATGCAGATGCTCAGTATTCTCAAGCACATTTCTCATTCTTCTGCTGTAATCGGACTTGTCAGCCTGTGCACGGAGTGAATGAACCGCAGGGCCTTTTGATGCATTTAACATCTTTGACTGTATAAATGTAGCATCTATATTCTTTCCCATCTCGCCACCAAGAGCATCTATTTCTCTTACAAGATGTCCCTTAGAACTTCCTCCTATATTAGGATTACAAGGCATCATTGCTATACTTTCAACGCTTACTGTAAATATAATTGTTTCAAGTCCCATTCTTGCAGCAGCAAGGGCAGCCTCACAACCTGCGTGACCAGCACCTACTACCACAACATCATATTCTTCTCTAATATTAGGCATATTACTTTCTCCATTTCTGCATTTAATAAACGCAACCTGCATTACTTACCCATACAGAACTTTGAAAAAATTCTGTTGGCAAGATCATCTTCAATCTCCTCTCCTATTATAAGACCAAGATTCTCATATGCAGCCATTAAATCAATAGTAAGAAAATCTTCACTTACCATGTTATCAATTCCATCAAGTACAAGCTTTAAGCTGTTCTCAACCTTCTTTAAAAGTTCTTTATGTCTTGTACTTGTAATATATACATCTTCATTGAACTTAACTTCACCATTAAAGAACATACTTTTAACAGTTTCCTCAAGTTCTTCAATTCCTGTTTCCTGCTTTGCAGATATAGTAACTGTCTCACAATTGATTATTTTCTTAATATCTTCTGCTGTTGTAACCTGTGCAAGATCAGCTTTATTAAGTATTACAAGAACCTTCTTATCCTTGATAAGTTCCATAATCTCATAATCATTATCATCAAGTACTCTTGAAGAATCAACTACATATATTACAAGATCAGCGATTTCTGCAAGCTTCTTAGCCTTATTAACCCCAATGCTTTCAACAACATCATCAGTTTTTCTGATTCCTGCAGTATCAATAAGATTAAGAGTAATTCCAGACAGATTAATCATTTCTTCAAGAGTATCTCTCGTAGTTCCTTCTATATCAGTAACAATTGCTCTCTCTTCTCTTGCAAGTACATTAAGCAGGCTTGACTTTCCTGCATTAGTTTTCCCCAAAATGACTGTACGCACGCCATCATGCATGATTCTGCCATTATCGCATGTTTTTAACAAGTTATCCACATTATTAAGACAGTTTTCCACATCATTTTTAAGGTTATCTACATTAGCATCTATATCAAAATGTTCCGGATCATCAAGTGCAGCCTCAATAAATGCAACATTATTCAATATTATCTCTCTTATATTCTTAATCTTTTCAGATAACTTACCATCTAACTGATTAACAGATGACTTCAGAGCATAATCATTCTTTGCATTAATAATATCAATAACAGCCTCTGCCTGTGACAGGTCAATTCTTCCATTAAGAAATGCTCTCTTTGTAAATTCACCAGGCTCTGCAAGCCTTGCACCAGCGTTAAGTACCGCCTCTAACACCTTCTTAGTAACAAGAATACCGCCATGACAGTCAATCTCAACAATATTCTCTCTTGTATAAGTGTTAGGAGCTTTCATTACAATTACAAGTGCTTCATCAATTTCATTACCGTTATCACATATATTTCCAAAATGTACCGTATGACTCTGTACATTTGCAAGCTTAATATTCTTTTTTGACTTAAAAACTTTATCTCCAATAATAATTGCATCAGGACCGCTTATTCTTACAATACTAATTCCACCGCTTGACACTGTACTTGTAGATATAGCTGCTATTGTATCCTCCATTTCCATCCTCCATATAAAAAATGCTGTGATAATAATACCACAGCATTTAATAAAATCATATATCTAATTATCTGTTATATCTGTTATTATTCTCTCTTTCAAGATAAACAACAACATGTCTGAAAGGTTCTTCACCCTCACTTCTTGTAGAAACAAACTTATCTGCCTGAAGTGCTGAATGGATAATTCTTCTTTCATATGGGTTCATAGGCTCAAGTGAAACAGGTCTTCTGCTTCTCTTAACCTTGTATGCAATGTTCTTAGCAAGAGACTCAAGAGTTTCTTTTCTTCTCTTTCTATAGTTCTCTGTATCTAATTTAACTCTTACATACTTCTCACTGTTCTTGTTAATTACAAGACTTGTAAGATACTGGATAGAATCAAGTGTCTGTCCTCTCTTACCGATAAGAACACCCATGTTATCTCCAGAAAGATCTACATTAACGCTATTTTCTTCATCGTCAAATGTAATATCAGCCTTAACTTCCATGCTCATAGCACCAAACATGCTGTCAAGAAATGCTTTGATATCTTTTCTGATAACTTCCTTCTGTTCTTCTGTAAATGGCTCTTCCTTAGGCTGTGGCTGTGCTTCAACCTTAGGTGCTTCCTTAACTTCTGCATTCTTGTGATTATCAGCAGGCTTGTGTTCCTTTTTGAACTCTTTCTTAGATTCAGACTTGAATTCCTTCTTAGGTTCTGCTTTCTTGAAATCATCTGCCTTCTTTTCGAATTTTTTTTCTGTATGAACAGGTGCTTCTGACTTTTTAGGAGTCTCAACAGAATTAACTTCTGGTTCTTCCTGTTTTTCTCTTGCTTTAATCTTTGCAGGCTTAGAATTAAATATTCCTAAAAATCCTGAATTACCTTTGTCTATAACCTCATAATCAAGCTTATCACTCGGAATACCAAGCTTTGTGCAGGCATTAGTTATAGCTTCTTCAACAGATTTTCCTGTAACTTCAATATATTCCATTACTTAACCCTCTCTATTTTCTTTTATCATTAACCTCATTGTATCTTGATACCATACCAACCTTATCAGCAAGACTTCCTGGTTTGGCTGACTTACCGCTTGCTGCAGCGGCTTCCTTTAATTCCTGGATTTTCTTATCGTTAGCTTCTTTTCTTTCCTGAAGCTTCTTTGCCCTGTCTGCACTTGAAGAAACAGAATTTTTGTTATTATTTACATTCTTAGTACTTACAGAAGCACCTTTAACGATAGTTTCTGCTGGAAGTCCCTTCTTGGCTCTCTTCTTATTACGTTTTTCAACATTCTTTTCTACAATCTTATCTGTTCCAATCTTATCGTAATATCTGTTAATAAAGATAGTCTGGATTGTCTGTATAACAGCAGTTGCAATCCAGTAAACACCAAGACCTGAAGGAAGACTTATTGCAAGAAATGCTGACATAAGCGGCATGAAATAAGTCATCATCTTCATAGATGCTGCTGCTGGATTATCACTGTCAGGCTGCTCCATGCCAGCCTGTGAAACCTTAACAGATATAAACTGTGTAACACCTGCAAGAATTGGAATTAATATTGCTATATTAAGACCAAAACCTGGATTCTGAGACATATTAACACCTAAGAAATTGTTCATATGGTTAATCTTATCAAGATTCTGTGTAATCATATCAGAAAATGCTGGAAATGCTTCTTTTAACTTAATCCACTGATCTGAAGTAAATGAATTAAGTGTTGTTACAGCTGTACTTGTATTACTCCAGTCAACAGTTCTGCCATATATCTCATTAAGTGTATCAGCATATCCTGATACAGATGTGATACCATCAGCACCATTAAGTCCAAGTATATTAAGGAAAAGTACCTTAATCTGTGAAATATAAAGCGGTATCTGCTGGAAAACTCTGTAAAGAGCAAAAAGAATAGGCATCTGGATAAGAAGCTGTACACAGCTTCCCCACTGTGAAACACCATATTTTTCATAAACAGCCTTAGTTTCTGCCTGCATCTTCTGCATAGCAACAGTATCACTGTTCTTTCCTTTATACTTCTGCTGAATAGCCTTTATCTCCGGGTTCATAACTGACTGTAACTTAGTCATCTTCTGCTGCTTAATCTGTAATGGAAGCATTAACATTTTAACAAGCAGAGTAAAAATAATGATTGCTATTGCAATATTACCAATTCCGATTGCATTAAGCCCCTTAAAAAGGATGTCTAAAATGTAACCAAGTAACTGTGCAATTGGCTTAATAATACTCAAATTGTCACCTCCGCATAATATAGCACTATCCAAATATTCAGTTGTTTATTGCTTTTTTCTTTTCCCATATCTGCCTACTGGCACAGGATCAAAGCCATAAGCGTTCTTATTAAATGGATTGCACCTTAATATTCTTTTAAGTGCCAACCACCCACCTAAGAAAACTCCATACATTTCAATAGCTTCAATTGCGTATTGCGAACATGTTGGAATAAAGCTGCAGTATTTTCCTCCTTTATAAGGAGATATTGCGAGCTGGTATAATCTTATCATCTTAAGAACTATGAACTTGCCCGCATTCTTTAACTTAATCTTTATATCCTTCATATTAACCGCCTGTTTAATTCTGCTTATAAAGCTTATGAAGTTTCAATAAATGAATCATTGATTCCTTAGTTTCAAAAAAACCCTTATCTTTCAAACTGGCTCTGGCTACGACAACATAATCATATCCATCGGGTATACAGTCTGTACTAAGGCGGAATGCCTCTCTTATCAGTCTTGCCAGTCTGTGTCGGACAATACTATTCCCGACCTTCTTACTCACAGATACACCTAATCGTTTAGTATCCGTTCCATTCTCAGAAATATACATTATAAGATTCCTGTTAGCAAAAGACTTCTTATTATTGTACACCTTTTTAAATTCCTGATTACTTCTTAATGTTTCAAAATCCTTATATTTCATACCATTCACCATTCTTATTAATTAAAATGTTGCTTAAATTTAATATTAATATAATCTGAAAAAAGCAGATGAGAAACTCCCATCTGCCAACAAAATCAAGAAAATATTAATTAAGCTGAAAGTTTCTTTCTACCCTTAGCTCTTCTTGCTGATAAAACTTTTCTTCCACCTGCAGTACTCATTCTTGATCTGAATCCATGAACCTTAGATCTCTGTCTGTTCTTTGGCTGAAATGTCATCTTCATAGTCTATGCACCTCCTTCATTACCATTGTAGTTTATTATGGTAAGAATATTTTCATATAAAAAATTTCAAAACACAGAACTGATTATATTGTGTAAACATTATAAAGTCAAGAAAAACTTGATAATTACTGTATTTATTTTTATATATACTAATTCTATAAAAAACGCTTTCAACAGGTTTTTCACAATCCAGTAATCCGCATAAACAGGACATTTTTAATATTTCTTGATAATAATATAAAAGAGTTTTCCACAAAATGTTGATAACTTGTGGAAAACTCTTTATAATTACGTTAGTTATAAACGATATTTTTGAAAAAGTGCCTATTTTCGACCTTTTTCGCGTTTATAATATTTTCCACATTCATGTTAATACATTTTTATCCATAAAATTATCCACAGGGCTTAATCTGCCCAAATATTGAAATAATTTTCTAAATGATATATTATATAAAGGAATGTATTTTTATGATTGGACAGGCTAATTAACAAGCCAGAAAGGCCTAGAATTTATGGATGAATTACAGACATTGATTGATAAATGGGATTTAATTCTCTCTACTTTTAAAGAAGAACACGAAATTATTGATGTTTCTTTTAAAACATGGATTAAACCCCTTAAAATATATAAACTTGACGGCAATGTTCTTACTCTTACTTTCTCATCTTTAGAAGATGACGCTTCTACTGATGAAAGGAGCATTGTATATATTGAAAAACGTTACCTCAAGTTTCTTGAAGTTACCGTATGTGAAGTAATGAACAAAGAATATCAGGTAATTATTATGTCATCTGCTGAGAAAAAGGAAGATGAATTAAAGAAAAAGACATCTTCAGTTTCTACTGATAATAGTCTTGCTTCACAGAATCTAAATCCTAATTACACATTTGACACATTTGTAATAGGTACTAATAATAATCTGGCTCACGCAGCATCACTCGCTGTTGCCGAAACACCTGGACAGATATATAACCCTCTGTTCATATACGGAGGTGCCGGACTTGGTAAAACTCATCTTATGCAGGCTATTGCACATTTTATTATTGCAAGTGACCCATCTAAGAAGGTTTTATACGTAACTTCTGAGACATTTACTAATGAACTTATCGAATCGGTTAAGACTAACAAGAACACTGAATTCAGAAATAAATACCGTAATATTGACGTTCTTCTTATTGATGATATTCAATTTATAATAGGAAAGGTTTCTACTCAGGAAGAATTTTTCAATACCTTTAATGACCTTTATCTTTTAGGAAAACAGATTGTTATATCTTCTGATAGACCACCTAAGGAAATGGAAACTCTTCCTGACAGATTAAGAACACGTTTTGAAAGCGGACTTCCGGTAGATATCCAGATTCCTACATATGAAACTAAGATGGCTATTATTAATAAGAAGTCTGAGGCTTTAGGAATTGATTTTCCTTATGAAGTTAAAGATTATGTTGCAACTAATATTACTTCAAGTATCAGGGAGCTTGAGGGAGCGCTTACCAAGCTTTCAGCTTATTCTAAGCTTTCCCACACACCTCTTACTGCAGAGTTTGCTGAGAATACACTTAAGGATCTTATATCTCCTTACTCTAAGAAAGAGATTACACCAGAACTTATAATTGATGTAGTTGCTGAACATTTCCACATTAAGCCTGAAGATATAATATCTCATAAGAGAAGTGCTGATATAGCTTTTCCTAGACATATTGCAATGTATCTGTGCAGGCAGATGACACAGACTCCTCTTGAAGCTATAGGTAAAGCTTTAGGTGGTAGAGATCATTCTACTATATTATATGGTTCAGAAAAGATTGCTAAAGAAACAGCTAATAATGAAACTACCAAAAGCACTATTGATATATTAATAAAGAAGCTTAATCCATCTTAAAAAGTTTTCCACAATGGTTTTAGGATAATTTGTTAATTAGATGTTATTTTTATGTTGAATGTTCTTTATAACTTTTTTTTAAATTTATGTATATTTTTTTAAAATTTAATTTTTCACATACATTGAACATTAAATTTTGTGTTTTCTAACATGGTTATTATTTTCATATATCCAGTGTTTTTAAGGCTTTACATACTTTTTAACATTTTAACAACCCCTAAGACTACGGCTACTGCATTTATATATTTATATATAGCTCTTCTCCACTACAATTTTATCGAAAGGAAGTTATCAACATGAAATTAGTTTTTACTAAATCTAACTTAAACAAAGCTGTAGGTATCGTAATGAAGGCTGTACCTACAAGAACTACTATGAATATTCTTGAATGTATTCTTATTGATGCTACTACTAATGAAATCAAGTTCACAGGTAACGATATGGAACTTGGCATTGAAACTATAGTAGAAGGTGAAATTATAGAAAAAGGTAAGATTGCCATAGACGCTAAGCTTTTTTCTGAAATTGTAAGAAAGCTGCCTGATAATGATATTACTTTAACTACTGATTCTAATAATAATGCACTTATTACATGTGAAAAAAGTAAGTTTAATATAGCAGGAAAATCCGGAGATGATTTTTCTTACCTTCCTGCTATTATTAAAGATAAGATGATTACACTTTCCCAGTTCCAGTTAAAGGAAGTTATTAATCAGACAATATTCTCTATTGCTATTAATGATAATAATAAAATGATGACAGGTGAACTTTTTGAAGTAAATGAAGGTACACTTAAAGTTGTAGGTCTTGATGGTCACAGAATTGCTATCCGTAATATTAAGCTTGAAGGCAGATCTGATGACGTAAGAGTAGTTATTCCAGGTAAGACTCTTCAGGAAATAAGCAAGATTCTTAATGCTGATGCTGAAAGTTTTGTTAATATTTACTTTACTAATAATCATGTATTATTTGAATTTGACCAGACTCATGTTGTTTCTAGACTTATAGAGGGTGATTATTTTAAGATTAGTCAGATGCTTTCTAACGATTATGAAACTAAAGTATCTATTAATAAAAAAGAATTTCTAGATTCTATTGACAGAGCTAATCTTCTTATAAGAGAAGGAGATAAGAAGCCAATTATTATTAATATATTAAATGGTTTATTACAGGTAAATGTTAACTCTGCAATTGGAGCTCTTAACGAAGATATTGATATTGATAAAGAAGGTAAGGATATTATGATTGGTTTTAATCCTAAGTTCCTTATGGATGCATTAAGGGTTATTGATGATGAAAATGTGACTATGTATTTAGTTAATCATAAATCACCTTGCTTTATCAGAGACAAGGAAGAGAAATATATTTATCTTATACTTCCTGTTAACTTCACAGCTTAACAAGAGAAAGGAAAGTTATGGAAGAAATAATTTTAAGAGATGATTTCATCAAACTTGGACAGGCAATTAAAGCTGCCGGATTAGTTGAATCAGGTGTTGAAGCCAAGATTGTTATTCAGGATGGTGAAGTTAAGGTTAATGGCGTTGTTGAAACACAGCGTGGAAAAAAACTTTTTGGCGGAGAAGTTGTAGAATACAACGGTTCCAGTATTCTTATTAAAAAATAGGTGTTAATGTGATAGTCGAATCTGTTGAGTTAAAGGATTACAGAAATTATGAATTTCTGGATATGAATTTCAATGAGCATGTAAACATAATATATGGTGACAATGCCCAGGGAAAGACTAACATATTAGAATCAATATATATGTGTTCAACTTCTAAGTCACATCGTGGCAGTAAAGACAGAGAAATAGTCAGATTTGGAGAAGATGAATCGCATATTAAACTAAATGTCTTAAAGCATGGTATGAAATACCGCATAGACATGCACCTTAAGAAGAATAAAACCAAGGGTATAGCAGTTAATGGTATTCCTATAAAAAAAGCTGTTGAACTTTTTGGAATTATTAATATTGTTTTCTTTTCTCCGGAAGATCTTAATATTATAAAAAATGGTCCTTCAGAGAGAAGAAGATTTATGGATATGGAACTTAGCCAGCTTGACAAGATATATCTTAGTAACCTTGTTAATTACAACAAAGTACTTAATCAGAGAAACAAGCTTCTCAAAGATATAGCATTTTCACCATCAGAACAGCTGATGCAGACTCTTGATATATGGGACATGCAGCTTGTTAAGTATGGAAGCCTTATTATTAAAGGCAGAAAAAGTTTCATAGAAAAGATTAACACAATAATCAGTGATATTCATTCCAGACTTACTGGTGGTATTGAGAATATTAAAGTATGTTATGTTCCTGATGTTGATGTGAATGATTTTGAAGAAGAAGTAAGAAATTCAAGACAAAAGGATATTAAATACAAGGTTACAGGTAAAGGACCTCATAAGGACGATCTTATATTTTTAATCAATGACAATGATGTGAGAAAATATGGTTCACAGGGACAACAAAGAACAGCTGCACTTTCACTTAAATTATCTGAGATAGAACTTGTGAAACTTGTAATTAAAGATACTCCGGTACTTCTTCTTGATGATGTTTTGTCTGAGTTAGACAGTAACAGACAGAATTTTCTGATAAACAGCATAGGAGATATACAAACGATTGTTACATGCACCGGACTTGAAGAATTTATTAATAACAGAATGAATATCAACAAAATATTTAAAGTAACAGATGGTCATGTAGTTAATGAGAATTAATTACATTTTGCTTTGTAAAACAAGGAGGAATTAAAGTGGCAGATCAGAATGCAGAGAAGAATTATGGTGGAGACCAGATTCAGGTACTCGAAGGTCTTGAAGCTGTAAGAAAAAGACCTGGTATGTATATTGGAAGTACATCAGGAAGAGGACTTCATCATCTTGTGTATGAGATAGTTGATAATGCAATTGACGAAGCTTTAGCAGGTTTTTGTACACATATTGAGGTTATGATTAATAAAGATAACTCTATCACTGTAATTGATAATGGTAGAGGTGTACCTGTTGATATTAATCATAAGACAGGAAGACCTGCCATTGAAGTTGTATATACCGTTCTTCATGCCGGGGGTAAATTCGGTGGTGGAGGATATAAGGTGTCAGGAGGACTTCACGGTGTTGGTGCATCAGTAGTTAATGCTTTGTCTGAATGGCTTGAAGTTCAGGTAAAGAGAAATGGACACATTTATCAGCAGAGATACGAAAGAGGAAAGATATGTTATGACCTTAAGATAGTAGGTGACTGCGATATTGAGGATACAGGAACTCAGGTTACTTTTCTTCCTGATTCAGAGATTTTTCAGGAAACAACTGTATTTGAATTTGATATTCTTATGCACAGATTAAGAGAAATGGCATTTCTTACTAAGGGAATCAAGATTACTCTTACAGATTTAAGAGAAGGTCTTGAGCAGCAGAAAGTATTCCATTATGAAGGTGGTATCAAGGAATTTGTTCAGTATCTTAATAAGAGTAAAGAACCTTTATACAGCCAGATTATTTATTGTGAAGGTGTGAAAGACAATGTTCAGGTTGAAGTAGCATTCCAGCATAATGATGGATACAATGAGGTTGTCGATTCATTTGTTAATAATATTAAGACACCTGAAGGTGGTACACATCTGACTGGTTTCAGAAATTCACTGACTAAGACTTTTAATGATTATGCAAGAAAGAATAAGATTCTTAAGGATAGTGATCAGGGACTTTCAGGTGATGATATAAGAGAAGGTCTTACAGCAATCGTATCTGTTAAGATTGAAGATCCACAGTTTGAAGGACAGACTAAGCAGAAGCTTGGTAATACAGTTGCAAGGGGAGCAGTTGACAGTATAGTAAGTGAACAACTTACTTACTTCCTTGAGCAGAATCCTGCAGTTGCAAAATCTATATGTGAAAAATCGTTGCTTGCACAGCGAGCGAGAGAAGCTGCAAGAAAAGCAAGAGACTTAACAAGAAGAAAGACTGCACTTGAAAGCACTTCACTTCCTGGCAAGTTAGCTGATTGTTCAGATAAAGATCCTAAAAATTGTGAGATATATATCGTTGAGGGAGATTCAGCCGGTGGTTCTGCAAAGACTGCAAGAAGCCGTGCTACACAGGCAATCCTTCCACTTCGTGGTAAGATTCTTAACGTTGAGAAAGCAAGACTTGACAGAATACTTGGAAATGCAGAGATTAAAGCGATGATTACTGCATTTGGTACAGGTATTCATGAAGATTTTGATATAAGCAAGCTTCGTTATCACAAGATTATTATTATGACAGATGCCGATGTAGATGGTGCACATATTGCAACACTTCTTCTCACATTCCTGTACAGATTCATGCCCGATCTTATAAGAGAAGGCCATGTATATCTTGCACAGCCACCACTTTATAAAGTTGAGAAGAATAAAAAAGTGTGGTATGCCTATAATGATGATGAGCTTAATGCAATCATGACTGAGATTGGAAGAGACCAGAATAATAAAGTCCAGCGTTATAAGGGACTTGGTGAGATGGACGCAGAGCAGTTATGGGAAACAACAATGGACCCACACAAGAGAGTATTATTAAGAGTTAATATGAATGAAGATGATGATTCAGAACTTGATGTAACATTCTCAACACTTATGGGTGACAAGGTAGAGCCAAGAAGAGATTTCATAGAAGCAAATGCTAAGTTTGTAAAGAATTTGGATATCTAACGAGCAGCGCGTAAGACAATGTCAGAATATTATGTGCGTGCTTACACGCTAAATAATATTGTGATGTTGTCTTGTATGGTGCGACTAGCACCATTCGTAAAATCGTCAGATTTTACGAATGCGCGTGATTAGGATTTACGCATGGCGTATTCCAGATTTATACATTGCGTTAATTAATAACTTCACGGAAAGGAATTATAATAATGGATGAACATATCTTTGATAAAGTTCAAGAAGTCGATATGCAGAAAACCATGGAAAACTATTATATAGATTATGCCATGAGTGTTATCGCTTCCAGAGCACTTCCGGATGTAAGAGATGGTCTTAAGCCGGTACAGAGAAGAATTCTATATTCAATGATAGAACTTAACAACGGTCCTGATAAGCCACATAGAAAATGTGCCCGTATCGTTGGTGATACAATGGGTAAATATCACCCACATGGTGATTCATCAATTTATGAGGCATTAGTAAAACTGGCTCAGGATTTCAATACAAGATATCCACTTGTTGACGGACATGGTAACTTTGGTTCAGTCGATGGTGATGGTGCAGCCGCTATGCGATATACAGAGGCTAGACTCAGTAAGATATCTATGGAGATGACAAGAGATCTTAACAAAGATACTGTAGATTTCATACCTAACTTTGATGAAACAGAAAAAGAACCTACAGTACTTCCATCAAGATATCCTAACCTGTTATGTAATGGTACATCAGGTATTGCCGTAGGTATGGCTACTAATATTCCACCTCATAACTTAAGAGAAGTTATAGGTGCTGTTGTAAAGATGATTGACAATAAGGTGGAAGAAGACAGAGACACAACAATTGAGGAAATTCTTGATATAGTTAAAGGTCCTGATTTCCCTACAGGTGGAACAATCATCGGCAAGTTGGGAATTGAAGAGGCTTACCGTACAGGAAGAGCCAAGATAAAGGTAAGAGCTGTAACTAATATTGAGCCAATGAATAATGGCAAGAACAGAATTGTAGTTACAGAACTTCCATACATGGTTAATAAAGCAAAGCTTATCGAGAAAATAGCAGAGCTTGTAAGAGATAAGAAGATTGATGGAATCACAGATTTAAGAGATGAATCTGACAGAGAGGGTATGAGAATTGCCATTGAGTTAAGAAGAGATGTCAATCCTAACATAATACTTAACCAGTTATACAAACACACACAGTTACAGGATACATTTGGTGTAATCATGCTTGCATTAGTAGATAACCAGCCAAAGGTGCTTAACCTGTATGACATGTTAAAGTATTACCTTCTTCATCAGGAAGAAGTTGTTACCAGAAGAACAAAGTTTGATCTTAATAAGGCAGAAGAAAGAGCCCACATTTTAGAGGGCTTAATGATTGCTTTAGATAATATCGACAGAGTTATATCAATAATCAGAGGTTCTGCAAATGTACAGATTGCCAAGGAAAGCTTAATTGCTGAATTTGCACTTTCAGAAGCACAGGCACAGGCTATCGTAGATATGCGTCTGAGAGCTCTGACCGGTCTGGAAAGAAGCAAGCTTGAAGCTGAGTTGAAGGAACTTCATGAAAAGATTAAAGAATACAAGGCAATTCTTGCAGATAAGAAGTTGCTTCTTGGAGTTATCAAGACTGAAATTTCAGAGATAGCAGACAAGTATGGTGATGACAGAAGAACTTCTATCGGATATGATGAATACGATATTTCAATGGAAGACCTTATTCCAGATGAACCATGTGTTATTGCAAGAACTAACTTGGGTTATGTAAAGAGAATGACACCTGATAACTTTAAGAGCCAGCATCGTGGTGGTAAGGGAATAAAGGGAATGCAGACAATTGATGATGATTATATCAAAGATTTATTCATGACAACATCACATCATGTACTTACATTTTTTACTAACACAGGACGAGCTTATAAGTTAAAGGCTTATGAAATTCCTGAAGCATCAAGAACTTCAAGAGGAACTGCAATAATTAATCTTTTACAGTTAGCACCGGGTGAGACAATCACAGCAGTAGTTCCTGTTAAAATTGATACACTTCAGGATACAGATTACCTGTTTATGGCAACTAAGAAGGGTATAGTTAAAAAGACACCTGTTAAAGATTTTGCCAATATAAGAAAGACAGGAATCCAGGCAATTAACTTAAGAGAAGATGATGAACTTATAGAAGTTAAACTTACAGATGATCAGGCAGAGATTCTTATGGTAACAATGCTTGGACAGTGTATAAGATTTAAGGAAACAGATGTAAGACCTACGGGACGTTCAGCAATGGGTGTTATAGGTATGAGTCTTATGGATGAGGATGAAGTTGTTGGTGTTCAGGTAAGTACCCAGGGAGATACTATGCTTATAGTTTCAGAGAATGGTATGGGTAAGCGAACAGACATTGACGAATATACAGTTCAGCATCGTGGTGGTAAAGGTGTCAAATGTTACAAGATAACAGAAAAGACAGGTAATGTCGTAGGAGCTAAGGCTGTAGATGATTCAAGAGAAGTAATGCTTATTACAACAGAAGGAATTATAATCAGACTTCAGTGTTCAGATATATCTAATCTTGGAAGAATAACATCAGGTGTTAAACTTATTAACCTTGATGAAGGAATTAAAGTAGCAACAATTGCCAAAGTAAGGAAGCAGCCTGCTGATGAAGATGGTAAGGATGCAGAGGGCTTTGAAGAAGACACAGATAAAACAGTAGAATCTGAAGATTAATCTTAAGGAAACTGCCACATTTATATATGTGACGGTTTCCTTTTTAGCAGGAGATAACATGGCTTTAATTAATATTAATTATGAATCAAAAACACTTGGTATGCCCGTTATGATTAATGCAATTATTCCTCAGGGAAGAGGCAGTTATAAGACTTTATATCTTCTTCATGGAATGGGAGGAGATTATACAACATGGATTACGAAATCCAGAGTGGCAGATTATGTAGATAATACTGATATAGCGGTCATAATGATTTCAGGTGATAACAAATGTTATGTTGATAATGTACATGGAAGAAAATATTTTACATTTTTAACAGAAGAACTTATAGAAACCTGTACTAACTGGTTTGGATTATCATGTGACAGAAAAGACCGTTACATAGCAGGAATGTCAATGGGTGGATATGGAGCAGTACATGCTGCACTTATTAAGCCTGATGTATATGGCAAGGTGTTCTCATATTCAGGACTGCTTGATATAGAGAAAAGATTTGACAACCCACAGGGAATAAACACATATCAGATATTTGGAGACAGGGGAAAATTATCAGATAACCGATTTGATATAATGAACTGTTTAAAAGAGGATAATTTCAAGACAAATGTGGAAAATTATCCGGAATTTTATATTAGATGTGGATTATATGATCAGATACTTCCAATGAGCAGACAATGGAATAAATATGCATCAGATGCAGGACTTAAAGTGAATTATTATGAAACTGCTGGTAATCATGATTTTATTTTCTGGGATAAATGCATACATGAGACAGTTAATATAATAAAAGAGCAGTCGTACAGGATGGAGGATATATATGGCAACAGTAATGAATATTAATCATTTTTCTATATATCTTAAGCGTAATATGGAATGCACAGTTATTCTCCCATCAGATATGAAAAATGATGAGAAGCTTCCTGTATTATGGTTATATCATGGAAGCAGTGGTGATAATACTGTATGGCTGTATCATTCACCAATAGCTGAATATGTTGATGAGGGCAGGTTTGCAACAGTACTTCCAAATGTGCAGAATTCATGCTTTGTTAATATGAATATAGGAGATAAGTATGAGTCATATGTTGGAAAAGAATTATTTAATATAATTATGAATATGTTTCCATGTCTTTCTAATAAAAGAGAGAATAACTACGTATCAGGATTTTCTAATGGTGGATACGGATGTCTTCATATAGCTCTCAAATATCCTGAGAAATATGGAACTGTAGGAGCATTTTCAGCAGGTGACAAAGCTGATTCAGAATTTCTTAATGATGGAAGTGAAAAGTCAATAAGAAGAATAGAGCTTTATGGTGATGGAGACCTGCATAAAACTGAATATGGAATCACATATCAGGCAGACAGATTAATAGAGCAGAAAAGTGTAAAACCTGAAATATATCATGCCTGCGGAGAACTTGATCCATGGATAGACATGAATCATATATTGAGAGATTATTTCATGAGCCATATTGAATACAATTATGTATACGATGAAATTGAACAAATCGGACATGAATGGAAATTCTGGCGTGAAGAATTAAAAAGGTTTTTAGTATTTACTGGATTAATTAATAATTAAAATACAAGAAGGGAATTGGGAATGAGAGAGGTTAATGTATCAATAATAACAGACAACATTAAAGAAATGTGCATAGAGGCAAATCATTTTCTCACAGATGATATGAAGAATGTTTTTGAAAATGCAGTAAAAAACGAAGAGTCTGCACTTGGAAAGCAGGTTCTTGGACAGCTTGAAGAAAACCTAAAAGTTGCAGGAGAGGATATGATACCTATATGCCAGGACACAGGAATGGCAGTAGTATTCATTAATGTTGGTCAGGATGTCCATCTTACAGGTGGAGATATCACAGATGCAATTAATGAGGGTGTAAGAAGAGGATATGTTGAAGGATATTTAAGAAAGTCAGTTGTAAAAGATCCTATCTACAGAGAGAATACCAAAGATAACACTCCGGCAGTAATACATTTTAACATAGTTCCAGGAGACAAGGTCGACATAACAGTTGCACCTAAGGGATTCGGAAGCGAGAACATGAGCAGAGTATTCATGTTAAAGCCGGCAGATGGAATAGAAGGTGTAAAGGAAGCAATACTTACAGCAGTAAAGGATGCAGGTCCTAACGCCTGTCCTCCGATGGTAGTCGGTGTAGGAATCGGAGGAACATTTGAAAAATGTGCTTATCTTGCAAAGAAGGCATTAACAAGAAATTTGAATGAAGAATCACCAGTTGAATATGTCCGTGACTTAGAGAAAGAAATGCTTGAGAAAATCAATAAGTTAGGAATAGGCCCTGGTGGACTTGGAGGAACACAGACAGCACTTGCAATCAATATAGAGACATATCCTACACATATTGCAGGGCTTCCGGTAGCAGTAAACATTTGCTGTCATGTAAACAGACATTCACACAGGGTAATATAATCAGGGAGGCTAATCATGGATAAATATATTAATGCACCAATAAGTGATGAGGATGCAAAGAGTCTTCACTCAGGAGATTATGTATACATAACAGGAACAATATATACAGCAAGAGATGCAGCACATAAGAGAATGGCAGAGGCTCTGTCAGCAGGACAGCCACTTCCAATAGACATGAAGAATAATATAATATATTACATGGGACCATCTCCGGCAAGAGAAGGAAGACCAATAGGTTCAGCAGGTCCGACAACAGCAAGCCGTATGGATAAATATGCACCAGACCTTCTTGATTTAGGACTTAAAGGAATGATAGGAAAGGGAAAGCGTTCACAGGCAGTAATTGATGGAATCGTAAGAAATGGTGCTGTGTACTTTGCAGCAGTAGGAGGAGCAGGAGCAATTCTTAGTAAATGTATCAAGAAATCCACAGTCATTGCTTATGATGACTTAGGAACAGAGGCTATAAGAGAACTTGAAGTGGAAAACCTTCCTGTAATTGTAGTAATTGACAGTGAGGGAAACAACCTGTATGAAACAGCTATAAAAGAATATTGCAGAGTATAAATATGGAATAAATGGTAAATACTCCTAATATTAATTTATATTAAGGGCTGTTATTACGGCCTTAAGATTAAATGGGAGGAAAAGTCATGAAAAAGAAAATGACACTCAGGATAATTGTAGGAATGCTTACAATTATCCTGATAGTGACAGGCATACTACCGTTTATGACAAATAAGACGCTCGCCGCAGAAAATGTACTTTCAGATAATATAATACTTGTAACGGAGAATGAAGTATCAGATACAGCAAAAGACGGTTATAGTAAAGTCACATTTAAAATAGGCGACCAGACCAAAGATGTATATATAAAAAATGGCAATACTGTAAAGCTGAAATCCAGCAATAAGAACTATGGTGTAATTGCAGGTGGAATTGAAAATGGAGAAGCAATTACAGAAAATACCGTAATATATGCCAAATCGTATTCTTATCAGGGAACATTATATCTTGAAAAATCTATACAAAGTGAAACACCAGACGAAAATGGTTACTATACACTTCAGTTTTCTGCAAAATCGCAGAATCTTCCATCAATAAAAAGTGAAAATCAGAATGTGATACTTGTATTAGACAGGTCATTCAGTATGGCATGCTCAGTTGACGAAGATGTTGACTCAGACGCAATGGCACCGACTTATGAAAAGACAAGATGGAGTGTTACAATAAATGCAGTTGAAAAATTCTTAGATGAATTTCTGTCAGAAGGCACATCTAATAAAGTATCGGTTATTTCATATTGTGGTTCAGCAAGAACAGAGATAACCAGAACATCAAGCAAAAATGATATTATGAGTAAACTAAATTTAATATACGATGAAGAAATGTATAATAATGATTATAAAAGTTATTATAAGAGAAATGATGTTACAAAGATAGGCAGGGGACTTGGTTCAGCAACTAATATCCAGCAGGGATTAAAGCAGGTATCAGAAATTGCTGGTGATACAACAGGTGCATCAGTAATACTTTTTACTGATGGTGGAGCTAACAGATACGATATTGGGGAAATAGGTGGATATTATTATATAAAAAATAATAATGAAATTAATAGATATAATAAACCACGGGATGAAGTAAACGGTTCATATTATGCAGGAAAGGCCGGTGAAGAGTTAAAAGCTGCCGGTGCTGATATATACACGATAGTTCTTATGAGTAAGGAATCAGATATAACTGATCTCGTAAAAGTATCATTAGGAAATAAATCATTAAACTATGAAAAATCATGGGAAAAAACTTATTTTACATTTTCAGATGGAGGATATGCTAAAGAATTCTATACAGCAGCAAATGCAGAGCAGTTAAATAACAGATTTAAACAGATAATGACAGAAATGACCAGTCTGCCATTTGAAACATCATCAGTAACAGACACACTGGATAAACATTTTGTGCTTGTTGCAGGTCAGGAAAATGTTACAGATAACAAAGATGGAACATTTACAGTGAAATACCCTGAAAAAATTTCTGCAACAGATCAGACAGTTACAGTTAAAATAAAGGCAAAAGACGGAGATACAGGATATTCATATACTAACGATGGCTGTCAGTTTGATGGAACAATAGACGGACTTACCTATACGCAGCAGTTTGAAGAGACTCCGGCAGCAGTAATATTGCCTAATGCCGTCGATGATGAATACACAGTTAATCAGAACGAAGTTCTTGACGCCAGTACAGTTCTTGTCAATGATAATAATAAGATAGTCAATAATCCTAAGAGAAACCTTCAATTGAAGACAGAAATAAAAAAAAATGTGAATAATGGAAAAATTAAATTTAATGAAGATGGAACATTTCAGTATATTCCAGACAAGGGCTTTAGTGGAAAAGACACATTTGAATATAATGTAGTTCTTGTTATAGATGGTAAAGAATATATCAAATCAGCAAAAGTTACTATTAATGTGATTCCTAAGCAGCCAGAGACACCATCAGAAACAGCAAGTGAGAAGGAGACACCAACACCAACGGAAACAGTGAGTGAAAAGGAGACACCAACACCAACAGAGACAGCAAGTGAAAAGGAGACACCAACACCATCAGAAACAGCAAGTGAGAAGGAGACACCAACACCAACGGAAACAGTGA
>ERZ1106939.899-NODE-899-length-24774-cov-28.855860_pt1 | contig 24774 bp, 20 predicted proteins | sample MGYA00403669_ERZ1106939 | MGnify/ENA primary metagenome ERZ1106939 (study PRJEB35170, sample SAMEA104062447) | human gut metagenome | biome: human gut; feature: human-associated habitat; material: faeces | place: Denmark | collected 2012-09-28 ...
TGATCTTCAACGCCCAGACCGACGGCTCCGGCGCGCAGAAGGCGCTCTCGACCGCCATGCAGATGATGGACATCGAGCCGACCCGCGCCGCGCACGACGCGCTGGGCGACGCCTATCATACGGCGCTCGTCTGCCAGCGGCTGCGGCTGGCCGAGGGCATCGCCGCCTATGACGCCGCCGTGCAGGCGCACGAAAATGGCTTCCACGGCGCGGAGCTGCCCGGCTGTGTCGGCCGCGCGGTATTCCACGGCTACGCGGACAAGACCGCCGCGCTCGGCGCGATGAGCGGAAAGGAAAACCGCTGCCCGGTCTGCGGCGGGCAGATGACGGCGGGAAAATGGTACACGCAGCAGGGCAGGCGCTATCTGACCAAGGCCCACTGTGAGACGGACGGCGATTTTTATATCCGCGTCCGCCTGGTCCACGAGGATGAGGCGCTGCGCGTCAGCCGTCTGGTCTACGAGCCGACCGAGCAGGTCGCCAAGAGCTATGCCGCGCTCGCCCAGAAGCCGCGGGCCCGACGCCCGCGCCGGCGCAGATCCGCCCGCGTCAAGGCCAAACCGGCCGAACCGAAAAATCCGTAAAAAACCGGCCTCCACAACAGCTGTGGAGGCCGGTTTTTACGGTTCGTCCGGGTCGAAGCGTTCGAAGATGGGGATGCTGCCGTCTGCCTCGCAGGCGAGCAGATCCTCTTTTTTGCGGATGGTCCAGCTGACCTCCTGCGCGCCCCAGGTGCGCACGCAGGCACGCAGGCAGTAGCCCTTCCGGTCTTCAAACTTGTAGGCGATGAAATCCGGGACGGTCAAAAAGTTCAGCAGCAGATTGCCCGCGATGAACCGCTTGTACCAGGGAAGCCCTGCCTTGTCCTTCTCAAAATTCATCGACAGCTGGCCGCGGCAGATCTCCGGGCGGAGCTTTTTTACGTCGATGAGCGCGAAGGGGTCGAACGACTCGATGCAGAACTCGCCCTTGTACGTGTCCAGCCGCTCGCAGACGGCTTTGGCCAGCGCCTGATGGTTGCCGCGCGCGGTCTTGAGCTCGATGATAAGGGGCGTGGCGGACTCGAACAGGGCCAGCACCTCGTCGAAGGTCGGGATCTGCTCGTCCGTGCCCTCGAGCCGGAGCTGCTTCAGCTCCTCCAGCGTCAGATCCTCGATCTGGCCGTCTACATTCGCGCAGCGCCGCAGATCGGAATCGTGGAAGACGGCGAGCGTGCCGTCCTTCAGCAGGTGCACGTCCAGCTCCGCGCCGAAGCCGTGCTCGATGGCCCGGCGGAAGGCGGGGAGGGAGTTTTCGGGGATGACGGGCTTGTCATGGAAGCCGCGGTGCGCGTAGCGGTATTTTTTGAGGAGCTCCCACTTCGGGTGCCCCTTCCGGCACCGCAGCGCCAGCGTGAACAGCAGATCCAGCGCCAGAAGCACGATCAGAATGATGCAGATTGTCAGCATGGTAAAGACTTCTTTCTTTTGATAAGTTGGTTCAGCAGCACAAAGGCTCCCCTTCCAGGGGAGCTGTCACCGAAGGTGACTGAGAGGTTGCTGCAAATTTGATACGACCTCTCCGTCACGGCTTGCGCCGTGCCGCCTCCCCTGGAAGGGGAGGCTTTGGACTTGCGCGCTCCCATGGCTTCCCCTATGAGGGGAAGCTGTCGCCGAAGGCGACTGATGAGGTGGACAGCGTCTCGTAAATGCAACTGCCGCCGCCTCATCCGTCACGGCTCCGCCGTGCCGCCTTCTCCGCGTAGGGGAAGGCTTTTTGCGTGTGTCGGGTATGTTTCACGTGAAACATAAGAAAATATAAAATCGTGGGCGAATATTGCTTTTTTGAAAACGGGCCGGTATAATATAGGTTACAAAATTGTGCGCGAGGGAGTGTGAGGCGGCCTATGGGGCGGATCTTGGCGTTTGTGAACCAGAAGGGCGGCGTTGGAAAGACGACGTCGGCGGTCAATCTGGCGGCTGCGCTGCAGAAGGCGGGCAAAAAGGTCCTGCTCTGCGATTTTGACCCGCAGGCCAACGCGACCTCCGGTCTGGGCGTAGAAAAGAGCGCTGCGGCGCACTCTACCTACGAGCTCGTGATCGACGGCTTCCCGGCTGCGGACGCGGTCATCCATACGCCGTACTGCGACGTGCTGGCGTCGAATGTGGCGCTGTCCGGCGCGGGTGTGGAGCTCGTCGGGATGGACGCGCGGGAATATGCGCTCAAGCACGCGCTCGAGCCGCTGCGCGCGCAGTATGACTACATCTTTATCGACTGCCCGCCGTCATTGGAGCTGCTGACGCTGAACGCGCTGTGTGCGGCCGACCAGGTGCTGATCCCCGTGCAGTGCGAATATTACGCGCTCGAGGGCCTTTCGGACCTGATGGTGACGCTCCGCGCGGTCAAAAAGCGGCTGAACCCCACGATCTCGATCTTCGGGGTGCTGCTCACCATGTACGACGGCCGGACGAATTTCTCCGCCCAGGTCGCCGAAGAGGTGCGCCGCCACTTCCCCGGCAAGGTGTTCGCCGCGGCCATTCCGCGCAACGTCCGGTTGTCCGAGGCACCCAGCCACGGCATGCCCGTATGCGCCTACGATAAGTTCAGCCGCGGCGCGGCGGCGTATGACGCCGTTGCGCAGGAGATCCTTGCAAAAGAGTCTGATTGAGAGGAGCTGCGACTATGGCAACGCAAAAAGGTCTCGGCAAGGGCCTTGGCGCCCTGTTCGGAGATATCAATGAGCAGACCGAAACGCCTGCGGAGGGCGCGGTCAGCCTGCCGCTGCAGAAGATCGAGCCCAATCCCCTGCAGCCCAGAAAAACCTTCGACCCGGACGAGCTCGCTTCGCTCGCCGAGTCAATCCGCATGCACGGCATCATCCAGCCGCTGACGGTCCGCAAGCTGCCGTCCGGCTTTTATCAGATCATCGCCGGCGAGCGCCGCTGGCGCGCGGCGCGGCTCGCGGGGCTTTCCGACGTGCCGGTCGTCATCATCGAGGCCGACGACAAGAAGGCGATGGAGCTCGCGCTCATCGAAAACCTGCAGCGCGCGGACCTCAACCCGATCGAAGAGGCGCTCGGCTATCAGGAGCTCATGGGCACCTATGAAATGACGCAGGAGCAGGCGGCGGCCCGCGTGGGCAAATCCCGCCCCGCGGTCGCAAACGCGCTGCGTTTGCTGAGCCTCAGCTCGGCCGTTCTGGAGCTGGTGAAGGACGGGGCTCTCTCCGCCGGTCACGCGCGGGCGCTGCTGCCGGTCAAGGACGAAGCGCAGCAGCTGTCACTGGCGCAGAAGGTCATGGCCCTCGGCCTGTCCGTCCGGCAGACGGAGGCGCTGTGCAAAAAGCTCAGCAAGCAGGCCCAGCCCGCCAAGCCCCAGCCGCCGCAGGTGGATTATCTGGCGGAATGTGAAAAGGAACTCACGGCCGGTCTCGGCCGCAAGGTCCGGATCGTCTCCGGCAAGCGCAAGGGCCGGATCGAACTGGAATACTACGGACAGGAGGATCTGCAGCAGCTCTATGACGCCCTGCAGACCATCCGCAAAAAGGAGCATCACTGATGGACGAAAACAAAAACCCGCAGACGCAGCCGGAGGCCGCACAGGATCCCGGCAAGCCGCTGAGCGAAAAGCGCAAGGCCGCGCTGCTGCGCTATATGACGATCCTGTTTTCCGCCGCCTTTGTGCTGGTGCTGATCTCGCTGATTTTGCAGATGCATTCCTCGGAGGCGAAGATCTCCGAGCTGAATGCCGCCAGCACCAGCGCGCTCTCCAACGCCGAGGCGCTGCAGGCGGAAAACCGCAGCCTGCAGGACGAGAAGATCGCCCTGGAGCAGGAAAACAAGGAGCTGCAGGCGAAGCTCGACGAGCTGAATGAAAAGCTCGACGCCGCCTCGCAGGCCGAGGAGGACGCGGCTGCCGCGGAGAATGAAATGATCAAGTCCCTGCGCACCGAGCTCGACCGGACGAAGGAAGCCTATGAAGCGCTTCTGGAGGCAAAAAGCTGCGACACGCGCGAGGGGAACGTTACCTTCTCCCGCGCCATGCAGACGCTCGAGCGGCTGAAGGATTATCTGGGGCCCACGGCGCTGGAGGAATACCAGACGCTGGGCGGAGAATGACAGGAGGAGAAGAAACCAATGATCGATATCAGATTTTTGCGGGAAAATCCGGATGCGGTCCGCGAAAACATCCGGAAAAAGTTCCAGAATGAAAAGCTGCCGCTCGTCGACGAGGCCATCCGCCTCGACGCGGAGAAGCGCGCGGCCCAGCAGGAATGCGAGCAGCTGAAGGCCGCCCGCAATAAGCTCTCGAAGGCCAACGGGCCGCTCTACGGCCAGCTCAAAAAGGCGGACGAGGCACAGAAGGCCGAGCTCCAGAAGCAGATCGAGGAAAATAATGCCAAGGTCAAGGCCGACGACGACCGCCGCGCCGAGCTCGAAAAGAAGCAGGCCGAGGCCGAGGACAAGCTGCGCGAGATCATGTATGTGATCCCGAACATCATCGATCCCTCCGTCCCCATCGGCCCGGACGACAGCCATAACGTCGAGGTCCAGCGCTTCGGCGAGCCCGTCGTGCCCGATTTCGAGATCCCGCACCACGTCGATATCATGCAGTCCTTCGACGGCATCGACAAGGATTCCGCCGGCCGCGTCGCCGGTATGGGCTTTTATTATCTGCTGGGCGACATCGCCCGGCTGCACGAGGCCGTGCTGGCCTACGCACGCGATTTCATGATCGATGAGAAGCACTTCACCTACGTCATCCCGCCGTTCATGATGCATGGGAGCGTGGTCAAGGGCGTCATGTCCTTCCCGGAGATGGAAGCCATGATGTACAAGATCGAGGGCGAGGACCTCTACCTCATCGGCACGAGCGAGCATACCATGATCGGCCGCTTCATCGACCAGATCATCCCCGAGGCAAAGCTCCCGCTGACGCTCACCTCCTACTCCCCCTGCTTCCGCAAGGAAGTCGGCAGCCACGGCCTCGAGGAGCGCGGCGTGTACCGCATCCATCAGTTTGAAAAGCAGGAAATGATCGTCGTCTGCCGTCCGGAGGAATCCATGGACTGGTACAACAAGCTCTGGAGCTACTCGGTCGAGCTGTTCCGCAATCTGGAGATCCCGGTCCGGCAGCTCGAATGCTGCTCCGGCGATCTGGCCGACCTCAAGGTCAAATCCTGCGACATCGAGGCCTGGAGCCCGCGGCAGAAGAAGTATTTCGAGGTCTGCTCCTGCTCGAACCTCGGCGACGCGCAGGCCCGCCGCCTGTCCATCCGCGTCAAGGGCGCCGACGGCAAGATGTATCTGGCTCACACGCTCAACAACACCTGCGTCGCGCCCCCGCGCATGCTCATCGCGTTCCTGGAAAACCACCTCCAGAAAGACGGCTCCGTCACCATCCCCAAATGCCTCCAGCCCTACATGGGCGGCAAGGAAGTGCTGATCCCGAAGCACTGATAAGCTCCGAACGATATGCGCCAAAAGCCTTCCCCTCATAGGGAAAGCCATTGGCGCGTGCATCTCCAAAGCCTCCCTTTCAGGGGAGGTGGCTCGGCGAAGCCGAGACGGAGAGGTCGCCGCAAATTTGCAGCAACCTCTCAGTCACCTTCGGTGACAGCATCCCTACCCCTTTTGTCCCTTCGGGACATTTCCCCCTGATAGGGGGAATCGGCCCCTGGAAGGGGAGCCTTTTTCTGCAGCTTTTTCCTCTGCTTCCTGCAGAAAACCGGCCCGGCGGGCGGCGGGGCAGAAAAACCGGCCGCCGGGTCCGCACATCTGCCCGCAGCACGCGCACGTTTTGCACGCCGCAGAACAAAAAACGCGAAACTGTGCACATTGCCGCAGGCTCCGCCCTCGTCGGCGGGTATTTTGTGTGATTTTTAATGTTCTGTCAATTAAATCGCTGAATTTTGCAGGGAATAACGCAAGAAATTTCATTTTTTAAAAATTTCCGATTGATTTTTCTGCTTTAATCATTTATAGTATCATAACAATACTCCAGCGAATACAGGAAAAGCACTTGTCTTTCTGCAAGCGACAGTTTCCAGTCTTTGAAAGTGGGATGAATGATGAATTCCAAGACGCTGTTTTACGTTCTCAAACGAATCGGTCTGGCGATTCTGACGATCTGGGTCGTTATCACGATCACCTTCTTCGTCATGCACGCCGTCCCGGGCGGCCCGTTCGTCGGCGAAAAGGCGACGACTCCTGCGGTGCAGGCCGCCATGGAGGCCAAATACGGACTTGACAAACCGGTCCTGGAGCAGTATTTTACCTATCTCGGTGATATCGTCCTGCGCTTTGACTTCGGCCCCTCGCTCAAGCAGCGCGGCCGTCAGGTCATCGACATCATCGCCGACGGCATGAAGGTCTCGGCCAAGCTCGGCCTTATCGCCGCCTTCGGCGCGCTCGTCGTGGGCATCGTGCTCGGCGCGGTCGCGGCGCTGCAGCGCAACAAGGTCATCGATAAGGTCATCATGGTCATCACCACTGCCTTCGTCTCCATGCCCTCGTTCATTGCGGGCGCCTTGCTGCTGACCATATTCGCCGTTTCCCTGCATCTTCTGCCGGCCAACGGCGCGCAGAAAAACGGCCTGATCCTGCCGGTCGTCACGCTCGCCCTCTACCCAATGGCCTACATCACGCGTCTGACCCGCTCGTCGATGCTCGACGTGCTCGGGCAGGACTACATCCGCACCGCCCGGGCCAAGGGCGTGCCGGGCTTCAAGGTCATCTTCGGCCACGCGCTCAAAAACTCGCTGATCCCGGTCATCACCTACTTCGGGCCGATGCTCGCCTACATCGTCACCGGCTCCATCGTCGTTGAGCAGATCTTCGCCGTGCCCGGCATCGGCCGCGCGTTCGTCAACAGCATCACCGGCCGTGATTACCCGCTCATCATGGGCACGACCATCATTCTGGCCTGTCTCATTATTATTATGAACCTCGTGTCCGACCTTCTGTACAAGATCGTCGACCCGCGGATCGAACTGGACTAAGGAGGCGCGAACATGGATAAGAAACACAGATTCACCCTCCATGTCAACATGGATGACTTCATTCCCGCCACCGACGAGGAAAAGTCCTACATCGTCCAGATGCGCCCGTCCACCACGTTCTTCAAGGACGGCGTCAAGCGCCTGTGCAGGAACAAGGTCGCGCTCGTGAGCCTGATCGTCGTGGCCATCATCACGCTTTCGGCCATCCTCATCCCCGCCTTCTGGCCGTACTCCTACGACCAGCAGCTGGGCGTGCGTCCCGGCAAGCCCGTCGACGCCTCGTTCAATAACCTCGCTCCCTTCGAGTACGGCAAGACCGAGCTCAAGCGCATCGAAGAGGGTGAAAAGGTCTTCCCGCATGTCTTCGGCACCGACTCCGCCGGGCGCGACTACTTCATCCGCGTCGTCTACGGCACGCGCATTTCCCTCGCCGTCGGCTTCTTCGCGAGCCTCATCGTGCTGATCATCGGCATGACGGTCGGCTCCATCGCAGGCTACTGCGGCGGCAAGGTCGACCTCATCATCATGCGCATCGTCGATATCATCTACTCCCTGCCCGATACGCTGATGGTCATCCTGCTCGCCACGGTCCTGAAGGTCTCGATCGGCGACAAGCTCGACGGCACGCCGCTGGCCAAGATCGGCAGCAACATCATCAGCCTCTTCATCGTCTTCGCCGTCCTCTACTGGGTCTCGATGGCAAGACTCATCCGCGGCCAGATCCTGTCCCTGCGCGAGCAGGAATACGTCCTCGCCGCGCAGGCGACCGGCGCCAAGGGCCGCTGGATCATCACCCGCCATCTGGTGCCCAACTGCATGAGCGTGATCTTCATCTCCACGGCTCTGCAGATCCCGAACGCGATCTTTACCGAGAGCTTTCTGTCCTACCTCGGTCTCGGCGTCAACGCGCCGATGCCGTCGCTGGGCTCGCTGGCGTCCGACGCGCTCAACGGCCTGACCTCCTATCCCTACCGCATGGTCATCCCGGCGCTCGTCATCTCGCTCATCGTGCTCTCGCTCAACCTCTTCGGCGACGGTCTGCGCGACGCGTTCGACCCGAAGCTCAACGGTTAAGGAAGGAGGAAGCAGCATGTCTTTACTTGAAGTACAGGATCTCCATACCTCCTTTTTCACCGACGCAGGCGAGGTCAAGGCCGTCAACGGCGTGTCCTTCTTCCTTGACAAGGGCAAGGTGCTCGGCATCGTCGGCGAATCCGGCTCCGGCAAATCCGTGACCGCGTATTCCATCATGCAGATCCTCGCCTCCACGGGCAAGATCGTCTCCGGCTCCATCAAGCTCGACGGGCAGGAGCTCGTCGGCGCAGGCGAGGACGTGATGAAGCATGTGCGCGGCAACAAGGTCTCGATCATTTTCCAGGATCCGATGACCTCCCTCAACCCGACCTACACCATCGGCCACCAGCTGATGGAAGCCATCACCCTGCACACCGACCGCAACCGCAAGCAGGCGTGGGACCGCGCGGTCGAGATGCTCCGCCTCGTCAATGTCAACGAGCCGGAAAAGCGCATGAAGCAGTATCCCTATGAATTCTCCGGCGGCATGCGCCAGCGCGTCATGATCGCCATGGCGCTGGCCTGCGAGCCCGATATCCTGATCGCCGACGAGCCCACCACCGCGCTCGACGTCACCATCCAGGCGCAGATTTTGGACCTCATGAAGTCTCTGCAGAAAGAGCTCGGCATGGCGATCATCCTCATCACGCACGATCTTGGCGTCGTGGCCCAGATGTGCGACGAGGTCATCGTCATGTACGCCGGCTCCATCTGTGAGCAGGGCACGGCGGATGAGATCTTCTACAATCCCTGCCACGAATACACCAAGGGCCTCCTGCGCTCGATCCCCTCGGCCAGCAACGTCGGCGAGAAGCTCGAGCCGATCCACGGCACGCCGATCGACCTTCTGAATATGCCCGCCGGCTGTCCGTTCGCCCCGCGGTGTGAGGCAGCCATGAAGATCTGCCTGCGCGAACGCGCCGAGCGGATGCGGATCAACGAGGATCATCTGGCCTCGTGCTGGATGAACGTCAAAAAGGGCCTCGAGGACGGCAGCATTGAGCTTGCCGAAGACAAGGACGCGGAACGGAAGGACGGTGCCGACGCATGAAAAACGAAGCTGCACAGCCGATCGTCGAAGTACGCAATCTCAAAGAGTATTTTAACATCAACATGGGCATGTTCCGGACGAAGCCGCTCAAGGCCGTCGACAACGTGAGCTTTGCCATCCAGCCCGGCGAGACGCTGGGTCTGGTCGGCGAGTCCGGCTGCGGCAAGACGACCGTCGGCCGCACCATCCTGCACCTGTACAAGCCCACCGGCGGCGAAGTCCTCTACAAGGGCAGGAAGATCCAGACCAAGGCCGATATCCAGGCCTTCCGCAACAAGGCCTCCATGGTCTTCCAGGATCCCTATTCCTCCCTCAACCCCCGCATGACCGTCGCCGACATCATCGGCGAGCCGCTGGACGTGCATAAGCTCTACTCCAGCCGGCAGGAACGGCAGGAGCGCATTCTCGAGCTCATGGGCTATGTCGGCCTCAACTCCGAGCATGCCGCCCGCTACGCCCACGAATTTTCCGGCGGCCAGCGCCAGCGCATCGGCATCGCCCGCGCGCTCGCGGTCAACCCGGACTTCATCGTCTGCGACGAGCCGGTCTCCGCGCTGGACGTGTCTATCCAGGCGCAGGTCATCAACATGTTCGCCGAGCTGCAGGAAAAATTCGGCCTGACCTATCTGTTCATCGCCCACGATCTGCTGGTCGTGCGCCATATCTCCGACCGCATCGCCGTCATGTACCTCGGCAAGATGGTCGAGCTGGCCGACGCCAACGAGATCTATGACCATCCCCTGCACCCGTATTCCAAGTCGCTTCTGTCCGCTGTCCCGGTCCCGGATCCGAAGATCGCCCGCGCCAACCAGCGCATCGTGCTCTCCGGCGATATCCCGAGCCCGCTGAACGCGCCGAGCGGCTGCCCCTTCCGCACCCGCTGCCCGTACGCGTGCGGCAAATGCGCCGAAAGCATGCCGGATTTCCAGGAGGTCTCCGCCGGCCATTTCGTCGCCTGCCACCGCGTGGGCGAGATCAACTGATCTTCATATGCACTGCATATTGAGATAAAATTTTTGAAAGGATGTATCAAAAAATGAAAAAAATGATCGCTCTTCTGCTGGCGCTGATCATGGTTTTCTCTCTGGTGGCCTGCAGCGGCTCCGCTGACACCGCCAAGGATACGACCACGACGGACAGCACCACGACCGACACTGCCGACACCACCGGCAGCGATACCACTGCCGAGCCCGCAAGCACCGAGGGCAGCGTCATCAATGTCTGCCTGGCCTCCGAGCCCGACACCATCGACCCGGCTCTGAACTCCGCCGTCGACGGCGCTACGATGCTCGCTCACCTGTTCTCTGGCCTGGCCAAGTGGTCCCAGGATGCCGACGGCAACCTGCAGATCGTTGCCGACGCAGCGACCGAGCTGCCCGAAGGCGTTGAGAACGAAGACGGCACCGTGACCTACACCTACACCCTGCGTGACGGCCTTGTCTGGTCCGACGGCCAGCCGGTCACCGCTGGTGATTTCGCATTCGCATGGCAGCGCGCTGCTTCCCCCGAGCTGGCCGCCGACTACGGCTACATGTTCGAGGTCGTTGACGGCTACGCCGACATGTGGGCGACTGACGACGACGGCAACTTCCTGAACCCCGACGCACAGCTGAACGTTGTCGCGCTCGACGACAAGACCCTCCAGGTCACCACCGCCAACTATGTTGCGTACTGGAATGAGCTCCTCGCCTTCCCGACCTACTTCCCGGTCCGTGAGGATGTCGTCTCCAACGACGCATGGGCGACCGATCCTTCCACCTACGTCTGCAACGGCCCGTACACCATGGAGTCCTGGGAGCACAACAGCGTCATCACGCTGGTCAAGAACCCCAACTTCTACGACGCCGATGAGATCACGATGGAGACCATCAACTTCTACCTCTCCGACGACGCCAACAACATGCTCTCCAACTTCAAGAACGGCGACTGGGAGCTCATCGACGACGTTCCCACCAACGAGATCGCCAGCCTGAAGGCTGAGTATCCCGATGAATTCGTCGTTGCCGGCCAGATCGGCACCTACTACGTCTGCTGGAACATCAACGAGGACATCCTCCCCGCTTCCTCCACGCTGACGGGCGCTGAGGCTGAGCAGGCCAAGGCTGAGATCCGCAACGCCATCGGCCTGCTGTTCGACCGCAACTACATCGTCGAAGAGATCGGCCAGGCCGGTCAGATCCCCGCTTCCTCCTTCGTCGCCATGGGCATGACCAACCCCGACGGCACCCAGTTCTATGAGACTGCCGGCCACAGCGACGACTATGTCGGCTACTACGACGTCTCCGCTGACGCTTACGAGTCCAACTTCGAATCCGCTGTCGAGACTCTGAAGAAGTACTACACCTATGACGAGTCCACCGGCATGTTCACCGACTTCCCGACCCTGACCTACCTGTACAACACCTCCGAAGCCCACAAGGCCATCGGCGAGTACCTGCAGTCCGCGATGGCCGCCGTCGGTATCACCATGAACCTGGAGAACCAGGAATGGGCCACCTTCCTGAACACCCGTAAGGCCGGCGATTACTCCATCGCCCGTAACGGCTGGGTGGCTGACTACAACGATCCGATCTGCTTCCTGGATATGTGGGTCACCAACTCCGGCAACAACGACGTCCAGTTCGGCAAAGGCAATGCCGCCGACGCCAAGGTCTACTCCCTCGACCTGACCTCCTACGGCTATGACACCAAGGTCGAAAACGGCACCTGGGCTGAGACCTACGACGTTCTGATCTCCGACATCAAGAGCTGCACGGATCCCGAGACCCGTTACGCCCTGATGCACGAGGCGGAAGACCTGCTGATGAGCACGGGCTGCATCGTCCCGCTGTACTACTACACCGACATCTACATGCTCGACAGCAACATCCACGGCTTCTTCTCCAACCCGCTCGGCTACAAGTACTTCATGTACTGCACCATCGGCTAAGCACTTTTGGGAGCTCCTGCGAAAGCAGGAGCTCCTTTTTTCTCAGAAATTCATACTTTTTTCATAAAAGCAGGCTTGCATTTTCCGCGCGTCTGTGCTATATATAGTTTTCGCGAAATGTATATTTTCATCACATGTTAGTCGCGTCTAACTTCCGCAGTGCGGCTGACATACATAACAGGAGGCTTTTTTATGAAACATCTTGGTTTGTTCGCTGCAGGCGTTCTGTTCGGCACCGCCGGTCTTAAGATCCTGAGCAGCAAGGAAGCAAAGACGGTCTACGCCCACACCACCGCCGCCGTTCTGCGCGCGAAGGACTGCGTCATGCAGACCGTCACCACCATCCGCGAGGGCGCGGGCGACATCTACGCCGACGCCAAGTCCATCAATGACCGCCGCGCCGCCGAGGCCGAGCCCGAGACCATCGAAGACGCTTCTGCCGACGCAGAGTAACACCTGAAGTCCGCCCGGAAGAGCCGCCGCGCGGCTCTTCCGGTTTTTTGGAGGTTCACAGCATCCTATGAAATGTACCATTCTGCATCAGTCCCCCGGGCGTATGCGCGTGCATCTTGCCTGCCGCCGCATGTCGCTGCGCGAGGCCGATATTCTGGAATATTATCTGAAAAATGTCCCCGGCGTCACCGCCGTCAAGGTCTTTGACCGCACGCAGGACGCCATCATCACCTACCAGGCGGACCGGACCGCGCTCATCCGGGCGCTGGCCGTCTTCTCCTTCGCTTCGGAGCAGGCCGTCGCGCTCGTGCCGGAGCATACCTCCCGGCAGCTCAACCGCGAGTATGAGGACAAGCTCGTCTTCACGGTCTGCCGCCGCGCGTTCTCCCGGCTGTTCCTGCCCTACCCCATCACGACGGCCATCGCGCTGTTCCGCTCGGTCAAGTACATCAAGGAGGGGCTCAAGGCCCTCTGGCACGGCAAGCTCTCCGTCGCCGTGCTTGACGCCACGGCCGTGACGGTCTCGATGCTCCGCGGCGATTTCAATACTGCGGGCTCCGTCATGTTCATGCTGCGGCTGGGCGAGATCCTCGAGGAGTGGACGCACAAGAAGTCCGTCGCCGATCTCGCGGGCGCGATGGCCCTGAACGTCGACAAGGTCTGGCTGCAGTCCGGCGAGACCGAGCTGCTCGTCCCCATCGGCGACGTCCGCCCGGGCGACCGGATGATCGTCCGCACCGGCAACCTCATCCCGCTCGACGGCAAGGTCGTCTCCGGCGAAGCCACGGTCAACCAGGCCTCCATCACCGGCGAGTCCCTGCCCGTTGCCAAGCGCGCCGGCAGCTACGTCTACGCCGGGACCGTCATCGAGGAGGGCGAATGCGTCGTCTCGGTGGAAAAGGCGCTCGGCGGCGGCCGGTATGACCGCATCGTGCGCATGATCGAAGAATCTGAAAAGCTCAAGTCCACCGCCGAGGACAAGGCCTCGCGGCTGGCCGACCGCCTCGTCCCCTGGACGCTCGGCGGCACGGCGCTGACATATCTGCTCACGCGCAATGTCACGAAGATGCTCGCCGTGCTGATGGTCGACTTCTCGTGCGCGCTGAAGCTCTCCATGCCGATCGCGGTGCTCTCGGCCATGCGCGAGAGCAGCAGCTACCATATCTCCGTCAAGGGCGGCCGCTTCCTGGAGGCCGTTTCCAAGGCCGACACAGTCGTTTTCGACAAGACCGGGACGCTGACCTACGCCACGCCGAAGGTCGCGCAGATCGTCACCTTCGGCGGCCACGAAGCCTCTGAAATGCTGCGGCTGGCCGCGTGCCTGGAGGAGCATTATCCGCACTCGATGGCCAACGCCGTCGTCGACGAGGCCAAGCGGCAGAACCTCAAGCATGAGGAATACCACTCGCAGGTGCAGTATGTCGTCGCGCACGGCATCTCCAGCATGGTCGAGGGCAAAAAGGTCCTCATCGGCAGCGCGCATTTCGTCTTTGAAGACGAGGGCTGTACCATCCCCGCCGCCGAACAGGAGAAATTCGACACGCTCGACGCGCAGTATTCCCATCTGTATCTGTGCATCGCGGGCGAGCTGGCCGCGGTCATCTGCATCTCCGACCCGCTGCGCGCCGAGGCGAAGGACGCCATCCGCGCCCTGCACGCCTGCGGCATCCGCAAGGTCGTCATGATGACCGGCGACAACCGCCGGACCGCCGCGGCCGTCGCCGCCGAGGTCGGCGTGGACGAGTTCTTTGCCGAGGTCCTGCCGGAGGACAAAGCCGCCTTCATCCGCAGCGAAAAGGCCGCGGGCCGCACCGTCATCATGATCGGCGATGGCGTGAACGACTCCCCTGCTCTCTCGGAGGCCGACGCGGGCGTCGCCATCTCGACCGGCGCGGCCATCGCGCGCGAGATCGCCGACATCACCATCGCCTCGGAGGATCTGTTCGAGCTCGTGACGCTCCGCCGCATCAGCGAAGCGCTCATGGCCCGCATCCACCGCAACTACCGCACGATCGTGGGCTTCAACCTCGGCCTCATCATTTTCGGCGTGGCCGGCATCCTGCCGCCCACCACCTCGGCCCTGCTGCACAACGCCTCCACCCTCGCTATCAGCCTCAAGAGCATGACCAACCTGCTCCCCGCGGCAGCGGTGTAAACAGCCATAAAAAAACAGACGTATCCTGTGTGATACGTCCGTTTTTTATGCCATTTTTACTTGATGACGCCCTTCTGGAGGATGATGTTTGCGTAGATGGCCGTCTCGCCGGACTGCAGGATGCAGTAGGTCTTGCGTGCCTCGTCGTAGAACTCGAAGCGCTCGTAGCTGCCGAAGGCGGCCGCGCCGCGCGCGTCGTGTCTGGCGACGATCTTCTTGTATTCGTCCCAGATGGGGACCTCCAGCCCCTTGTCCTTCTCCGCGACCTGCATGATCATGACCGGGTGCTCGACATATTCGTCCAGCGGGATGACCTGCAGGATGGCGTCGAGCAGCTCGGGCACGCCGTGGCCGTCGGCGCGCAGGAAGACGCAGTTGTTGGGCTTTGCCATCGAGACGCCGGGGAAATTGCCGTCGCCGATGCAGATCCGGTCGCCGTGGCCCATCTCACACAGGACCTTCAGCAGCTCCGGGGAAAGGATCGAGAGGATATTGTTCAGCATATTCAGTACCTCCTGTTTTCACGGCCGCCCGTTGACTTTGGGCGGCGGACCATTTAAAATACAGACAAACGTACAAAAAGGAGACCTTTGTCATGGACTATGCACAGCAGCTCGCCGATTTTGCCCACATTCTGGAGCAAAAGCGCCTCGTCACCGCGCTGGAGGGCAACGCCTCCGTCATCGACCGGCAGACCGGGCTGACCTACGTCACGCCCTCCGGCCGGATGAAGCTTCTGCTGGAAAAAGAGGATATCTGCGTCATGAATGCCGCGGGAGAGCAGATCGGCGGCCGCGGCCGGCGCTCGAGCGAGTATCTGCTGCACGAGGCCGTCTATCAGGCGCGGCCGGATGTGACGGCCGTGGTCCACAGCCACTGCCCGTTTCTGACGGCCTACGCGCTGCGGTATCAGAACTTTGACGTCCCGGAGACCTGCTCGCTGCGCGAGGTGTTCACGCACTTCACCTGCCTGCCCTACGGCAAGCCCGGCACGCATGAGATCCACCGCGGCATCGGCGAAGCGCTGGCCGACAGCCCCATCTGCCTGCTCGGCGGCCACGGCGTCGTCTGCGCCTCCACGTCCCTCGAGCGCTGCATCGGCCTCCTCGAAGCCGCCGAAGGGCTGGCAAAAACCATCTGGCTGGCGAAGTGAGGCCATAAGCCTCCCCTTCCAGGGGAGGTGGCTCGGCGAAGCCGAGACGGAGAGGTCGTAGCAAATTTGCAGCAACCTCTCAGTCTGCTTCGCAGACAGCTCCCCTGGAAGGGGAGCCTTTGGCCCGCTGCGGCGGGGTTCAATCCCTCAGTCAGCCTTACGGCTGACAGCTCCCCTGGAAGGGGAGCCTTTTTATTTTATGCTCTGGTGTGGAACGCCTCTTTGAGGCTGGGGTAGAGCATGGCGTAGCGCTTTTTGATGAGCGCGTAGACCGGCTGCACGGCAGGGTCCGGCTCGATGTCGCCGCTCATGCGGATATGGCTGCAGGCCTCCGGCAGATCCCGGAACAGCCCGATCGCCACGCCCGCGGCCGCGGCCGCGCCGAGGCTCGTCGCGCTGTCGGAGAAGGTGGAGACGTCATGGAACGTCACATTGCACACGTCGGCCAGGATCTGCTTCCAGAGCTTCGACTTTGCGCCGCCGCCGATGATGCGCAGATCGTGGATCTCCTGCCGCTCGCGCATCACGTCCAGGATCTGGCTCAGCCCGCAGGCCGTGCCCTCCAGAACGGCGCGGAGGAAATGCTCGCGCTTGTGCGTGGTGTTCATTCCGAAGAAGACGCCCTGCGCCTGCGCGTCAAAGACCGGGGAGCGTTCGCCCTCAAGATACGGCAGGTAGATGAGGCCGCCCGCGCCCGCCGGGACCGTCGCCGCGGCAGAATCGAACGCGCGGGCCGAAGCCACGTCAAACAGCTCCATCGCCCACGAGACCGACCGCCCCGCGCACTGCTCCGTGCCGAAGACGTTGCAGCCGTGGCCGTCGAGCGTGTAGATGTGGAAGACGCGGTGCTGCGGGTCGATGAACGGCTCTTCCATCTGCCCGGCGATCCACGCGGTGGTGCCGAGACTGAGGTAGAAATCGCCGGGCTTCGCCACGCCCGCGCCGATGTTGGCGCACGCGCCGTCGCCGCCGCCGACGGACACCGGGATGCCCGCCCGCAGGCCGAGGCAGCCCGCCGCTTCTTCGGACAGGTAGCCCGCGAGCTCGCAGCTCGTGCGGATCTCGGGGAATTTTTCCGCGTCCACGCCGACGTTCCGGAACATATCCAGATCGTACTGCCGCGTGCGCAGGTTCATCAGCAGCCCGTGCGAGGCATCGGACATGTCAGTCGTGTCCATATGCCCGGTCAGGCGGTAGACCAGATAGTCCTTCGACTGCAGGATCCGGGCGGTCCGGGCGTAGAGCTCCGGCTCGTGCTCCTTGAGCCAGAGGGTCTTGCAGAGCGTCGAGGCCGGGGAGAGCACGTTGCCGCAGATCTCATAGAAATAATCCCGGCCGTAGCGGGCGCGCAGCGCGTTGGAGATGGCCAGCGCGCGGGTATCCGCGTGGATCATCGCGGGGCGGAGCGTCTGCCCCTCGCTGTCCATCGGCAGGCAGCCGAGCATGTGGCCCGAGACGCCGATGGCGTCGACCCGCTTGACGTACTCCGGCACAAGCTCGCGGAGCATCATCATCGCGCGGACCGCGCTCATCCACCAGTCCGCGGCCTCCTGCTCGCAGCCGCCGTCGGGATAGTGGTGGGTCGGATAAGTGGTCGTCACGTTGCGGATGATATTGAGATTTTCGTCGACCAGCGAGGCCTTCAGGCCGCTGGTGCCGATATCAAAAGCCAGTAGTGTGCTGTGCAAACTGAATCACTCCATGTATGGGATGCCGGGTGGCCCCGGTGGGGATGCCCTGTTTTATTGTACAATATCCCACCGGAAATGCAAAGAGCTTTTTGCGCAATCTGCCTGAAAAAAGGCGGGCATCTGCCCGCCTTTTTTGTTTTGCCGGTTCAGCGGATGTTCTTGTACATCGGGCCGTAGGCGGCGCAGGCACGGTAGTCCTGGCCTTCCTTGTCCATGCCGAAGGCATTCCAGGCCGCCGGACGGAAGACGTCCTTGTCGGCGACGTTGTGCATGCACACGGGGATGCGCAGCATCGAGCAGAGCGTGATGAGGTCCGCGCCGACGTGACCGTAGGAGATCGCGCCGTGGTTCGCGCCCCAGTTCTGCATGACGGAGTAGGCGCTCTCAAACGGGCTGCCGGACTTGCCGTCGCAGCGCGGGGTGAACCAGGTGCACGGCCACGTGGGGTTCGTGCGCTCCATGAGCGTGTCGGTGACTTCCTCGGGCAGCTTGACCGTCCAGCCCTCGGCGATCTGCAGCACGGGGCCAAGGCCCTTGACGAGATTCAGGCGGATCATGGTCGCGGGCATTTCCGCGCGGGTGACAAAGTGGCTGGAGAAGCCGCCTCCGCGGAAGTTGTCGAAGCCGGCCTCGCACCAGACGGTCGCGTCGGTCATCTTTTTGATGTCCGCATCGTCCAATTCCCACCAGCGCTTCATGACGGCATTGCCATTTTCGTCCGTGCACTCGCCGCAGGCGTCGAGGCAGGCCGCGCCAGAGTTCAGCAGGTGGATGATGCCGCCGTTTTCCTTCGCCTTGCCCTCGAGATCGTAGCCGGTGACGCGCTTCGTGGCCTCGGGAGACCAGTAGGTGCGCACGTCGGCGAAGATCTGCGCGCGGTTGGTCAGCAGCTCCATAAAGAGCATACCAAGGCCGTTGAGGACGTCATTCTCGGTCGCAAAGACCATCGGCTCCTTCGGGCCTTCAAAGTCGAACGAGGAGTTGAGCACAGCCTCGGGATAGTCGCAGTTGGGCCAGTGGTCGGTCCACTGTCTCTGGCCCTGGAATCCGGCGGCGATGGCGTTGTGGCCGACCTTCTCCTCCTCAAAGCCTGCGGGCAGGTTCTGGTTGCCCTGGATCAGGTCCTTGATGATGCAGTACATCTTGATCGTGAATTCCCACTGCTTTTCCTTTTCCTCGGGGGTGAACTTGATGCGGCGCTTTTCGCCGAGGAAGTCGACGTACTCGGGGTTGTCGTCGCGGCCTTCCCTGCAGTGTTCCTTCGTCCAGGCCAGGGCCTTTTCATAGGCCTCGTGATCGTAGATGCCCTCTTCCATGCGGCGCAGGATCTCGACCTCGTCGACGGACTCGACGCGCAGGCCCAGATATTCCTCCATGAAGTCCTGATCCATGATGGAGCCGCCGATGCCCATGGTGACGGAGCCGATCTGCAGATAGCTCTTGCCGCGCATCGTGGCCGCCGCGACGGCCGCCCGGCCGAAGCGCAGGAGCTTTTCCTTCACGTCGTCGGGGATCTCGGTGACCTGATCGCGGTCCTGCACCTCATGGCCGTAGATGCCGAAGGCGGGCAGACCCTTCTGCGCGTGAGTCGCCAGGACGGAGGCGAGGTACACCGCGCCCGGACGCTCGGTGCCGTTGAAGCCCCAGACGCCCTTGATGGTCATGGGATCCATGTCCATGGTCTCGGAGCCGTAGCACCAGCAGGGGGTGACGGACAGGGTGATGGCGACGCCCTCACGCTTGAACTTCTCCGCGCAGGCGGCGGATTCCGGCACGCGGCCGATGGACGTGTCGGCCATAACGACCTTCACGTGCTCGCCGTTGGAGTAATAGAGATTTTCCTCGAACAGTTTTTTTGCGGCCTCGGCCATGGCCATGACCTGGTCTTCCAGGCTCTCACGCAGCTGCATGGGGCCGCGGCGGCCGTCGATGATGGGGCGGATGCCGATCACGGGGTATGCGCCGATGTAACGATTCTTTGCCATTTGATTCGCTCCTTTATATCATTTCAGGTTTTTTCGTCAAAGTCCTTCCGGACGGGTTCACGTGTTTGCAAGTCTCGCCTTGAGGCGCAGGAGGCGCGCGGGCTGGTCGCTGCCGCTCATGCGCGCGATCAGAAGCTCAGCCGCGCGGCGGCCCATCTCATCCATGGGCTGCTCGACGATGTCGAGCCGCGGCGTCACGATCGAGCAGAGGTCGACGTTATCGTAGCCGATGAAGTCCATCTGCGCGGGCAGCGCCACGCCGCGCTCATGCGCGGCCATGATCGCGCCGAGAGTCATGTCGTAGTTGGTCACGAAGACGGCTGTCGGCGGCTGCGGCATATCGAGCAGCGCCCGGAACAGCCGCGACCCGGACTCGAGGTCGTAGTTCCCGGCCAGAATCAGCGACTCGTCGACCGGCAGGCGGTAGTCCTCCAGCACGCGGCGGTAGCCGACGGTACGCTCGCGCGCGGTGGAGATGGTCTGCGGGCCGGCGATGAGGCCGATGCGGCGGTGGCCGCGGCCGATCAGCAGCTCGATGGCCATATAGACGGCGTTGAGGTTGTCGACCACGACGGTGTCATAGTCCGCCTGGTCGAGCGAACGGTCGATCAGCACGACGGGGATGGCGCCGACGCGGGCGCGGACCTCGCCGGCCGTGACGTTCTCGGGGACATAGACGATGCCGTCGACGTGGTAGCGCGCGAGAAATTCGAGCTTTTTCAGCTCCTGCTCGCGGTCAAAATCGTAGCTGCAGACGAAGCACTCGTAACCGCTGCGGCGCAGCACAGGCTCCATCGCCGCCACGACGCGCCCGAAGAACGGGCTGGAGATCGTCGGCAGGAGAACGCCGATGGTCATCGACCGGTTGGCCTTGAGGCTGCGGGCGAAGACATTGACGGAATAATCCAGCTCCTCGATGGCCGCGTCGATGGCGAGGCGGTTTTCCTCGCGGACATTGCCGCCGTTGAGGTATTTGGAAATGGTGGAAAGGGAAAGCCCGGTCCTGCGGGCGACGTCTTTGATGGTCGACATAGCTGCTCCTGTATCGCATAACGTTTCGCTTTTTCTATATTGTACCGCACGCGGGTTCCTTGCGTCAAGCGGCAGTTTGCCCAAACAGAATGCTTCTTTTTATGGAAAACGCGCAAGATATCCGCGGGTCCCGCGGCTGTCTTCCGGCGTTTTCTCCATACCCCGCTTCGAAACGTTTTGCTTTACAGAATATTCCTGAATCGGATAGAGATCGTGCCGCCCCGGAGGGCGGCACGATCTGTTTTGGGGAATGACAGAGGTGCTTCGGTCTCGATCAATCGTAAACCAGCATGGCGATCATCTCGTCGTCGATGTTGGAAGCATCGTACCACTGTGCGCCGGTGTCGACGTCTTCAACAGCCTCGCCGTTGGCAGCCTTGACAGCCAGCTCAACAGCCTTGTAGCCGATCTGGTACGGATCCTGGGTGACGGAGCCGTAGAACCAGCCCTGACGGACCGCGTTCTTCTGGGCAGCGCCAGCGTCGAAGCCGGCGACGACCAGGCCCGCGTACTTGCCGCCCTCAGCGAGATCCTCGCCGTCGGAAACAGCAGCCAGGAAGCCGGTGACAGCGCCTTCGTTGGAGCAGAAGATCGCAACGGGGTTCATGCCGAGCAGGGAGTTGGCAGCGGTCTGGACCGCGGTAGCCTCGGTGGTAGCGGAGATGGCGACCTCAATGATGATGGCGGGAGCGTCGACCTTCTTTTCCCACTTGGCGTGGCCTTCGATGGAGACCTTGCCGGGCTGATAGGTCTCGGCGATCTTGGCCATCTCATCGACGAAGCCGGTGGTACGGCCGGTGACGGAAGCGGAGACAGCGTCCTGAGACAGGCAGCCGATGATGACGGGGTTGTCGGAGGTCGCGTTCTTCATGGCCTCGACAACAGTTTCGTTCTCATTGAACTTGTCGGCAGCGATGGCAGCCGCGTTCTCGTTGTTGGTGCAGGCGGTCGCCTTGACAGCGCCGGTGGTGTCGCCGGGAACGCCGGAGTCAAAGCCGATGACGGGGATGTTCTTCTCTGCGCACTCTTCGAGGATCTCCGTGACAGCGTCGGTGGACAGGGCAGCCAGAGCCATGGCCTTGGGGTTCTTGGCCAGCTCGTTCTTGACCATGTTGACCTGCGCGTCGATCTCGGTCTCGGAAGCGGGGCCGTCGAAGTAGATGTCGACGTTGTAGTCTTCCGCAGCGGCTGCGGAGCCGGCGGCGACTGCCTGCCAGAACTGATGCTGGAAGCCCTTCGCCATGACGGGGATGTACATCTTCTCGCCGGTGGTCTCAGCGGCCGGAGTTTCCTCGGCGGGCGCCTCTTCGGTGGTGGTGGTCTCTTCGGTCGTGGTAGTGGTCTCGGTGGTGGTTTCGGTCTTTGCGGGCTCGGTCTTGGCGGCGCAGGCAGCCAGAGCGAGGACCATGACCAGTGCCAGAAGCAGAGCGATCAGTTTTTTCATGAATTGATTCCTCCTAAATTTTTTATCAAACACGCTTTGCGTGCAGGATACAAGTTACGGATGTTGGGCTTTAGCCCTTCTTGACGCGGTTGGCGGCCTTCGTTCTTGCGATATCGAGCAGGACCGCGCCGATGACGACGACGCCGGTGAGGAACGTCTGCCACGGAGCCTGCAGGCCGCAGGAGGACAGGCCGTTTTTCAGCACCGACATGATGAACACGCCGATGAGCGTGCCGACCATCGTGCCGGAGCCGCCGGACATGGACGTGCCGCCGATGATGACGCCGGTGATGCCGTTCATTTCCTGGCCGTTGCCGGTGCCCGGGGTGATGGTGGTGTAGGCCGCGGCGTAGAACAGGCCGCACATGCCCACGAAGAAGCCGGAGAGCGTATAGACCGCGACCTTCCAGTTGTCGACGTTGATGCCGGACAGGCGGGTCGCCTCTTCATTGGAGCCGATGGCGTAGACGTAGCGGCCGAATTTCGTCTTGTGCAGGATGAGCGCCGCGATGATGAAGAAGCCGATGAGCCAGAACGCGCCGACCGGGAAGCCCTTGATGCCGAACAGCTCCGCGCGGATGAAGACCTTCTTGAACCAGCCGCCGACTTCCGCCGTCGCGGTCGGCCAGGTCTGGGACTGGACCTTGGTGATGATGGAGCCGAAGCCCATGGACATCATCTGCGTGCCGAGGGTAGCGATGAAGGGAGGCAACTTCAGCTTGGCGATCAGAACACCGTTGACGAAGCCGAACGCGATGCCGACGAACAGCGTCAGCGCGATGGCGAGGATCAGCGGCCAGCCCTGCTTGAACGCGTAGCCGCCCAGCAGCGCTGCGCACATCATGACCGTGCCGAGAGACAGGTCGATGCCGCCGGTGATGATGATGAACGTCACGCCGAAGGCCATGAAGCCGATGTAGTAGCTGGACTCCAGAATGTTTTTGACCATGTCCAGAGACAGGAAGTTATTGCCGAAGATCGAGAACACGATATACAGGATGACCAGCGCGGCCGGCGCCAGCAGCTTCTGCATATCCAGCTTTTTCTTACCTAATTTCTCCATGATTGATTACCCCTCTTCCCTCTTGGTTGCATATGTCATGATGGATTCCTGCGTGGCCTCAGAGATGTCGAGCTCGCCGGTAACGTGACCCTCGCACATGACGATCACGCGGTCAGACAGGCGGAGCAGCTCCGGCATGTCGGAGGAGATCATGATGATGGCCTTGCCCTCCTCGGCCAGCTGGGTCATCAGCTTGTAGATCTCGCTCTTGGCGCCGACGTCGATGCCGCGGGTCGGCTCGTCAAAGATGAGCACGTCGCAGTCGCGCAGGAGCCACTTGGAGATGACGACCTTCTGCTGGTTGCCGCCCGAGAGACTGCCGACGCGGGCGCGTGTGTTCGGCGTCTTCGTGCGGATCTTTTCAACGTAATCCTGCGCGTGCCGGTCGGCCTTGCCGTCGTTGACGAACGGGCCGCGGAACAGCTGCTCCAGGCTGGGCAGGACCGTATTGTCGGTCACGGACAGATTGAGGCACAGGCCGTAGCGCTTGCGGTCCTCGGAGAGATAGCCGATGCCGTAGTGGACGGCGTCCTTCGGGCTGCGGATCTTCACTTCCCTGCCGTTCACGCGGATGACGCCGGCGTCCATCGGGTCCGCGCCGCAGACCAGACGCATCGTCTCCGTCCGCCCCGCGCCGACCAGACCGGCAAAGCCCAGGATCTCGCCCTTGTGCAGCTGGAACGAAACGTCCTTCACGTCCAGCGAGCACAGATGCTCGGCCTCGAGCACGACGGGCGCGTCGGGCGGGCACATGGACTTTGTCTTCGGCTCTTCATAGATCGTACGGCCGACCATGAGCCGGATGACCTCGGAAATTTCCGCCGTGGGCGTCTCGAGCGTGTCGACATACTGGCCGTCGCGCATGACGGTGATGCGGTCGGTGATGCGCTTGAGCTCATCCATGCGGTGCGAGATGTAGATGATGCCGACGCCGGTCTTCTTGAGCTGGCGGATGAAGACGAACAGATCGTCGATCTCCGTGTCGGTCAGGACGGCGGACGGCTCGTCGAGAATGAGCAGCTTCGTGTTCTCATGGGACAGCGCCTTTGTGATCTCGACCATCTGCTGCTTGGCGACCGAGAGCGTCTTGACGACGGCCTTCGGATCAAGGTCGAGATGCAGCTTTTCAAACAGAGCCTGCGTCATAGCGTTCTGCTTCGCCTTGTCGACGAACGGGCCCTTCATCGGCTCGCGGCCGATAAAGATGTTTTCCGCCACGGTCAGGTGCTGCATGAGGTTCAGCTCCTGGTGGACGATGCAGATGCCGAGCGCCTGCGCGTCGCGCGGGCCGTGGATCTGGACCTGCTTGCCAAAAAACTCGATCGTGCCGCCGTCGCTCGGGTAGATGCCGGTCAGCACCTTCATGAGCGTCGATTTGCCGGCGCCGTTTTCGCCGACGAGCGCCATGACCTCGCCTTCGCGGACCTCGAGCTGCGCATTGTCCAGCGCGTGGACGCCCGGGAAGTATTTCTGGATCCCGGTCATTCTGAGAATCGTATCGGCCATTTTCCTTTTCCATTCCCCTTTCTCCTGCGGCGCGTTTTCCTGTATCAGGAAGACGAAACGTTTTGCTCTTACAGCGCGCAAAACCGCTTGCCGCGCCGGACGAATCCTTCTCCCCGCAGAGAAAAGGCGAGAGGCATACGCTCCCCGCCGCCCCGGGCGGCGATCGTTCTTACAGCTTCATTGTAACAGCCTTCCAACAGAACCGGCATGAAAATTGTCCACAAAAAGGTGAAAATTGTGCGTTGAAATTATACAAATT
>ERZ1106939.900-NODE-900-length-24760-cov-4.885894_pt1 | contig 24760 bp, 20 predicted proteins | sample MGYA00403669_ERZ1106939 | MGnify/ENA primary metagenome ERZ1106939 (study PRJEB35170, sample SAMEA104062447) | human gut metagenome | biome: human gut; feature: human-associated habitat; material: faeces | place: Denmark | collected 2012-09-28 ...
CCAAGCCCCCTCTCGCGCTGGGGAAGCTGGAACCCGTAGCCATCCAGATTGCCGCCATGACCGGCAATCCCGCGCCGCGCCTGAAGGACAAGGCCGTGGTCCTCTTCGCCGCGGACCACCACATTGCCGACCACGGCCTCAGCCTGACGTCCACGGACGTCACTTACATTCAGACCCGCAACTTCCTTCAAGGCGGCGGCACCATTAACGCCTTCACGCGCAACGCGGGAGCCCGCCTCTCCGTGGTGGACGTGGGCGTGAATTACGACTTCGGCGACCTGCCGGGGCTGGTGAAAAGAAAGGTCATGCACGGAGCCAGCGATTTCAGCAGGGGCCCGGCCATGACAAGGGAACAGGCGCTGGAATGCCTGCAAGTGGGCATCGACATGGCCCGGGAGGAAAAAGCCAGGGGGCTGGACATCGTGGCCGCCGGAGAAATGGGCATCGGCAACACGACGCCCTCCTCCGCCATCGTGGCCGTGCTCACGGGCACCCCGGTGGAAACCGTGACGGGGCGCGGCTCCGGCGTCAAGGGGGAAGTCATCCGTAAAAAAATAGAGCTCATCGAACAGGGAATATCCCTGAACAAGCCCGACCCTTCCGACGCCATCGACGTGCTGGCGAAGGTAGGAGGACCGGAAATAGGAGCCATGGCCGGGCTGATGCTGGGCGCGGCCTCCCTACGCGTCCCCATCGTCATTGACGGCTTCATTGCCGGGGCGGCGGCAGCCATCGCCCAGGGCATCCGGCCGGAAGCGGCTCAGTACTTCATCGGCTCCCACAACTCCGCGGAACCGGGGCACAAGCTCATTATGGACCACATCGGCGTCACCATGTACATGGACCTGGGCCTCTGCCTGGGGGAAGGCACGGGGGCGGCGCTGTTCTTTCCGCTGCTGGATGCCGCCACGCGCGTGCTCTCTGAAATGAAAACCCTGCCGGAACTGGACATCACCGTTCCGCGCTAACTCCTCCTTTCCCTGCGCCATGGCCGTCATTACCACCATCCGCTCCGCCTTCGGCTTCCTGACCCGGCTGCCCGTAGGCCCGTGGCCGCTGCAAAACGACCTGAACGGCATCTCCGCATGGCTCCCGCTGGTCGGCCTCGTCGTGGGGGGGCTGGCAGGCGGCCTGACCTGGGCGGCTACCCTGCTCTTCCCCCCGCTGGTCTGCGGCGTCATCGGCTGCGCCTGCTGGGTAGCCATCACGGGCGGCCTGCATCTGGACGGAGTGGCGGACTGCGGGGACGGACTGCCCGTGGAAGTGCCGAGGGAACGCAGGCTGGAAATCATGAAAGACTCCCGCCTGGGTACCTTCGGCGGCACGGCCCTGTTCTTCAACCTGGCCTTCAAGGGCGCCGCGCTGGCGGCGCTGGCGGCCTTCGGTTCATGGGAGCTGCTGCTCACGGCGTGCGCGCTGGCCGGGCTGCTGGCGCGCAGCCAGATCTTCATCGCCATGCGCTTTCCGGGCGCGCGCCCCGGCGGCATGGGGGAAGCCTTCAAGCAGGGGACGCGCCCCGTCCACGCCCTGATAGCCGCCGCCGTCACCCTGGCTGCCTGCGCGCTGGCAGGGTGGCACGGGCTGTACGCCCTGCTCACGGCCCTGGCCGGTTCCACGGCCCTGCTCCTGTATGCCCGCCGCCGCCTGGGAGGCGTCACCGGGGACGTGTTCGGTTGCACCGTGGAATGCACGGAATGGCTCGTCCTGCTCACCTTCTGCACCTTATGAAAACTCCGCACAAATGCCGCGTCCCGGGCCTCAACATCGGCTGCACCTCCTTCATCATCCCGGACTACTACGTCCCCGCCATCAGGGAATGCGTCCATTACGCGGATGACATCGCCCTGCTCCTGCTGGAAGCCGGAGACCACGGGGAGGGACTCATTACCCCGGCGGAAATCCGGGAGCTGGCCGGAATCGCCGCGGACGCCGGGGTCAAGTGGAACGTCCACCTGCCCACGGACGGCGGCTTCGCCACGGAGGAATCAGGGCGCCGCTACACGGAAAACATCATCCGCGCCATTGACCTGACCCGGGAACTGGAGCCCCACACGTGGGTCATGCACGTGGTTACGGACCACATTCCCGGCCCGGACATGCGCCCCCATCTTACGGAGCGTGAAACGGAACGCATCCTCCGCAGCCTGGAGCAAATCACGCCCCATCTGCCCGCTCCGGAATGCCTGGCCCTGGAAAACCTGGAACGCCACCCGACCGACTACCTGGACAAGCTGGTCTCCGCCACGCCCCATTCCCGCTGCTTTGACATAGGCCATGTCTGGAAGGAAGGCCTGCGGCCGGAAGAACTGCTGCCGCTCTGGCTGCCGGACATACGCATGTGCCACCTGCACGGGCTGGAAAAACGGGACCACAAATCCCTGCACCACATGGCCGCCGCCACGCTGGACGCCATCCTCCACCCCATGTGGGACATCCGTTTCTCCCCCCTCATCACTCTGGAAGTCTTCAGCCTGGACGACTTTCTGAACTCCCACCAGGCCATGCTGGAATCCCATGAACGCTACATCTCCAAACACTGACGCCAATCCCGCACGCATGACGCTCGTCCTGGGCGGCATCAGAAGCGGCAAAAGCCAATACGCCGAACAGATAGCCGCCGGATTCGGGGAAAAAATCCTGTACGTCGCCACGGCGGAGGTGTGGCCCGGAGCCGGATCCATGGAATACCGCGTGCGCAAGCACCGGGAACGGCGCCCGGCAAGCTGGCTTACGCTGGAATGCCCCCGCCATGTGGCCGCCGCCGTCCGGGAATCCGGCCTGCTGGATCAGGTGGACGGCGTCATTCTGGAATGCGTGACCCTGCTCGCCTCCAATACCCTGTACGCCCAGAAGGACCCTACGGACTACGAACCATTCCAGGAAGCGCTGATTGAGGAAATAGAGGCCTTGAAGGAACTTATCCCCCAATCCCCCGTGCCCTGGGTTCTGGTCTCCTCTGAAACCGGCATGGGCATCAGCCAGGCGGACGCGGAAACGCGCCACTACTGCGACGGGCTTGGCATCGCCAACCAGCTTCTAGCCAAAAGCGCGGACGAAGTTTACTTCATGGTTGCGGGGCTTCCCGTAACCGTAAAAAAATAGCAGACGGTCAATTCTTCAGCGCAATATACTTCAACACTGCCGGACACATCCGCGCCAGTAAAAAGTACAGTCCGCTCAGAGCCAGAAAAACAAGGGGTACGGCCATTCCCCATATCCAGAAGCTTCCCCTTGGAAAACCGAGCCTGAGCATGCCCTCATAAACCAGGGCATGCGCGGCATATACAAAAAAGACGGAGGGAGCCAAACGGGCGCAGAAAGAGGAGATTCCCGGAAAATACCGCATCATCAAGAAGGCGCAGGATGCCAGCCACAGCACGCCCATGCACAAGGATAACGCAGACTCCTGAACGGTGCTGTACATTTCCCATATAAAAATAACGGGAAACACCATCAGCACGTACAGCCACGCTTTACCGACTGCATTCTTCAACTCTTCAAGGGAATAACGGCACAAAAACATGCCAAGGGCAAATGCTCCAAAACCCCTGGGATGGATAACGCAGAAAACCTTGTCCATGTATTCGAAGGACAAGTAAAGGGAATTGCTCGTACTGAAAAGCACCAGGGAGGCCATGGACAGAATGAGCAGACAGGCCCGCGGCATCCGGAATAACGCTCCTGAAACCAGCACAAACACCATTAAATCCCGCAAAAACCATAAAACAGTTCCCAAAGGAGGGCGCCCTATTCCCAGACCGGTCATCCATTTTACAATGTCCGCGGGAAACCCGAACAAGGCCATGGAAACGAAAATCCAAAACAAATAGGCACACAGAATCAGAAACGCTTTTCTCCAGTTAAGCCAGGGCACCGGGGCCAGGCTGCCCCCATACTTCCGGGCCAGGAAGTAACCCGCCGCCATGAAAAAGAAAAATACGCCCGCACGTGTTGCATACACAGTGAAGCCATGAGAAGCGGGAGTATGCTGGATCATGATAAGCAACATGGCCAGCACACGGATAATATCTACCCACGGGTCACGGCACTTCTCCGTCAGTTTCCTTCCCCGGACGATGCCCGGCGCATGTGAAGGAGAGTTCGTTAACGCTTCATACATATGCCAAATACAATAACGAACATCCGGGGCGCCATGATAGCATGGCCGTCCTTCATGGCAATACGAAACAGGGAGCCAAACGCAAGAAAAAGTTCCAATTGACAGGGTCCGGAGGATATGTTAGGCATGCCATGCCTCCCTCACCAACCGGAGGCGCTTCCGGGAAGCCCGTGGTACGGGCAGGAAATAGATGGGGAATCCGGTGTGAATCCGGAGCGGTACCGCCACTGTATATTGCACGGCTTAAAAACCTGCAATGAGCCAGATCGCCAGCCCCGAAGTATTTTATGAACCGCCGGCGAGTATTCCGGCATTCAGACCATACACATGCATTCATCCAACACGCTCCGCTTGAACGGAGCAGACTATGATGGTCCGGCCTCCTTGAAGTCCGGAATGTTCAACACTCCTGAAAAAACACCGTGCCACGCCAGGCACCGGATGCAGGCTGTGGCTATGACCCTGGCCTGCCTCGGCATGCTGGGAACGGTCCATGCCCAGGATACTGCCAGGGAAGACCTGGCCGGCGCTTATGACGCCACTGTAGCCAGAACCGCCTCAGATGCGGCCCTGGGAACGGTCTCCGCCACATTCAACGTGACAGGCTCCAGCAACGTGCGCGGAATCTGGGGAAAATCAGGCACCCTCAGCATTGGCGCGATTGCCGGGGATGCCGTATTCAACGTCTCCTCCACGGCAAACAACGCCTTCGGCATTGACACCTCCTCCGGAGTCAATGTGGACATCGGCACCCTGGCAGGAACATTCAACATCTCCGCAGCCAGAACGAATGCCACCGGCATCCGGAGCTACGGGAAAATACTCTCCATCGGAACGATCACGGAAGACGCCCTCATCTCCATCACGGCCAATTTCTCCTCCAACGGCATTTACGCCTATCAGGGGCGCCTGGACATTGGAACGATGGCCGGCAAAATCTCCGTGGACCTGGGAACAGGAAACTATGCGAGGGGACTGTATGCCTACGGAAACACCATGGACTACCAGGGCCCGCGCTACAAGGACGTCAACATCGGCACCTTTTCCTCCACCGGCAGCATTTCCGCGGCGACGGCCGGCGGCTACGGAGCCAGAGGCATCCAGTCCAACTACGGGCAGGTGAACATTACCCGGCTGGACGGTCAAATCACCGCAGCCTCCGGTTCCAATGATGAAAGCGAGGACTTTTCCGCCATCGGCATTGAAGCCAGGGAAAACATCACGCTGGGCGACATGGGAGCAACGGGAAGCGTTACCGCCACGACCAACGGCATGGACGCCTACGGCCTCTTCGCCGGAGAAGAAGGGGGTTACCAGACCCATTCCAATATTACCATCGGCAATGTGGGCGGCGCCATCCGGGCGGAAGCCATGGCCGGAACGGCCGCCGGGGCACGTTCCACGGGCTCCTTGTCCGTGGGAAACGTCAGCGGTTTCATCTCCGCCTCCTCCACGGGAGCTGCGGAAGCCTACGGGCTGCTGGCGGAATTCTCCCTGACCACCGGCACTATCAACGGAACCGTCAGCGCGGCAACTGCCGGCAGCACGGCGGCGGCCCTGATGGGAGGAGCCGGCATCACGACGACCATCGGTTCCACCGGCGTTATTGAAGCAACGGCGACGGGGAACGAAGCAACGGGGTATGCCCTGTACAGCGGGTCCAATACGGGTTCCGGCTTCTCCACGGAAAACACGGCGGACAACGTCACCGTCCACGCCGGAGCTTCCATCAGCGGCATCTGGGAACTGGGCGGCTCCGGAGCGGAAGGCTCCGTGGATACCATTACGCTGCTGTCCGGAACGGAAGCCGCTCCGGGACTGTTTGACTATACGGTGCGGACAACCGTCAACACCAGCAAGTCCGATACGGCCACCCACCATTCCTCCGTCACGCTCAACGTGGGCAGTGCGGACAACGAAGCGAACTGGACCATCTCCACGGAAAAAGCCGCCGGCCTGTTCAACCGGGTCAACGTGGGCCACGGCTCTGCCGTCACCTTGACCGGGAACTCCCAGATACTCCGTGACGGGGCCGTCGTCAACAACCAGGGCTCCATCTCCGGCAGCGGCACGCTCACCATTGCGGAAGGCATGACGCTGCTCAACGGGACCCTGGTGCAGAATGCGGCGGGAACGGCCCTGGAAGTGGGCTTTGACGGCCTGAACGTAAATCTGGACCTGGCGCAAAACGCCACGGTAGGCGCCACGGTGCTCAACGCCACGGATTCCGCCTGGGTCGTCACGCTGGACCAGATCAAGAACGGCATCACCGCCATGTACGGAGCCAGGGTGGATAACTTCCAACTGGAAAACTACCGCATGAGCTACCGCCTCCAGGGCCAGGTATTCCTGGGTGAAGGCGCCCCCATCGTCGTCAACCCCGGAGAAAGCATCCATGTGGGTGAAGGCTCCAAGGTCATCATCGGGGAAAACCTGCCTGAGCACGGCATCGTGCTGGAAGGCGGGGAGGCTGACTTGAGCCAGTCGGACGCCGTCATTTCCTCCGGAACCGTCAGCGGCGTTTCCGGACAACTGACGCTGGCGGGCAAGGATGAAAAGGAACAGACCCTGAACTGGGAACACTCCGGCACGGCAGGCTACAGCGCCTCCGCCGCCGACGGAGGCGCCTTCGCGAACCTCAACGTCACGGCACAGGATGTGAAGGTTGTCGCCAAGGGTTCCTATGCGGCGGAAAACGTCGTCATCAGCAACAACGCCACCCTCGTTCTGGACGGCAGGGACGCCAGTCTGGGCGTGGAAGGCGGGAGGATCCGCCTGGGTGAGGCATTCGCCCATCCGGCTAATCCGGGGCATCTGGTGCTGAACGGCTCCACCGTTCTATCCGGCGTGGAAACCAACAGCGGTTCCACCGTCTCCGGTTCCGGCGCCTTCAAGGGAGAGGTTACCTATTACGGCAGTGAAATCGTGATCGGCTCCGGCTCCTCCGCAGGCTACCACAACTATGAGGGCGGCCTGAACGCGTGGGGGGGAGTGCAGGAACTCACGTTCATCGTGAACGGAACGGCGGCGGCGGACTCCGCCCATACCGGAGCGGACACCTATTCCCAAATGAACGTCTCTTCCTCCTACCATGTGGATGGAGCGCACGTCAATGTGGTCATCGGGGACAACCTGCTTTTCAGCAAGGAACAAAGCTTCTCCCTGTCCCTGGTCAACCTGGACCCCGATACGGTCATTGATCCGGACGGATCCCTGTGGGACCTGACCAGCATCGACCCCACGCTGAAGGGCCGCACGGACCTGGTCACGGATACCGGCTTCACGGTTTCCGGCGACGGGCTGCACCTGATCTTCAGCGGCAAGGTCAACATCAACGCCGTGAAAGCCCTGCGCGGAGAAGAAGCCTCCCGCATTGCCAACACGCTGTGGTCCTCCGTCCGGGTGGTGGACAGCTTCGCCCATACGGCGGCTTCCCAACTGGATTTCCGCGGACCGGGCAGGCGCAACATCTGGTTCTCCGGGCTGGGGGACTTCATGAACGTTTCCTCCGCCACGGGAGCCTCCGGCTTTGACTACAAGGGCGGCGGTTATGCCGTAGGCCTGGACTACGCCTGGACGAAAAACTGGATATCCGGCGCGGCCTTCGGCCAGACCTTCGGTTCCTTCCACTCCACGGACAAGCAGTTCAAGGCGAACCAGGACGGCCTGATGCTGGCCCTTTACCAGCGTTACCACCGCGACCTGCTCCGAGGAAACAGCGTGGACATTGACGGCTACTTCACCTACGGCCGCATGGACAACGATGCGGACGGCACGCTGGGCGGCAGACCCGCCACCGCCTCCTGGAACGATGACGTGTACGGCTTCGGCCTGAAGGGAACCTGGAACATCCGCCTGAGCAGCACGGATGTGCTGAAACCCTTCGCAGGCATTGAATTCCTGCACGGCTCCCAGGGTTCCTTCGGGGAGCATTCCGGTTCCGGCACCGCCTGGTACCAGGACGGCTCCGTGCAGAACTGGAGCATCCCCGCCGGCGTCACCTGGCAGAAGCAGATCACCGTCGGCAGGGGCCAGTACCTGCTGCCGCAGGTGACAGTTGCCTACGCCGGAGACGTCTCCCGCCGCAACGCTTCCGTGAAAACGGACGCCTTCGGCACGCCCTTCCGGGTAGACGGCGTCCATCCGGGACGCCACGCCCTGATCGTCCATGCGGGGCTGAACTGGGTCATTTCCAGCGCCTGGAGCGCCGGAACCTTCTACCATCTGGAACAGAGGGAACACATGACCAACCAGAGCGTTAACGCCACCGTGCGCTATTCGTTCTAAACGTTCTTCCCATTCGGAAACATTCCGGAGGGAATCCACCGCGGATTCCCTCCGTTTTTTCGGCAGGCTTCCCACATTCCACAGGAAATTCTTGACTCCACAGCCCTCTTGCCGCTTAATTCTTCCACTTCACGTGCCGTCGTGGCGGAATGGTAGACGCGCTCGACTCAAAATCGAGTTCCAAAAGAGTGTGGGTTCGAGTCCCACCGGCGGTACCAATAAATAAACCCTGAAAGCATTAAGCTTTCAGGGTTTTCTTTTATCAGTTAACAGCTCTCGGCTAAGAAGCAGAAAACTGAATGCAATAATTTCCAGAAGAAACACTTGTGTGTTTATATAGATATAATTTTTGAAACTTTTTCCGGAACACTATATCTATAAATAAAATCATCAGTAATTACATACTTTATATTAAAAATTATTCTACTGTAATTTTCCAATATTCGCCCTCGCGATGTAATTTTACATGCAACAAATGAACTAGTCTTTCTGCTTCCCTGCAAAAATCTCCTACAATATCGTCATGGGATTCTCCTTGTTGAAGATGCCACCAATGGTATTCCATTTCCGGAATCAATCCAAATTCATCCACCCCTGTATAGTTTCCAAGTAAATCTGATAAATGCTGAAGCATGTCTTTTTCAGATTCTACTCCTCCTTTCAAACCACAGACAACATCTTGAAGACATCCAAGACAATAAAGCCTAACGGCATCCTTGCCTTTTGGAGGAATTATTCTGGCGGCTGAGGCAAATGCTCGGAGATCGTCCTTCAACTCAAAATAATTAATTGAAGGCTCTCCAAAATGCGAACTCAACAAAAGCAGGGCTTCGTCCATTTCTTCGCCCAGGGAATTATGTAAAGAATCAATTGCCCATTTCACATAATCATTTAAATCTTCCAAAAAGACTCCTTCAAAGGCCAGTACCTGCTTGCTTGTTGGCCGTGCAAGGAGAGCTTCAATCATGTTTTTTTCAATCTTTGCCATTAATTAATTCTTTTTATTATAAAGCCATAACTCCTCCTACAATAGCACCAATTGGGACAGTACCGATTTCCTCCGGTAATGCAATTTGGGGCCTCAATTGTCCACCAATGAGAGCAGCTAGCGCTCCTGCAAATGCACCTTCCCAAAATGCATCCCATCCACTGCCAACCGGTTCTTGCACAGGCCCAGGATCCGAAATTAGAACTTGAAATGGTCCAGGATCAGTAAGCAACGCCACTTCGTCTATCCATTCACGTACTACTTCCAATTCAGGATGTATCGTAATGAATTAATTATTTTATATAAATGATCTTAGTGCAGTTCACCGCATTTAACCTAGCTTTCAAAAATTCCGTACGATGGTTATCCCATGATTCTTTTGTACCATACTTTCTCCAATAATCTGTAAAATCTCTTTCACGACGTGTTTTGGATGCCGTGAACCATTGGAAAAATCTTCTTATATTCTCTTGACAACACTCTCCAAAGGAACACGATTTGACAGTAGGATGTTTTCCATCAAATGGACCTCTTTCTATTAAACCAAGTAAATCAACAAGCTTGACCGAATTATTGAGAATCATTCTATAAACATTATTCCCTATCTTTTCAGCCATAGGATATCTACTGATCCACCTGCCGTCAGCTGAATTGTAATGACGATAATTATAATAGGCGAGAGTAAGTTCCTCATCACAATATTCGCTACTCCACTGCATAGGTTGAATCACATCTCCTGTCCATGCCTTTTCCCTGGAGAGGAGCTTATGGACGGAAACAGACTATTTGCGGACAAGGGAAAATATCTCGGGAAAAAGTACGGAAAGTTCAGAGTGAGGAAGGAGATTCGCTCTTGGATGATCGGACAGGGATTGACGATAAACTCCGGAAAGTTTTCCGTAGTTGTTGTCCAGGAAGTATACCCGGCATCCGGCAAGCAGACCTGCAATGCAGATGTGCAGGCGGTCTGAAATGACGATGTCCAATTCCTTCAGAATAGAGAGAAGGCCCCCTATTAGAAAAGCCTGCTCAGTCAACCGTTTCGCCTGTTCCATCCAATAAGCCCGAATCATTTCTATCATTTTAATACAGTCGCTTTCAGCGGTGGAAGCATGATATTTTTTCATGTTGCTAAACGTATGCCCGCAAGGTTCAAGCGTAGTATCGCTCTCATAACCGCCGCTTACGCCGATAAGCCATGGACCGAGTAAGCCGGTTTTAAACTTGAAAAAATAGTATCTCATATCATGGAGTTCAAAGTTTCCGGCGTATTCGATCTTCCTCGGTTCTCTCCCGAGTTCATGCGGATCAGACAACCATATTACCATATTCTTTTTTGCAGCTTCCATCTGTGCAAGGTTCATTTCTTGTCACTCCCGTAAAATTAATTTGTTCAATTCGCGGTAATATGTAAAATCCGCCGTAATTCCATCAAAATTACGGCGGACTTCTGGCGGAGAGAAAGGGATTCGAACCCTTGATACGGTTCCCCGTATACACGATTTCCAATCGTGCGCCTTAGACCAGCTCAGCCATCTCTCCAACTGTATGTGCAAAGCATCATACGGCACTTGCATATAATACAGCATCGGGTGAAAAAAAGCAAGCTTTTTTTGCAATGTAGATGATATATTATCGATATTCGTAACCTTTATTGCTCAGGTCGGTTTAATGTGCTATAATCGATATGAAAGGGGAGCGAAATGCAAAAGAAAAGCGTTCGAACGGCATTGATTTATGCACTGCCGGGTTTGGTGAGTGTTGGATTTGCTGTGTTTGCGGCATTTTCGAAAAGAGCGGACAGGGCGGGCATTTTGTTCGGCGGTGCTGCGGCTTTGGTTTTCCAGCTGCTGATTTTTCGGCTGCTGCCCGTTTTTTTTGATTTTTTTACGGAGGATGAAACGAAATCTCCGTGTGCGGACTTGGGTGCGCGAAGCCGAAGAAGGCTGCACCCTTGGCTTCAAATCGTTCTTTCCGCGTTCATTATTCAATTTATTACAATTGCTGCAATATATGCGGCGGATATGAACCTGAACGGTTATTCCGGAACCGTCCTTCAAGCTTATGCGCGCCTGTTCATAACGGGGAAAGGCAGCCCTGTTTGTGCGCCCGATGCGCTGAGCGGGCTCGGGTTGCTTTCCGCGCTTGGGGAATATGTATTTCCGCGTGCAATTGCTGCGGGTATCGGGGTTTACAGGGATGCTGCGCTGTTCGGCGTTCCGACGGCAGGGCTTGTTTTCGCACTGAACACGATTTCAGTTTGTGCAGCCGCTGTAATGCTGTATGAGCTGATGCTGCTCGACTTCGAAAAGCGCACGGCGGTGTTTGCCGTCAGGGTTCTGCTGTTTTCACCGATGTTCGTTTTGCTTTTGCAGCCCACATCGGGTTTATCTGTATTTCTCCTGTTTTCGCTTGCGGCTGCATATTGTGCAAGGCGCGGATATTATGTTCGGAGCGGACTTTTCGCGGCGGCTGCATCGGCATTCAATGTGTTCGGCCTGCTGCTTGCGCTGCTGCCGATAACGGAGGGAATACGTGCCTGCCGTTTAAAAAAACGGAACGGAGAAAAGTTTGCGGGCAGCTGCGCTCGCTGCGCGGCGGGAGCATTGCTTCCGGCTGCGGTCTCGGCCGGCATGATCGGCGGCTTGCTATACTGCGGTATGCTTAATGACTGCTTTTTGAAAGGTGCGATCGGACTGCGGCAGGGGTTCGGGTCTATGTTTGAATCCGCGTTCGGACTGCTAAGTCTTAATGCGCCTGAAATATGGGTGAGCGCTGTTTCCTGCATCGTACTTATTCTTCTGCTCTTTGCGGGCGGGAGAAGGATCAGACTGAGTTATTCGCTGTTTTGCTTTGCATGGATGGCAATCGCCTTGCCCAACGTTGACGCAAAATATATATTGGTTTTGACGGCGGCGTTTCCGTTTTTGCCGCTGTTCGTTTCAGCAATTGCAAAGAACCGCGCCGTGCGGGTGATCGTCGGCGTTTTGGGGTTTGCATGTGAAATTGCATTCGCCGCATTAATGTTCATTTAAAAGTTTTGCTGTGCGTAAAAGCTTTGCTGTGCGGGCATTGGAGCAGGCGGCCCGAGAACGGACTGCATAAAACAAAACTAAAGATAAGCTGCAAAAGCTCGCTGCCGACGGTCACTGCGGCAGCGGGCTTTTAGGCTTTAACGGAATTAAGTGTAAATTTGCATGAGCCTGCTTCGGAACAAATCGGGCGGATTTATTTTTCGGCAGCACTTTCCGCTTTGTTCGCAGCGGTTTCTGTGCTTTCTGCTTTGTTCGGAAAGCGAACTTTTGCAAGCAGCGAGGTGTTTTTCATCAGCCACCAAAGTGCAATGAGCACCTGGAGAACCGCTGCAATGATATAAATGAGAGAAACGTTCGGAACGTTAAGCGAGATATCAACCGAAAGTGCAACACCCCAAACGATTCCGCAAACGGACAGATAACTGAAAATCGGCGGGGGCCAAAGCGCGGACAGCACGAGCGTTACGATGAACATCGCGGGGATTGCATAAATGAATGCAAGCCAAATTCGCGGAAGGTCGGGAAAGGCGACTTTGAATGCGAAAAAAACAACGGCCGCAACAAGCCACACCAGTCCGGCGGACATCAGCGTTATGATACTGCGCTTCAGCTTAGGTGCGGCACGGTGGCTCTTTCGATGCTTTTCAGTCAAAAGGTCGTTAACCGTTACGCCGAACAGTTCCGCAAGCATGACAAGAACAAAAATATCGGGAACACCGTCCGCTCTCTCCCATTTGGAGACGGATTTATCCGAATAGTGGATTTTTTCGGCAAGCTCCGCTTGGGTAAGGTTGCATTCACGCCGGTAGCGCACAATGTTTTCGGCAATGGTTTTTTTCACTTTTTCATCATCTCTAACTATCATGAGGCTATTTTACAACAACAAGCGGAAAAAAGCAACAGAAAATCAATTATAATGCGATATATAAATTTGCCAACAAAAGCAAACAAAAAAACACACTCTACTCACGGTAGAATGCGGGTTTTTGAACTCTACCGGCGGGAATCGGCAGCGTAGAATTTCATATGCGCGCAATAGGGTGCATTTCGGCGGGGAATATGATACAAAATAAACCGCGAAGCAAAGCAGGGACACCTGCCTTAGGCCGACATAAACAGAGGAGGCCGGTACGGAAAAAGAAAAGCGAAAGGAATCAGCAGAAACATGGAGAATCTCAGAGCGAATCATTTTGAAAGTCGGGACAGCGGACTCAATAAAAACGAATTTAACCTGTCCGCAAAATCCGGAAGGTCGGTCGGCAAGGGAAAGCTGTGCGCTGCCAAAATTATACGGGTTGTAACCGTGCCGCCGGTATTTGCGGCTCTGCTCACAACGATTCTTTATATTGCAATGGGTGACGCTGCGTTTGCAAACAGGTTTCACTATGCGGAGGCTGTTTTTTCGCTCAGCCTTCTGCCTGTTGTTCCGTATGCGCTGTGCGCGGTGATTCCTGCATTGAAAAAGCGCGGAAGGAAGTTTGAAAGGACGGTTGCGCTCATTTTCTCGGTGACGGGTTACTTTATGGGTGCGGCATTTGCTTTTTTCGGCGGAGGAGTGCAGGTTGAAAAGGTTATGTTTGCAACATATCTCTGTTCCGGGCTGCTGCTGGCGATACTTTCCTTCATATTCAAATATCGCGCAAGCGGTCATGCCTGCGGTGTTGCGGGGCCTGTCGCAATGCTGACGGCGTATCTCGGTGCTGCTTTCCTGCCTGCTGCCTTGCTTTTGGTGCCGATCGGCATATCATCGGTTCGACTCGGACGGCACACTGTGCTTCAAGTCATAATCGGTTCGGCTGTTTCGGTTGTTTCATTTTGTGCAATGTATCTGCTTGTGCCTGCGCTCGGATTATAAAAAGACTGAATGCGTTAAAAATAATAAGATAGATGAAAAAGGAAGCTCCCCGTAAGGGGGGCTTCCCCCATTTGTTATGTGCAGTTCAAAACGGCGGAGACCCGCAGAATAAGTGATTTTGGAAATGCAGAAATGATGCTGCAAATGCGTTGAAGAAAGGGCTGCTGCCGCAAAAGAATAATAGCGATAACTGCATACAGCCGCAGGGGAAGCGGATGTATGAGGAGGGGCTTTTGCAGCAGCAGCTTCCCGAACGGAAGGCTCGGAGGAAGTGGTGTCCGCGCACTGCTGCTGATGCAGCATAGAGGTGAAAGAAATGAACCGTGACATGACAGCGGTGTGCGGACTGTTAGGTGCGATGTATCCGTGCCCTTTGCGATACATCGCGGGGCGAGATATCTGCGGCAATGTGTTGCCTGTGAACATATATTAACAGAATAAAATTTATTTTGCCGAATCTGCGCCCGAATTGCATTTTTTTGTCACAAAACGGACACAAGCGACACAAAGGAACATATATTAATGTTATATGTACTTTTTTATGTACAGCAGCAATAAAAAGCTGCACTTCATGCAGCATCGGAAAGCGGTGCTGCAAACAATGTTCAAAGAATTGCCCAAATTCAATTGTTGAAAAAGAAGTTCTGTTATGCTACAATGCAGACTGGACAGGAATAGAGTCGGCTTGCGCTTCAAAATGAGGAACAGCCGAACCGTGTTCCGAATGAGAACAAAAAGAAAAAGGAGTTAAACAATAACGAATGAAAAAAATTGCAACCATCTTTACGGCAATTCTTCTTGCTGCCGCAATGCTGCTGCCGCAGGCAATGCTTGCTGATCAGGGCGCGGTGTTCACGATGAACGGCACGGACAACGTTCCTGCCGGAGGCACCTTTGATGTTACGCTGAGCGTAAGCGGAGAATATGCAATCCACGCTGCTCACCTTTCCGTTGAATATGATCCCAATTCGCTCGAACTTGTCGGGCTTGAAGAGCTGGATGTTATGAAAAGCCTTCGTTCCGGGAACAACCTTGTTATCCTTGATTACGAGACGCTTGCCTATCAGGGCAAAATCAAGCTCGGAATCGGTATGCCGACCGATGCGATGAACGCGAAAGGCGATATCTTCAAAATGACCTTTAAGGTCAAAGACGGCGTTTCGGTGAATCAGCAAATCGTTATGATCGTAAACGAATTTGTGAATGCACCCGTCGGCGGCGAATCCACTCCGCAGGCGTTCACGACCCATAACGCGATAATCACGATCAGCGGAGCAAAGGACCCCGAGGGCGGATTTAACCGCGGAGAAGAGGCTGTCGGAGATAACAAGACATCGGCGCCGAACTATCAGCCCACCGAAACAAAACAGCCCGCCGAAAGCGGCGACCCGACCGGCAGCACCACGCCCGAACCCGGTGCGGACAGCACCAAAGCTCCCGACACAAAACCCAATGACAACACTAAGACGCCTTCAAACAGCGGCGGAGAAAAAACACCCGTCAAAGTTTGGCCGTTCATTGCTGCGGGCGGCGTAGTTGTTCTCGGCGCAGCGGCAGGCGTTGCAGTCGCTCTCTCTAAAAAGAAAAAGAACAACGAAGACAACTGAACGGTTTAAGCCTTAAATCGGGCTGAATAAATGCCTTGACCGGTGTTTGTGCGGCAGCTGCCGGCAAACAGGCAGACAAAACGGGAGCGTCGGAGCAATTCCGACCTCCCATACGGGCCGGTTGTTAATTATTATTTATTATTTGAAATGCCGAATGAAAACGGCGGTGAGATTAAACACTTTTTAAATACTCTTTCTTATCCTTAAATGAAAGGCAGAAGAAATCATATGAAAAGAATTTTTGCGGTCTTTACAGCTTTGCTCATACTCTGTTCGGGATTTTATGCCAATGCAGAAAGAAACGGCAGTTCATCGTCCAAAATCGGAGAAAACATTTCGGACTTTGTTTCCGAAACGATTCACGGAGAAAACATTAACGGAGCAGTTTTTGCTCAAAAAAAGATAACGGTTCTGCACTATTTTTCAACTTGGAGTGCCGTATGCATAAACGAGATGGAATATATGCAGACGGCGGCGGACGGCTTCCCCGATGACATCGGGGTCTGCGGCTTGCTTTATGAGGATGCAACAAGCACTCCGGAGGCATGCGCCGAGCTTATGGAAAGTGCGGGGTACACTTATGATTGCATTCGGCTTGATTCGGTGCTGGGTGCACTTGTTTCGGAATATAACATGATTCCGCAAACATTTATTGTGAATAATCAGGGAGTTGTGATAGAACATTTTGTCGGCGAATTTGAAAATTACGGGCAGCTTGAACAAAGAATCGAACATTGGCTCGGTTATTCCGAACAAAACTGTACCATAACGTTTATCGACGGCCTGACGGACGAAATAATTTCGCAGGCAAACATTCCCGTCGGCGGTTCGGCTGTTCCCCCGATTCCGCCCGAACACGAGGGCTATGAGTTCCTGATGTGGGAAGGCATATATCAGAATGTTCAACATTCGGGGAATGTCTATGCGCGATATGAGGCAGTTGAGCCGATCACGCGCCCGGGAGATGTCGATATGGACGGAATTGTTTCGATCGCCGATGCACTGGTGACGGCACGCGTTGCGCTCGAACTTATTGAACACGACGGCGTTGCGCAGTACGGAGATTTGGATAACGACGGAAGAATAACAATTGCCGATGCGCTGCTGATTGCACGAATTGCAATAGGCGTTGCGTGATAAGAGCTTACGAGCGACAGGGAGAAAACGATGTTTGTTATAGTCGGGCTGGGCAACCCGGGCAGGGAATACGCCAAAACGCGTCACAATGTCGGGTTTATGACGATCGATAAAATAGCGGAAAGGCTGAATATTTCCGTAAACAAAAAGGGGTTCCGTTCCGTGTACGGCGAGGGGCGGCTCGGCGGCACGCGCGTTGTGCTTGCAAAACCGGAAACATTTATGAACAATTCCGGATGGGCAGTGGGCGATCTTTTGAAATGGTACAAACCGCAGCATGATGAACTTATTGTAATATATGATGACATAGATCTGCCCTGCGGCGCGCTCAGAATTCGCATGAACGGTTCGGCGGGAACGCATAACGGAATGCGAAGCATTGAAAGCCTGATTGGGTTTGAAGACTTTCCGCGAATCAGGGTCGGAATCGGAAAGCCCGCGCACGGCCTTATCGACCATGTTCTCGGTGTTCCGAACGACGAAGAAGCAAAGCTTATTGACGGTGCAATGATGCAGGCGGCGGAGGCGGCAGAGCTTATCATTGCCGGAAAGCCCGAAGAAGCGCAAACAAGATTCAACTATAAGCCGCCCAAAAAACAAAAGGCGGAACGAGACACTAAGCCTTCAAAATTCCGTTATGTTCCGCAGACGGAAATGTCCGCGTTTCCAAAGGGTGAGGAAGTGTTCTTTGAAAACACGGACATGGACCCGAATGCCGTTAATGCGCCGGATTATCCTTTCGGCATTGAACAGATTAAGGATGCGGAAGCGCGGCTTGTGCGTTTTGCGCCGCTTATTGAGAAAGCATTCCCCGAAACGGCGCCGCGGCACGGTATAATCGAATCACGGCTTGAAGCGGTTCCGAATTATCAAAAGCAGCTTTTGAAGCGCGGCGGCTGTTCGGAAGCCGTTCCGGCGGGCAGTCTGTTTATAAAAGCGGATTCGGAACTGCCGGTCGCGGGTTCGGTGAAAGCGCGCGGCGGTATTTACGAAGTGCTGAAGCATACCGAAAAGCTTGCGCTTGAGCACGGACTTATAACAACCGACTCTGACTATTCGACACTGCTTGAAAAGCGTGATTTCTTTTCGAAATACAAAATTCAGGTCGGCTCAACGGGGAACCTCGGGCTGAGCATAGGCATTGCAAGCGCTGCACTCGGCTATGATGTTACCGTTCATATGAGCGCGGATGCAAAACAGTGGAAAAAGGATCTGCTGCGCGAAAAGGGTGTTGACGTTATTGAATATCAAACGGACTATTCCGAGGCTGTGCGGCAGGGCAGGAAACTTTCCGATGCGGACCCGACGAGCTACTTTATTGATGACGAGAATTCGGTCGATCTTTTCATGGGCTATGCAGTTGCCGCATTGCGGCTGCGAACTCAGCTTTCGGCGCACGGAGTGAGCGTTGATGCCGAACACCCGCTGTTTGTGTATTTGCCCTGCGGAGTCGGCGGCGCGCCCGGCGGGATCACGTTCGGACTTAAAAAACTGTTCGGTGATGCCGTGCATTGCTTCTTTGTCGAACCCGTGAACGCACCATGCATGCTTGCGGCATTTGCAAAGGGCGAATGCGTTCCGGTTGCGGAGTTTGGGCTGAGCGGCAAAACTCAGGCGGACGGGCTTGCCGTGGGCTGCGCCTCAAAGCTTGTTTTCGAAGCGATGCGCAAAACCTTGGACGGCGAGTTCACCGTTTCGGACGGCAGACTTTTGCCGCTGCTGCGGCTGCTGAACGGCTCGGAAGGCATTTTTGTTGAACCTTCCGCTGCAATATCCGCCGCCGCATACATGGGCATGATGGGCGAAAGCTGCACGGACTACCTGAAAAAATACGGACTTGACGAAAAAATGAGCAGAGCTGCGCATATTCTTTGGGCAACGGGCGGCGGACTTGTGCCGGAGACGGAGCGAAATGAGTTGTGCGGAACCGGGGCGAAACGCTGAATACCGGTGCCGCCGCAATAACAGCCGCAGCCATTGCGGCATATATTCAAACCTTGATAAATTTTAATACAGGAAGAATTCCGCCCGATGCTTAAACGGCGTGCGGGGGAAATCAAATTTATAAACAATTGAGGTAAAGCCGAAAAAACTTATCGGCACTCACTCATTTTCTGCGGAGGGTAAAAACTATGTCAAAATATTTCGGCACGGACGGATTCAGAGGCGAAGCAAACAAAGCGCTCAATGTTGAACATGCCTACAAAATCGGCCGTTTTTTGGGTGCATACTACGGACGGGAGCATAAATGTTCCGTTGTTATCGGCAAGGACACAAGGCGTTCGGGTTATATGTTCGAGTGCGCATTGACGGCGGGACTGACGGCGAGCGGCGCGGATGCGTACCTTATGCATGTTACAACAACGCCGAGTGTTTCGTACATCACGCGCACCGATGATTTTGATTGCGGCATCATGATAAGCGCAAGCCATAATCCCTATTTCGACAACGGTATTAAGCTGCTGAACGGGGACGGCGAAAAGATGGAGCAATACGTTATCGATGAAATTGAGCGTTATCTCGACGGCAAAAGTGCGGAGATTCCGTTTGCGACCGGAAGTGATATCGGAAAAGCCGTTGACTATGCGGCAGGACGCAACCGCTATATCGGTTATCTTATCAGCCTTGCAACCCACTCTTATAAGGGTATGCGCATCGGCCTTGACTGCGCAAACGGAAGCACGTGGATGATGGCAAAGAGCATTTTTGAAACTCTCGGCGCGGAAACGGTCGTTATCGGCAATCAGCCGAACGGGCTGAACATCAACAACGACTGCGGCTCGACTCATATCGAGGGGCTGCGCAGGCTTGTGACCGAAAACAAGCTCGATGTGGGCTTTGCGTTTGACGGCGATGCGGACAGGTGCATTGCGGTCGATGAAACAGGCAGAGTGATTGACGGCGATCTTATCCTTTATATTTACGGAAAGTACATGAAGGACAGAGAAAAACTTGCCAACAACACCGTTGTAACAACCGTGATGTCCAATTTCGGACTTTATCGCGCATTTGACCGTGCCGGTATCAACTACGAAAAAACGGATGTGGGCGACAAATATGTTTACGAATGCATGAGGAAAAACGGGCATTTGCTCGGCGGCGAACAATCGGGGCATATCATTTTCAGCAAATATGCCGCAACGGGTGACGGACTTTTGACGGCGATAAAGCTTATGCAGGCGATGCTTGCAAACAAACAGCCGCTTTCCGTGCTTGCTGCTCCGGTGAAGATTTATCCGCAGCTGCTTGTGAATGTGCGCGTTTCGGATAAGGAGGCGGTGCTTAACAACGATGTCGTCAAAGGCAGTGTGCGTGAAGCGGAGGAGGCTCTGGGCGACAACGGCAGGGTGCTTTTGCGCAAGAGCGGAACGGAGCCCGTTATTCGCGTCATGGCGGAGGCACAGACAGCGGAAGAATGCCGCAAGGTTGTTGACGGCATAGTCGACGCAATAAAGCGTGAGGGTCTTGCACAGCAAAAATGAGCAGCCTTGCCGTTCGGTTCGGCAACGCTTTAAAACGGTTTGATACTTTGAATTTGAAAGGCAAAAAATGTATAAAACAAATGAACTTTTTGATCTGTCCAAAACTCGTGCGGCGGATCTTTTGCGCGAATGCGAATATCCGTGGCAGGCGTTGGACAAAATCGGCGAAACAATTCTCAAAATCGGTGCGGCCCTTTCGTCGGAGGAATTCTCTCACCCTAAGGAAGACGTTTGGATTGCGAAGGATGCAGTCGTTTACCCCACGGCATGGATAAACGGCCCGTGCATAATTGACAGCGGTGCGGAAGTGCGGCACGGTGCTTTTATCCGCGGCAATGCGCTTGTCGGAAAAAACTGCGTTGTCGGCAATTCGGTGGAACTGAAAAATGTTATTCTTTTCGACAATGTTCAGACTCCGCATTATAACTATGTCGGGGACTCGATTCTTGGATATAAAGCGCATATGGGCGCAGGCTCGATAACATCCAATGTCAAGAGCGATAAGACTCACGTTGTGATTAAATCCGCCGAAAAAAGCATTGAAACCGGGCGAAAAAAAGTCGGAGCAATGCTCGGAGATTTTGTTGAAGTGGGCTGCAACAGCGTGCTGAATCCGGGAACGGTCATCGGTCGGCACAGCAATGTCTACCCCGTTTCCTGCGTTCGCGGGGTTGTGCCGGAAAACTCGATTTTCAAAACCGGCGGCATTATTGTTAAAAAAAGCGGAACATTCGCTGATTGATTCGAAAGCATCCCGAGGAGGCACGGCATGAAAAAACAGCATTTGCCGATTGAATGCGCTGAGAACGGAAGAAAAGCGGGGCGGCAGGTTTTATTAAAGCTGCTTATAATGATTGTCTGTGCTGCAACGGTGTTCGGCTTGTTCGGCGGCTGCGGAGGGAGCGGAGAAAACAATCCCACGGACGCGCCTACCCCTGCGCAAACGATTCGGCCGACGGCTGCTGCCGTGCCGACGGAAACGCCGATGCCGACGCGTGCACCGCTTGTTTACAGCCCGGATTATCATAAGACAACGCCGCTGATGACAAAACTTGTCGGCGAACAGGCGATTAAAGCTGCCCGAATGGTCATAGATGCGTTTCTGAAAGGAGAAACAAGCGTGAAATTCGGGTTCGACAGCTATGAACAAACATTTGCAATGAATACGGTTTTTGCCGTCAACAGGATGTGCCCGCTGTTCACCGCATTTGCACTTTGCAATGATTATCGGGATTTTGATGCTTCAACGGGTGTGTTGAAATGGAAAATAATCAACGTTGAGCCAAACGAACTTGACGAAAAACTGCAAAAATTTGAAACAACCGCAATCGACTTCATGTCCGTGCTTCGCGAGGGCGATAACGAAACCGAGCGTGCGCTTTTGCTGTATTCAAGGCTGACCGCATATGCGCAATACGACTATGAAGCATATGAAAACCCGCAGAACCTTACCGAGGACGAATACATCTATCGAACGTCCGCTTATTCCGTTATGTGTGACGGAATGGGCATATGCTATTCGTTTGCGGAGGCAATGACCTTCCTTTGCGCGCAGGCGGATATTGACTGCATTGACGTCAACTGCATCAACGATTCCATTGCACATCAGTGGAACTTGATAAAACTGGACGGAGAATACTATTATTGCGATGCAACTTGGGATGTGGGCGGAACTTTCAATTACTTCGGAATGACAACCGATGAACGCGTAAAGGATTCCGGCGGGATAAAGGCAGAGGATATGCGCTCGCTGTCCGTTTCTCCCGAGGAGCTTCTCGATGGGGTTGTTCCCTCCGATACCCGTTTTGCCGTGCTGCGCGAACATGTCACTTCAATGCCCGTCACCGTTGAAATAGACAGAGTGAACGACAGGGCGGTTTTTACTGTCGGAAATGAGAGCTACAGCATTTCGTGCGGAAATTAAACCGCAATATAAGCACTGTTGAATATGAATGTTGAATACCAACGAAGAAAAAAATAAACGGCAGCGAACCGAGTCAAGGCCTTCGGCAAATGAAAGCTTTGGCTCGGTTCGCTTTTTAACCGCGCATCACCAATCACGCGGCAGGCTACCCTTCCCCCCTCGCCTGAAGGATCCTTTTTTCAAGGAAGGCGATGCAATAATACATCAAAGCGGCAAGTATGCAGAGGATCACTATTGACGTCATAACAAGATCCAATTGAAACACCTGACCGCCGTAAACGATAAGATAGCCGAGACCGGATTTGGACACGAGGTATTCGCCGACGATGACGCCGACCCAGCTCATTCCGACGCTCAGTTTCAGCGCACCGATAATTGTCGGCACGGAAGCGGGCAGAATCACTTTCAAAAAGGTCTGCATTTTGTTTGCACCGAGGGTGCGCATAAGGAGCTGCTTTTCGGCAGAAATTTCATTGAAACCTGCCAGCACCGTCATTATTGTTACGATTGTTGAAATCAGCAGTGCCATCACGATTATCGCTTCCATGCCTGCGCCGACCCAAACGATTATTATCGGACCGAGCGCAATTTTCGGCAATGCGTTCAACACCACCATATACGGGTCAAGAATGCGGGAGAGAGTTTTGCTCCACCACATCAGCACTGCAATAAGTGTTCCGACCAGTGTTCCCACAGTGAACCCGGCGATTGTTTCAAGCATTGTGACGCCGATATGAACAAACAGCTCCCCGCTTGCATTCAGGCGGGCGAGCGTTTTTAAAACACGCAGCGGTGCGGATACAATGAAAGTGTTCACGATGCCGAGATCCCCGAAAAGCTGCCAAAGCCCGATGAATGCAACTAAAATTGCCAGCTGCATTGCAATGATAAAGCGGTTGTGCCGCTTCAGCCGTCGAAGATAAGCCACATGTTCGTCGGACACTGCGGGCAGCGGCGCCGAAGGTTTTTCCGCTGCATGAGGTTTTAATTTCGAACTCTTTATATCTTTCCTCGTTCTTTTCACGGTTCAAACTCCTTTCTGCGTATTCGCATTTTCCGTCGGCATCAGCTGCTGCCGCTCTCCCGCAAGGCGGAATTCCGACCAGACAGCGTCATAGTATTCTCTGAAAAGCGGGTTTGACCGCCGTTCAAGCGGCGTGTCGCTGCCCATGTTGATTTCCACCTGTTTGCGGATTCGTGCGGGGCGTTCGCTCAGGATTATTACCCTGTCGCTCATGCAGATGGCTTCCGAAATGTCGTGAGTCACAAGCACGGCGGTGTACCCTCCGCGCTTGATGATTGAATGAACTTCATCCGCAAGCAGAAGCCTTTGCTGATAATCCAATGCGGAAAAAGGTTCGTCCAGCAGCAGCAGCTCCGGCGAAAAAGCAAGCGTGCGTATAAGTGCGGCTTTCTGCTTCATTCCTCCCGAAAGCTGACGCGGATAATAATCCTTAAACGCTCCCAATCCGTAACGGTCCAGCAGCTCCGCAGCGTATGCATGGGTTTCGGCATTCAGTCTTTTTTTGACTTCCAACCCAAGCAGGGCATTCTGTTCGATTGTGCGCCAATCAAAAAGATGATCGCGCTGAAGCATGTAGCCCGTGCTGTTTGCACGCGGATCGGGCGGTGCGCCGAGAACCTCGGCTTTGCCGGAGCTCGGCTGCAATATGCCCGCAAAAATGGACAGAAGGCTCGTTTTGCCGCAGCCGGAAGGCCCGACTATCGAAACAAACTCCCCCTTGTGAACGGATAAACTTATACCCCCCACCGCCTCGGTTTCGCCGCGCGGCTCGTGATATATTAAATGCACATTGTCAAGCTGTGCGATAATGCTGTTCATAATACCCCTCCGGAATCATTAATACAGTCAGCGGCACTCCGAACAACCCTGAATCGGAGCGGCCTTGAAATTGCGCTGGATAATTCACTTACAGCACCAGTGTATTCAAATGGGGACAAAGCTGTGACCGAAATCGGATATGTCAATGCCGGCTTGAACCGCTGCTTCGGGAAATGTGCGCAGCAAAGGCATGGGAACGCTGCTGATGAATGCAATTTCCGATGCGGCAAAAGCTTCCGGCGCACGAATGAGCGTTCTTGAAACACAGTCCTGCAATGAAAATGCAATTGCATTCTATCGAAAGAACGGATTCGAGATTATCGGATTCGATTTGTATTCCTATCAGAACACCGATCCGGAGCGGCACGAAATTCGGATTGAAATGGGAAAAATACAGAAATGATGCCGGTTGAGGTTTGTGTTTGAAACAAAATGTTTGTTGACGGCTTTCGTTCGGCAGGCTGCCGGCGATAAAAAAATTT